>FWWL01010722.1_pt1 | contig 10408 bp, 7 predicted proteins | sample 2228331 | NCBI WGS metagenome assembly FWWL01 (sample SAMEA103939775, study PRJEB20133) | metagenome
GATCTATGTTAGAATAACTCTCTATGTAAGCGTTATACAAATGATCAATCTCTAAACCATCTAGATAGAGATTTGCAGTTAGTATACCTTTATAGCCTAGATACCCTCTATCTAAGTATATATAAGCATCATCAAAATTTGCATTATGACTAAAAATATTGATCCCATTGAGAGATACATCTAGTGCATCATCAGAGTATATGATGAGATTATTCCAACCATGATCAAACCCTTCATCATATGATATCTTAGAATTCCTACTCTCTATTATTATATCATTAGCATACCTCCCTATCTTTAAATAATCATTCCTAGCATCTATTAGAGTAAGATATTCTATCTCATTAGCGATTGTATTATTATGATTATACCATAGTGATAGGATCCACTTACTCGAATTTACTATAATTAGAGATAGCATGCTATTATCTATAGGTTGTATCATGCTAGCATGACCTATCACACCATCATCAACTACTACATTCTTCGTTAGCATACCTTGCTTTAGAAACATCCTAGCATCTTCCTTGCTATAAACATTATAAGGTATCCAGAGCATATCAGCATCATTCTTCTTATATATCTTGATATCATCTCTCTCAAATACTAACTCAAACCTATCATCAAATATCTCAGCAGTCTTTAGAGTTAGAGACTCTCTTATGCTAGGATCAGTTACTTTATAATCTATGCCTACATAGTTGACTCCAATTAGATCTAGGTATGGTTCAATGTTGGTATGTGAAGATATCATGCTTAGATAGTCCATGTTGTTATAAGGCAAGGTTGAGAAGGTATCCATAGAAGGATATGGTGTAGATAGTTCCAAGGTATCTCTATATACCCTTTCCCATGAACCAACTGGTAGCCAAACAATCTTTCCATGCTTATCCTTAAGGAATTCATTAACTGCTAGCAATCTATCATTATCGTATGTTTGCACATACTCTTCTATGGATAGAATGGGTAAGGCTTTAACTATCATAGCAGTGCTTATGATCGCAAGTATAATTGTAAAAACAATTCTACTCCCATGCTTTGGGCTAAGGACTATTATTAGTAGTGAGAAGCCAAATGAGATCAATGGTAGAAACTTTGTAGGATCCCTAAAGATCCATCCATAGCTTATGCTCAAACTAAAGGTTTGGCTCCATAGAGATAGAGATATTGCAGATATGATTAGAGTAATGGCTATTAATAATATGAATATCAGATCTTTATCATATATGCCAGAGATAACTACACCAGCAATTATTGCAAATATACTTGCTATATTAATCAATTTGAAGTATTGCTCTGGTAATTTGTTATAATAGGCATCCTTGAAATCCCATGGATAACTTACAAGGCTTAGATCATTTAATATGGATGAGTCCTTGAACATAAAGGCTAGCATGTTTGGATCAAAGTTATAGATAGGAGTAGAATCTTTAAAATAACCATTGATAGCAATATAAGATATAGGTATTATAGCATAAGATGAGACTAGTATTGTTAGTACTCCTAAGACTGATAACTGCTTTAATAATGGTCTTTTAAGTATAAAGCTTATAATCGATGATAATAGCAAGGGTATCAAGAGATAGAATATTACGTTATGGAATTGTGTAAACATCATGCTAGTAATTAATGCTGATAGCAAGAGGTGTTTGTATGTAATACTTTCATTCATAATTGATAAGATGATATATAATACTAAAGGCAAGAATGCATATCCTAGGCTTAGTGGAGTATTATTAAAGAATATTAGCAGAGAGACAGGGTTTAATGCATATGATACCGATGCTATAACTGCTAAAATATGTATAATCTTACCATCACGTTTTAGATACTTATTTATATACATTGCTAATATATACATATTTATCATAGATAAGAGCATAGGGATTGTAACAAATACCTTCATTATTAGATAATAATCTATTATATTAGAGAGTGATTCTATGAATGTAAAGATTGGTACATAGCCTAGATTAAAGAAGAATATATCATTACTATAAAGCCAAGTATATAGGCCAGTATTGAAATGGAATGCTTCTCTTATAGGATAACGTAGATCTGTAGTTATAACCAATTCATTGTTAGATAAAAATATATTATGATATACAATGAACCAGAATATAAAGAATGATGCTAATACTATTCTATTATAACTATTTATTCTAGTCATACAATTCTCTAAAAAACTTCTTATAGCTATTATTATTGTGCTCTTGAAATCTCTTTACTATCTCTCTACCTTTAATACTATTATCTGCTAGATATTGGCATAGATCATCTCTTAGATATTCTTCTTCAAATCTCTTTACTATCTCTCTACCTTTAATACTATTATCTGCTAGATATTGGCATAGATCATCTCTTAGATATTCTTCTTCAAACCTCTTAATTTTAGCAAGATCATACGAGAGATCAAACTTTAGAGTGAGATAATAATAACCATAAGAATCTAAGATATCCTTCATAGCCTCTGCAGATTCATGGATCATGATTATCTTTCCAGTATAGATATACTCGAAGAATTTTGATGGTAGATGCATATTCGTAGGCTCTAAAATAACTATATCTATATCATTGATTATCTCTCTAATCTTTTCATCTGGTACTGGAGCACTAATTATATTTACATTCTTTTCCAGATCCAACTCTCTTATAAGCTCTCTAATATACTCTAATTCATTCTCACTATCATTTGCAAGGAGATCAAATTGTATGATAAGATGCTCTTTACTGCTCTTAAGATATGCATTAAATAACGCTAACTGATACTCTAATCCACGTATATTTCTCTGTACAACGCCTAGATAACCTAATTTTAGATACTCTTTTTTATAGTATTTTGTAGCATTATAGTATTTATCCATCCCAGCGAGATTGTATATTATGAATGCTCTATCCTCATCATACTTTAGCAATTTTATAATCTTACTATTTACTGTTAGCAGATAATCAGATCTTTTAATAACTATCCTTTCACATAGATATGCTATGATATAGAGTATAAACTTGATCTTACTATTCCTATTCTTTATCTTATGTATATATGCAACTGGATCTTGTGCCCTATAAACTATGATCTTAGATCTTGCTAGAATTGCTAACAATGCATTATAATGTATAGCATATGAGTTTATCCATAGAATATCTATAGAAGATATAACTAGCATAGTCTTGAAGAATAATGATATGTTATTTGATGATGTTATATAACTAATTCTTGAATTGGTTTTACCTGACTTTTTGCAACTTATTACTATATTAGCATCTTTATCATACTTGAGAATATTATCTACATCCATCATGACATTATTTGTGAATCCATTAGGTATTGAGAGATCCTTAAACGTGGTTATTAGGTATCTCATACCGCTTTATTCTAGCTGGGTTGCCAACAACTATAGCATTGCTTGGAACATCCTTGGTAACAACTGAGCCAGCACCTATCATAGAACCTTTTCCTATTCTTATTCCAGGTAAGATAACTGCTGCCGCTCCTATAGATACATCATCCTCTACTATAGTCTTTAGCAAATTAAATCTTCCATTGACTCTTGGATACTTATCATTGGTAAATGTTACTCTTGGACCTATGAATACTCTATTGCCTATCTTTACACCACTGGGTATTAATGTAAATGCCCTTATCTTACAATAATCTCCTATCTCTACTCCTTCTTCAATGTATACAAAAGCATCTATCTTACAACACTTGCCTATCTTGCATCTATATAGATTAACTTGATCATAGATCTTACTATCTCTATCTACGCTTACATCCTTTATTATAGAATATCTAGATCTTCTCATGCCAAACACACCTTACTATTCACTATCTCTTCAATTAGAGAGACGGTTCTAGCACCTATTATTGCTGAGTTGAATGGAGATCTTTTACTCTTGATAGAGTTTATGAAGTTTAACGCTTCTTCTCTTATGGTATTGTTAACCTCGATGCAAGAGATGGTATCAGTAGGATATATATCTATCAACTGTTCTACACAATCTATTATAGCAGATCTCTTAGAGCCTATGATCTCTAACCTCCTCTCCTTCAATGGATATAGAAAACTCAGTTCTATAGTTATAAGCATAGAGTCTAACTTTGCATGAATGAATGTATTAGCATTGCAATTCATTGCTATACAACTTATCCTCTTAGGCCATTTGCCTGTAATAAAATTTAGTATATCTATGGGATGTGGTGATAGATCCCATACTATATCTATGCTATTATATGGATTGTAGCTCTTCCAACTAAATCTCATATGGTAAACATTGCCAAAGTATCCTTCTTCATACAACCTCTTAGCATATCTGATTACATTGGCAAATCTGAATATATGTCCTACTTGTAGTATGCAACCATATTCATCAGCAACCTCAACTAGACGGTAAGCATCATCAGAGTTAATAGTCATAGGCTTTTCTATCAATACATGCTTTCCATTTCTTAATGCTTCTAATGCAAGGGGATAATGAGATTCGTTATTTGTGCAGATATGAATAGCATCTACTCCATCCATGAACCTATCAAATTCATGATATGGTATAACTTTAGTATTGAATAACTTATTCTTCTCTATATCGTATATTGCTAAGGAGTCTATCTTACCCTCATCAAGCAGTCTTATATACTCTCTAACTACTTTTTTACCCCAGTAGCCTATTCCAGCAATCCCTAATCTCAATTTGCCCTCACGAACTCTCGTATTGAATCTATTATGTAATCGAGCTCTTCAAATGTAAGATTGGGATGTAATGGTAAACTTAATACCTCTCTACACCATCGCTCAGCATTTGGAAACATGCCTTCACAATACCCTAGATCTCGATATGGCTTTTGTAGATGGATTGGTAACTTGTAATGTATGCCTACCTCAATACCTTTCTTCTCTAGATATAGTCTCAATCTATCTCTCTTCTTATACCTTATAACGAATAGATGCCATGCATGCTTCTTATGCTCTTCTATTGGAGGTAGAATTATCTCTTTGAGATTAAGCCTTTCTAGGTAATAATCTGCAAGCCTATTCCTCTTCTCTAGCCATTTAGTTAGATGCCTAAGTTGTATCTTGCCTATTGCTGCGTTTATAGTATTCATCCTAGCAGTGAAACCAATGGTTATATGCTCACCATTAAATCTACCAACATCCCTTAAGATATATGCAATCTTTGCTATCTCATCATCGTTGGTAGTTATCATACCACCATCGCCACCAACTGTAATATTCTTTGATGGATAGAATGAGAATGCTGCTGCAGATCCAAAACTACCTACCATTCTATCATTATAAGATGCACCATGTGCTTGGCAAGCATCCTCTATTAGTATAAAATCTGCATAATCCTTTAACCTTAATATCTCATCCATATCCACTGGATATCCATATAGATGTACTGGAATAACAGCCTTGATCTTATACTTCCTTACTACCTCTTCCAACTTCTTACAATCCATGTTATAATCCTTCAGAGATATGTCTATGAATACTGGTATAGCACCTACATATCTAATAGCATTTGCTGTAGCAATAAACGATGCTGTTGTAGTTGCTACTCTATCCCCTCTCTTTACACCAGCAGCTATCAATGAGATGTGCAATGCTGTTGTGCCACTGTTTACAGCTATAGCATGCTTGCATCTAACAAATTCTTTAAAACCATTTTCAAATTCTACAACACTCTTGCCTCTTACAAGCATCTCATCCTTTAGAGCATGTGTAACAGCATCTATCATCTCCTGATCTATTATAGGCTTGCTCAGACTTATCTTGAATTCTTGCATCATATCATCCAATCCCCTTATATTTAATACTCAAAGAATTTGCTAGTAATGAATTATAGATACATTTAGTATTTATTGCTGATTCTTGAGTAACTTGCTTAGCATATTTACATCTTCTATGCTCTAGTATGAATGATAATCTTACTAATATATCATCTAAGACTTTAAACCATAATTTATTGCTCAACGATCCATCTTCTAACCATTTAATCATATTAATGAGGCTTATCATCAATCTATTACTTTGCTTAGATAATATTTAAGTTTTTTTCCTATAAATGATATTAAAACATTTTTATACCATGAGAATGGATATTGTTACTTGATTAGGTTATTATATTAGCCTTGTAATCAGTGAGTAATATGGAAGAACAATTTGATCTGAAGAGGTTTGAAGAGTATGTTAGAGAACATCATGATAAGATCGATCTTAAGCAGAGATTGAAGGAGGAACTCAAGGATAGACCAAAGATAGGCTTCATAGAAGGCCCTCCAACCATGAATGGAGAGCCACATGCTGGTCATATAAGAGGCAGAATAATGAAAGATTTATGGTACAGATTTAACACATTAAGAAAATACAACATCATATTTAGAGGAGGTTGGGATACACAAGGCCTGCCTGTAGAATTACAAGCAGAGAAGGAACTAGGATTGACTGGTAGCAAGGCAGAGAATTTAAAGAAGGTAGGAATGGAGAAGATTGTAGAGGCATGTAAGAGTCTAGTGCATAGATATAATAAGAGATGGATAGAGGTTGATAGATTACTAGGTATATCACTTGATCATGAGCATGCATATTGGACATACCATGATAGATATATTGAGAGAGAATGGCAATATCTAAAGAGAGCATGGGAAGATGGTATATTAGTAGAAGGGTATAGGGTAGTTGCTTACTGCCCTAGTTGCCAAACATCGTTAAGCCATGCTGAGGTCAATCAAGGTTATGAGACTGTAGAAGATCCCTCACTCTACTATAAGGTTAGGCTCGATGATAATACATATCTAATAATATGGACTACAATGCCATTTACTGTAGTAACAGATGAGATGGTTGGAGTAAAACCAGATGCTGAATATGCATATGTATCTATCTTTAATGATAGTGAGGTATGGGTAGTTGGTAGAGAGAGGCTAGAAGGATTGATGAAAGAATTAAAGATTAACGATTATTCTATAATTAAGATAGTTAAAGGTAAGGATCTTGAAGGATTGAGATATACTCATCCTCTGCTTGATATGATTCCTGGCTTAAAAGAGTTAAGTGATAGGATACATCTTGTAGTTGCTGAGGAGTTTGTTGATACTGCTACTGGGAGTGGTATAGTGCATCTATCTCCAGCAAATGGAGAAGAAGACTTTGCTGTTGCTGAGAAGAGGGGCATACCAATCTTTAATCCTATAGATGAAGAGGCGAGATTTACAGATCTTGCTGGAGTATTTGCAGGCTTGTTTGTTAGAGATGCTGATGAACATGTAGTTGAGAAGTTAAGAGAGCGTAATTCATTGGTAAAGATTGGAAGGATTAGGCATGAGTATCCCTTATGCTGGAGATCTAAGCATAGACTAGTCTGGCTTGCTAGAAGGGAGTATTTTATAATGGTTAACAAGATCGATGATAAAGTATTAAAGGCTGCTGCTGATGTAGAGTATTACTATCCAGAACCAAAGAATAGGTTCCTATCTATAATTGCTGAGCATAAACCATGGTGTATATCAAGGGAGAGGGTTTGGGGTGCACCATTACCAATCTGGGTATGTAAAGAGTGTAAGCATAAGAACGCTTTATTCAGTAGAGAAGAGATAGTAAATAATGCAAAGGTATTACCAGATGGCAAAGATTTTGAGTTACATAGACCATGGATAGATAGGATAGTAGTAAGATGTAAAAAGTGTAATGGTGATGCATATAGAGAACCATTTGTATTAGATACATGGCATAATAGTGGTGCTGCACCCTATGCATCTCTAACAGATGAAGAGTTTGAGGAATTGATCCCAGTACCATTCCTAACCGAAGGTATAGATCAGACTCGAGGTTGGGCTTATACAGTATTGATAGAGAGTGTTATAATGTATAGAAGAGCACAAGTAGCATTTAGATCATTCCTATTTCAAGGTCATGTACTTGATGAGAAAGGGGAGAAGATGAGTAAGAGTGCTGGAAATGTCATAGATGGATATGAGATTGCAAGTAAGTATCCAGCAGATCTTATAAGATTATACTTCATGTGGAAGGCTAGCCCTATAGATCCATTGAGCTTTAGCATTAACGAGATGTTAAAGAGGACATACCAGATATTAAATACTCTTTACAATCTGCATATCTACTTTATGCAGAATAGCATTTATGACAAATTCTCTAGTGCATATACACTAAAATGGGCTTATGAGAAGAATCTCTTAAAGGATAGTGAGTTATGGCTATTATCTAAACTGGAGAGACTAAAGAGGATAGTTAGCAATGGTTATGATAGGTGTAGATACCATGAAGCAGCTAGAGCATTGGAGGATTTCATAATAAATATTCTTAGCCAAACATACTTGCCATTGATAAGGAATGAGTTATGGAGCGATGATGAAGAGAGTAGGTATAGAAGGTTTGCTATATATGCAACATTAGCAGAGGCTTTATATACTACAGATATATTATTGCATCCAATCTCACCATTCATAACTGAATATCTTGCCATCAGATGCTTTAATAAAGAGAGTATATTGCTAGAGCGATGGCCAGAAGTGGATGATAGATTCCTTAATGATGAGATCGAAGAAAGGTTTGAATTGATAAGTAAGATAATCTCTATATCAAACGCTGCTAGGAATAAAGCATCATTAAAGAGGAGGTGGCCATTATCTTCTGCATACATAGCATTAAAGAGCAAGCATGCTAATGCATTAATGGAGAATAAAGATACACTAGTCAATCAGATGAACGTTACAAATTTAGAGATAATACCATTAGATAAAGATAACCCAATAGATAATCTCCTAACTATGTTAGATAAGAACCTTCCATTAACTCTAAATCTATCATTAAAGAAGAGTAGCATAGCACCTAGGGTAAGGGAAGATTTTAAGAAGGTAATTAATGCATTTGAGAGTCTAGATGATTACCAAATAATTAGAGCATTGAAGAATGGCAGATTAACTCTAGCATACGATAATAAAGAGATTGATATTAGCATAGATGATATAGATATAAGATATGATGCTAGTGAAGGATATGTTTTAGTAGAGAGGGATGGCATATTTGTATTCTTAAGCATAAAGAGAGATCAGCATCTAATAGCAAAGGGTATTGCAAGAGATCTTGCTAGAAGGCTACAAGCATTAAGGAAGGCAAGAGGATATAATCCAACTGATATCCTTAATGCTGCTTACATAGCAAATCTAGATGATAATATGATAGATATGCTATCAAATCTATTAGAGGAGATGGCTTATCTTGTAAGGGTAAAAAAGATTGTATTGTTGAGGGATCTCATAAATGGAGTTAGATGGGAGAAGGATGAGTTAGATGATAAAGAGATATTCATCTCAGTAGAATAGATCAAGCATTATCTTCTTCTCTTTCCTCTCTTTCATTACCCATCTTACTCATATAACTAGTAATATAGCCAACTACTCTATTCCTTAACTCTTTTGACCTAAAGATGGCTACTTTACTTACAGCTTCTTTATTCTTCTCATACTCATTAGTAAATAGATCTGGATATCTTTCAATCAATTGTAATGCTATCCTTCTAATCCTATTCATATAGCCTTTGCATATTTTAATCAACTATTTTATTGTATCTTTTCCCAAATATCTTAGGCTATTCTTGGTTAGCAATTCACAAGCATCAGCATAATCCAACTTTAGGATATTGGAGATGGCATAGACTACACTTATGAGGTATGAAGGCATGGTTATTCTCATCCCAAAACATTTAGGATACCTAACTGGACCATCGGTCTCTGCCAATATTAGTGTCTTCTCACTATCTAACAAGAGGTTTGGCTTATCACTAGCATATAAAAGTGCTGGCCCATAGGATACATAATAACCTTTATCATTGGCAATTCTCAATTGCTTCTTACTCCCTGAGAACCAATGTAGTAATACATTCAGATCGTAAGATGATAGAATGGCAAGTATATCATCAACGCTACCTCTAGAGTGGACTGAGATAGGCTTATTATATTTTGAAGACAACTCTAGCATTGCTTCAAAGATACGCTTCTGCTTCTCATACTCTTCATCATCTTTAGCATACTTTCTATCTAAACCTATCTCGCCTATACCATATACTCTATCAATATGCTCTTTAGCAAACTCTATAAATTTATCTAGATCCTCATCAATGCTCCATGGATGTATACCGATGAATGGTAATACCATCTTAGATTTAATCTCCATGTTCCTCTTTGCTGTCTCTAGATCCATGGATACTGAGATGGCAATTATATCTAACTTCTCAAGCATCAGTAGTATCTGCTCCTTTAGTATGAATAGATCATCATCTGTTATATGTATATGAGCATCTACTAGCATGTATGAAGGATTGCTTATAGAAGATATTAAACTTTTTAAATGGAGTGTATAGTAATTAACATATGATAGAGCCAGCCATAGGT
>FWWL01010726.1_pt1 | contig 10407 bp, 6 predicted proteins | sample 2228331 | NCBI WGS metagenome assembly FWWL01 (sample SAMEA103939775, study PRJEB20133) | metagenome
TGTGTTATTATTCCTCTATCCGCCACAAATATTACATTTTTAAGCTCAAATCTTCTTGATAAATCAGAAATTACAAAAGAAAGCGTCTTTTTATCCAAAATATTACCCGCAAACACATGATGCGCAACCGGCAATCCATTCGCCATTATCACCCCTAATAAAACTTGTCTATTGTCTTTCTTTCCATCCCTTGAATAACCAAATCTTGCTAAATTTACAGGACCTTTACCCTCAAAGTAAACTGAAGTAATATCATAAAATATTACATCAACTTTTAATGAAAATAAATCCTTGACCCTTCTGTATATTTCCTGCTCAATCTCCTCTTTCTTCTCTATTAATTTATCCAAACTCCTATACCATTTCTTTAATTTTTTCCCAGATACCCGTGTCCTATCTTTTCCACCACTTCTATTAAATCTTTCCACAAAATCATCCCTAAATTCAGGTTCCCATCTTTTACCCCATCTATCACATACATAATATTCTCTTAAAAAATATGAAAGACCATGCTCAGATTGTGGCTGTAATATCCGAGAACAAACAAGCACAAATATTCGCTCTGCTAACTCTTCATCCCCACATACTTTCTTTATTATCTCATACAAATTCAATTCCTCCCATACCTTTCTTATAATGAGTATTGGACCAAAGAAGAAAGAATTATTCGCAAATATTTCCCCCTCTTGATAAAGTTCCTCACCACCATTATCTTGCTAACTTCTTAGCTAATTTTACAAGTTCTCCTTTTTTGAATAAATCTAATCTCCCCAGGTGGGCAATTACTCTTTTCTTGGGTTTGCCCTCCTCTCTATATGATTCCACTATTCTCAAATATTCTCTTGTAATTCCGGTTTTTTTATCTTTAACTTTTGTTATTTTAAGATACATTTTATTGTCCCTCTTTTATAAGTTTTTATCAATAAAATAATCAATTTGTCAAGATGTCTTTTTAAAAATTTGTCCCCACAAAATTTATACCAAAAATCACCCCCTTAAAGGTTAATAATTTTAAAAAAGTATTGATTTACAAGGGTTTTAGAAGATAAAGTTTTTAAAAACATAATTAAAAAAGAGAATTTTACCCTAAATTTTGGCAAACATGGGATAAAGCAAATAAAATCAAAAATCAATTTTTACAAAATCTTTTAAATATAAAATTCATAGAAAACCTAGCTCTTTTGATTATGCGATAAATCGCACCGCTACATTAAATTATGCTGCCACAATACTTAGAGATACTCCTCTATATACCTATACTATACCAAAAGGATATTTACCCATCTCAATAGCCATTTCCGCAATTTTCTTTGAAAGATTAATAGTATCAGAAGGAAAATACCACTTTGAAAATTTCTTAATCCCTGTCAAAAATAGCCTTAGTTCATCACCCTTTTTACAATTAGTAAGAATTATACTTGCTAACTTTTCAATCCTCCACACAAATTCAGGAGCATAATACTTTATACACATTGCCATTAACTTGTTTTCTTTACCCTCTTTTCTTAATCTTTCATACCTCAAAATAGCACTCTCAAAGGCATAAATTTCAATTATCATATCAGATATCAAAGCAAGAATCTCCTCTTCATCCCTTAATCCCTCCTTATAAACCTGTGCAGCAACACCAGCTGATAACAAAAGAACCTTCTTTAAAAGATTAAGTAAAGTCTTCTCCTCACCAATAGGACCATCTGAAATCTGAACCCTAGAAGAACTAAAAGTTAAAAATTCCTTTGAAACTTTATCTATCTCCCTTAAAAGAGGAAGCTTTCCTTCAAGAGCACTCCTCATAAGCATACCAGTAATAAGCATTCTATTAATCTCATTTGTCCCCTCAAATAATCTATTAATCCTTGAATCCCTGTAATACCTTTCAACAGGATACTCAGAGATAAATCCATAACCTCCATAAATCTGAACAGCCTCATCCACTACATAATCCAAAAGCTCAGAACCATATACCTTTAAAATTGAACATTCTACCGCATATTCCCTTATCTTACTCATAACTTCCTTTGGATAATCAGGACTTTCTGGATTAAGACCTTTAAGCGCTTCATCAAGGTCCCCTGCTAATCTATAAGCCATACTTTCACCCATAAAAATTTTTGTTACCATATTTGCAATTTTTTCTTTTATAAGTCCAAATTCTGCAATAGGCTTTCCAAATTGAACCCTCTCCTTTGCATATGAGATTGCATCTTTAAGAGCACCTTTTGAAGCCCCAACCGTCCCAACACCAAGCTTATATCTACCTATATTCAAAATATTAAAAGCAATATGATGACCCTTACCTATTTCATACAAAAGATTTTCTTTTGGAACCTTTAAATTCTCAAGAGTAAGTGCACAGGTGGATGAACCCCTTATCCCCATTTTATGCTCTTCTTTCCCTATAATTAATCCTGGAGCATTTCTTTCTACAATAAAAGCTGCAAAATCCTTTCCATCAGCTTTAGCAAAAATAATAAATAAATCAGCAAAACCTGCATTTGTAATAAACTGTTTTGTTCCATTTAAAATAAAATAGTCCCCTTCAAGAAAAGCTCTTGTCTTTATATTCATTGCATCTGAACCTGCCTGTGGCTCTGTTAGTGCATATGCCCCAATATACTCTCCTGTTGCAAGTTTCGGTAAATACTTTTTTTTCTGTTCCTCGTTGCCAAAAAGCACAATTGGAAGCGTTCCTATTCCTGTATGAGCTCCCCATGTAACAGAAAAAGAACCCTGTAAACTCATTTTTTCTGCAATTAGCATTGAAGAAACTTTATCAAGTCCAAGACCGCCATATTTTTCAGGAATGTCTGCGCTCAAAAGACCAAGTTCTCCTGCCTTTTTAATAAGTTTTCTTTGAAGTTCAAAATTTTGATTTTCAATTTCCTCTGTATTTGGAAGCACTTCTTTTATCATAAAATCCTCTGCTGTTTTCGCAATCATCTTTTGTTCTTCTGAGAAGTTCTCAGGGATAAACACCTCCTCTGACGGTGTTTCACTTATTAAAAATCCTCCTCCCTTTTTATAAATTTTTTCCTCCATTTTTTACCTCCTGTTTTAAACAAGCTCAAAAATTCCAGCAGCACCCATTCCTCCGCCCACACACATTGTTACTATCCCAAACTGAGCCTTTCTCCTTCTCATCTCATTCATCAAAGTAACAGTAAGCTTTGCTCCTGTACACCCAAGAGGATGACCAAGCGCTATTGCTCCACCGTTCACATTTATTATATCTAAATCCAAATCCAGCTCCTTTATAACAGCAAGAACTTGAGCAGCAAATGCCTCATTTAACTCTATAAGACCTATATCCTCCTTCCTTAAACCCGCAAGTTTCAATGCCTTTGGAATAGCCTTAACAGGCCCTATACCCATAATTTCTGGCTCAACACCATAAGCAGCATAAGTTACAAATCTTAAAACTGGCTTAAAACCTAAACTCTTTGCCTTCTCCTCTGACATAACTAAAAGAGCTGCTGCCCCATCTGTCATCTGAGAGGAATTCCCAGCAGTTACTGTCCCTCCCTCTTTAAATACTGGCTTTAACTTTGAAAGAGCCTCCATACTTGTATCAGGTCTTATACCCTCATCCCAATCAAGGATCACCTCTTCTATTTTCTGAATCCCATCTTCATATTTGATTACTTTTGTTTTTACAGGAACAATTTCCTCTTTAAACTTTCCTTCTTTTTGCGCTTTCCATGCTTTCATATGACTTTCATAAGAAAATCTGTCTTGCTCTTTTCTTTTTATTCCATATTTTTCAGCAACTTTTTCTGCTGTTAAACCCATTGAAAGATAATATCCTGGCATTTTTTCCATTAAATCAGGATTTGGTGAAGGTTTAAGCCCTCCCATTGGAATCTTTGACATGCTTTCTACACCACCTGCAATTATACAATCTGCCATTCCACTTATTATTTTTGATGCAGCTATTGCAATTGCCTCAAGCCCTGAGGCACAGTATCTGTTAATTGTAAAAGCAGGAACATCAACAGGAAGACCCGCCATTAAAACAATAGTTCTTGCCATATTCATACCCTGCTCACCCTCCGGAAAAGCACAACCTAAAATTAAATCCTCTATCTCTCTTTTATCAATTTTTGTTCTTTCAATTAACTCTCTAACAACTGTTGCTCCAAGCTCCTCTGGTCTTGTATCCTTAAAAGAACCCTTATTTGCCTTTCCACCAGGGGTTCTTACCCCATCCACTATTACTACCTTTTTCATTTTATATCCTCCTTTTTAATTTCTTAAGGGTTTTCCCTTTAAAAGCATATGTTCAATTCTTTCCCTTGTTTTTTGTGTCCCACATAAAAAGAGAAAATTTTCCCTTTCAAGCTCTAATAGTTTTTCTTCCTCTACATAAGTTCCAGAAGGCACATTACCACCTGTTATTATTTCCGAAATTTTCCTTGCTATAAGAGCCTCATGTTCAGTTATCTTTCTCCCTTCAAGAAGATTGTAAATAAGCATATCAAGAAATGCATACCCATCTCTTCCTTCAACTTTAATCTTTCTTTTCCTGTTTTTTTCAAAGCCAATTTCATTTAATTCAATCACCTTCCTCTTTGCATCATATAAAAGATGGTGAGTGTTTATCGTTATTCCATCTCTATCTCTTAAAAATCCTATTTTTTTAGCCTCATAAGCAGAAGAGGAAACCTTTGCCATCCCTATTATTTCAAGAATCCTCCGAAGATAAGGATAAAAATCAATATTTAAATCAGAAGGAACCATATCTATATGCCTTAAAAACATCTCCTTTGTTCCTCCTCCAGCAGGTAAAACTCCTACTGCAATTTCAACAAGTCCTGCATAAAGCTCTGCACTTGCTTGAATATAAGGTGAATGGAGCAGAATCTCACATCCACCTCCTAAGGTTCTTCCAAAAGGTGCTGTGACTATTGGTTTATTTACATATTTTATTCTCATATTCATTTCCTGAAATTTCTTTACCATAATTTCTAATTCCTCCCATTCCTCTTCCTGAATTGCCATAAGAATCAAAGCAAGATTTGCACCTACACAGAAGTGTCTCCCCTGGTTCCCTATCACCATTCCTATATAATTTGAATTTTCAAGAAAATTAATTGAATCAAAAACCATATCAATTATACCAGGCCCTATCGCATTTGCCTTTGTATGAAACTCAAGAAGAAGAACATCGTCACCCATATCATAAAGAGTTGCCTCACTATTTTCTTTTAAAACCTTTTTCTCCTCCTTAAGGTCAGATATATAAATCTCATATTTACTTTTTATTTCTTCCTTATAACTTTTTTCAGGAAAGAAAAAATAAAATCTTTTTATTTTCTCCCTCTTATAAAAACTTTTTATATCTTTTACCCAATCAGGAACTCTTTTACCCTCTTCTTCCATTCTTTTAGCTACATCCTCAACTCCTAGATAATCCCAGATTTCAAAGGGACCATACTCCCAGTTAAATCCCCATTTCATCGCATTATCTATATTTAAAATATCATCGGAAATTTCTGGCACTCTATTTGCACAATATATAAGGAAAGCAGAAAGGGATTCCCATGCAAATTTTGCACCTTTATCCTTTCCATTAATTAAAACTTTTATTCTCTCCCTTACATCCTCTTCCTGCAACGCCCTTTCAAGAGAAGGAAAACTTGCTTTTATTTGTTCCCTGTATTCCCATTTTTTAATATCAAAGGTATATCTTTTTGTTTCTCCATTTACTTTTTCTTTTTTATAAAATCCTCCTCCACTTTTATCACCCCATTTCCCCTCTTTAACCATTTTTTCAAGAAATTCAGGAGGCTTAAATATTTCTCTCACTTCATCTTCTTCAATTCTTTCATAAAGATTTTTTGTGACATGATAAAGCACATCAAGTCCAACAAGGTCAAGGGTTCTGAAAGTTGCACTTTTCGGTCTTCCCATTGCTCTTCCTGTTAAAGCATCAATTTCTTCTGGAGTAAGCCCTAAGTCCTCCATTAATTTAAAGGTATACATTATTCCAAAAATTCCTATTCTATTTGCTATAAAGTTCGGAGTATCTTTTGCTAAAATAACCCCTTTTCCCAGTTTTCTTTCCGCAAATTCTTTAAATTCATTTATTAATTCCTTTTTTGTATAAGGACCTGGTATGATTTCTAAAAGCTTCATAAATCTGGGTGGATTGAAGAAATGGGTTCCAAAAAAGTATTTTTTCATATTTTCTGGAAAATCTGCACTTATTTCTTTTAAAGGAAGTCCTGAGGTATTTGTAGTAATTATTGTTCCCTCCCTATAAAATTTTTCTATTTTTTTGAAAAGATTCTTTTTAATTTCAAGATTTTCAACAACTGCCTCAATAACAAGGTCAGCTTCAGAAACAAAATGAAGGTTATCCTCAAAGTTTCCGATTTCAATATTTTCAGCAAATTCTGGAAGATAAAAAGGGGGAGGAAACTGTTTTTTAGCTTTTTCAATTGCATCTTTTACTATTTTATTTCTATCATTTCCTTCTTTTGGGACAATATCAAGAAGATAAGTTTTTATTCCAAGGCTTGATAAAAGGGCAGCTATTTGACTGCCCATTGTTCCTGCTCCAAGCACACACGCTTTATTTATTTTCATAAATTCCCTCCTTCATTTGAATTTTACTTTAAAAAACATTAAAATTAAATTATATGGCAAAGTTTGAGCTTATTTCAGATTTAAGACCCAAAGGGGACCAGCCAAAGGCAATAAGGGAGCTTCTTGATGGTTTTAAAAAAGGATTAAGACACCAGGTTCTTCTTGGAGTTACAGGAAGTGGAAAAACCTTTACAATTGCAAATGTAATAAAAGAATGGGGAAGAAAAACCCTTATAATCTCCCATAATAAAACCCTTGCAGCTCAAATTTATGGAGAGTTAAAGCAACTTTTCCCTCATAATGCTGTTGAATATTTTATCTCTTATTATGATTATTATCAGCCAGAGGCTTATATACCTGAGACGGATACCTATATTGAAAAGGATGCCTCAATAAATGAGGATATAGAAAGATTAAGACTTAGAACAACTTCATCCCTTCTTGAAAGGGAGGATGTAATTGTTGTTGCCTCTGTTTCATGTATTTATGGTCTTGGTAACCCTGAGGAGGTGAAAAAACTTTATCTTATTTTGGAAGAAGGACTGAATATTGAAAGGGATGTTATTTTGAGAAGACTTGTTGACCTTTATTACACAAGAAATGATTTTGAACTTGCAAGGGGAAGATTTAGAGCAAAGGGGGATATAATTGAACTTATTCCTGCTTATGAGGATTATGTAGTAAGAATTGAGATGTTTGATGACTGGATAGAAAAAATAGAAATAAAAGATAAGGTTTCTGGAAAGGTATTTGAAAGAAAGAAGAAAATAGCTATATACCCTGCTTCCCACTATGTTACAACAAGACCCACTTTAGAAAAGGCTCTTAAATCAATTGAGGAGGAACTTGAGGAAAGATTAAAAGAGTTAAGGGAGCAGGGGAAATTACTTGAGGCTCAAAGACTTGAACAGAGGACAAGGTATGACCTTGAAATGTTGAGAGAAATAGGTTACTGTCCAGGAATAGAGAATTATTCAAGACATTTTGATGGAAGAAAACCTGGGGAAAGACCAAGATGTTTGCTTGATTATTTTGAAGGAGAATTTCTATGTATAATAGATGAAAGTCATGTAACAGTACCTCAGTTAAAAGCAATGTTCAGGGGGGATAGGTCAAGGAAGGAGGTTCTTGTTGAGTATGGTTTCAGATTGCCCTCAGCCCTTGACAATAGACCTTTAAAGTTTGAGGAATTTGAGGCACTTTTAGACAGGGTTATATATATGTCAGCAACCCCTGATGAATACGAGATTGAAAAAGCCAAGGGAAGGGTTGTGGAAATGATTGTAAGACCCACTGGTCTTGTTGACCCTGAGATTGTAGTTAAACCAACAAAGGGGCAGGTTGATGATTTAATGGAGGAGATAAGAAGAATTAAGGAAAAAGGTGAGAGGGTTCTTGTTACCACTTTAACAAAAAGAATGGCAGAGGATTTAGCGGAATATCTTTCACTTGCAGGTTTCAGGGTAAGATATCTTCATTCAGAGATTCATCCCATTGATAGGGTTGAGATTTTGAGAGATTTAAGGCTCGGAAGATTTGATTGTCTTGTAGGTGTTAATCTTTTGAGGGAGGGGCTTGACCTTCCTGAGGTTTCTCTGGTTGTAATTCTTGATGCTGATAAAACAGGTTTTTTAAGAAGTGAAACTGCTTTAATTCAGACTGCGGGGAGGGCTGCAAGAAATAAGGCAGGTAGAGTTATTCTTTATGCTGATGAGATAACAGAAGCAATGAGAAGAGCAATTGAGGAAACGGAAAGGAGAAGAAAATTACAGATGGAATATAATGAAAAGCATGGTATTATACCTGAAACAATAAAGAAGTCAAAGGAAGAGATAATAAGGACAACAATTGTAGCAGATGCAAGACTTGAGTCAAGAGATAAGTTTGAGGAAAGAGTGTAGGAGATAGAGATTTTGAAGGCTACTTTAGATAAGATAACTCTTATTGAGGAACTTGAGAGAAGAATGAAAGAGGCAGCTGATTTATTTGAATTTGAAAAAGCAGCGAAATATAGAGATGCTTTATTTGAATTGAGGAAGAATAAATGAAGTCCTACACGGAATATATATGGTTTAATACAAAAAAGAGGAAGGAATTGATACATATAACTGATAAAATTCAGGATATTGTTGATAAAAGTGGAATTAGGGAGGGTTTTTGTCTTATCTCTGCGATGCATGTTACAGCTGGTGTTTTTGTTAATGATTATGAATCTGGCATAATGGAGGATATAATGGAGTGGCTTGAAAAGGTTGCTCCTTATAGAAGGGATTATAGACATCATTTGACAGGTGAGGATAATGCGGATGCGCATTTAAAGTCTTTAATGATTCATCATCAGGTTATAGTTCCTGTTACAAATGGAAGGCTTGATTTAGGTCCCTGGCAGAGGATATTTTATGCAGAATTTGATGGACAGAGAAGAAAGAGAATAGTGGTAAAGGTTATAGGGGAATAAATTTTTATCAGAAAGGACAAACCATTTTTTGCCTAAAAATTGGAAATTTCTAATCATTTTTAAGGTTTTTGAGGATTTTACCCCATGTTTGACAGTTTTGATAGTAAAATACCCCTTTTAAAGTAGCGGTGCGATTTATCGCACAAAAGCTTTTAAATGTAGCGGTGTGATTTATCACACAATATATGAAAATCTGAAGACATCCAGCAAAACAGGGAAGATAAAAAATTAGTCACATAAAAAAGGGGCTATTGCAAAAAATTTTAATAAAATAATTTATTGTAGCAGTGGTAATTTGTTACACTACTCAAAGGTAGTGGAAAAGCTGATTTTTAAAAGGCTTAATTTTAAAGCACTTAAAGAAGCAATTGTCAAACATGAGGTATAAACATTTCTTTAGAGAGCTACTAAAAAAACGGAAATCCTTATAAGGGAAAAATAGAATATAAAAAAATTTAATTCCCTAAAAACCTTAAAAATTCCTAATTTTTAGGCAAATATTGGCTATTAAAGAGCTTATTTCTGAAAAAAATCAATCTTAATAATTTTAATAATCTTATTTCCCTCCAAATTTATAAAATAAATACCATTTTTTAAATCCTTGTAATATTTAATCTCTCTACCTGTTATGTCTAAAATCTTATTTCCTTTTATCTTTAAAATTTTTTTAAAATCTGGATGTAATGTAGGAATTTCTATTTTTTTTCGGGTAAAAGATTTTTCAAAGATGGATGTATATACCATTCTGGCAAACCAGGCATCATCGTTTGTATTATAAGCATTAGGATGGCACCAGGCAGTGCCTATAAGTCCATCTTTTGCATCAACTGCTATATAATCTCCTATGAATATTTGCCAAACCGGTGGTTTTGTTACATCAGTCACCTGTATGCTGGGATAAAAAGTCTGACCATAATTGTCTGAATAAGCATAATAAATATCAAGGTTGTATCCACCTTCTCTTGTATCATACCATATCACATGAACCCGGCTATATTCGTCAACCGAAACCCAAGGAAAGAACTGGTGACCTGTTGTTATATCATTTATCCTCACCGGGGTTCCAAAAGAATTTCCCCCGTCTAAAGATCTCACAAGATAAACATCCCAGTTTGTGCGTCCTACATCAGTTGATTGATAAACAATATAAATATAACCTGTATTCATATCCACATCCATTGAAGGTATTGGATAACATCTCCAGGGTACAAGAGAATCATAATACAGATCCGCAACATGAACCTTTGGATTGAAGGAATTTCCTCCATCAGTAGATTTTCTCATCCATATTCCAATATCATATTGCCAGTTCTGCGGGAAGTCAAGTCCCCACATTACATATATTTCCCCATTTGGCCCCT
>FWWL01010728.1_pt1 | contig 10405 bp, 8 predicted proteins | sample 2228331 | NCBI WGS metagenome assembly FWWL01 (sample SAMEA103939775, study PRJEB20133) | metagenome
TGGATACTTGAGAGCTTTCCACCATGGCTATTACTTTTTCACAGTCTTTGTCAGGCGAAAAGCCTTTTTCAAACTGAAACACGATTATAGCCGCGTGCCTTTTTTGCCAACAGGCGATGGCATCTCACTGAAACAAGGTAATATCGGGTGGGGTATGACGTGGCTGTTTACTTTTCACAGTCTTCCTTCCGCCACATACAGCCTCCCTTCCACCCCCAGGACTGTGAAAGAGTAATAGCCGTGCCACCTCCAGAAAATTTGAGAGGAGATTGCCTTTCTATGATTGGTGCAAGGGTCTTACAATCCTCAATCAAACCTCCCAACTGTCAAAGTCGGGGGAACCTCTTTCACATGGTAATAAACCAACCCATGGGTCAGGATACCCACCCTACCCCTCGTAGCTGGCTGATCAACAACATTTCCTACAAAGGTCTCAGAAAACTCTCGAGGTTTTCGGAATCGCTCCACCGCAACAGGATGTCCCCCGATAGCATTCGCTGGAGCCATGACGTACTTTCTGATGTCTTTCTGGTAGGTGATCCGCGACGTCTGAGGAAGAGGTTCATCACAAGAAACCACCGTCCGAGTATGTGATAGACGGGTCACCAGCCTCAAAATCACCGGAACATCAAACCTCTCAGAAATCTCAAACCCCAACCGTACAAAATCCTTCGCCTCCTGACTGTCCGAAGGCTCAAGAATCGGCATAAGACCAAACTTCCCCCAGTGGCGACTATCCTGCTCATTCTGCGAAGAATGCATGCCAGGATCATCCACCACGACAATCACCAGACCAGCATTTACCCCTGTAAAGGCGAGAGTCATCAGCGGATCCGCCGCAACGTTAAGCCCTACATGCTTCATTGTCACCAGTGACCGCACCCTTCTCATTCACACTCCATTCACACGATACATCAAGATACTCGTCCACCAGGGTGGCAATAATCTCCGAACTCGGTGTACCCGGATAGCCCCTCGCTACCCCAACACCTGCCTCATAGGCACCACAAGCCACCGCCTCATTGCCAGACAAGAGAACCCCATACCCTACTCTCGCTCAAAACCTATCCAGAGACCCAATAAAACCAACACAATCCCCGCCACAATCGTGCCCACAGAGATCAAAGCATACCAACCCTCATAATTTAGCTTGATAAAAGAGACCAGAAAAAAACCAAAATACATCAAAAAAACACCAAGACCTACCATAATCCAGTTCTGAACAAGCATCTTACTCTGTCGCATCGTTTCCTCCTCATTTTTTCGCCTGATAAGTATAAAGCACCTGCGTCGGATAGGCAAATTCTATGCCCTTTTCTCGAAAAACCTCCATCATCCTCTGGAGAATAGCCTGTTTCACATCCATGTGTACCATAAACTCATTGCTCTCCACATAATACACACACTCAAAATCCAGACTATAATCCCCCAGATTGTCGAAATGACAACGGTCAAACGTTGCCTGTGGTTGCACATCAATGATCTCTTTGATAAGGAGGGGTATCTCCTTTAGCTTCTCAAGTGGTGTCTCATACACCACCCCAAACTTAAGCACCACCCTCCGCCTCTCCATATGCCTGTAATTATGTAAGCGAATAGAGGTAAGCTCCCGATTGGGAACGATGAGTAATTCCCCCGAGATACTCCGGATACGCGTGGAACGAAGCCCAATATACTCTACCGTTCCCTTGTTCTCCGCATCAATCACGAGAAAATCCCCCACCTCAAACGGCTTGTCAAGAAAGATAGAGATAAAGGCAAAAAGATCCCCCAGCACCGACTGCGCTGCAAACGCCACCGCGATACCACCGATACCAAGACCAGCCAGAATAGTATTAATCTTGACACCGATATTGTCCAGGATAATAAAAAACGCCACAATCCACAGAAAAAGCCTCAATACCCCCCAGACACTCTTCACAAACCCATCATGAAACTTTTCATCCCGATCTGGTGCCTTGTGATACCAGTACTCACGAAACGCCACCTCAAACACCCGTGAAACAATAATCGTAATCTCTACCCCAATCCCCAGAACACACACCCTCTGGAGAAAGGTAAGCCACCGCTCAGGCAAAGAAACCGAAGACAAAAACGCAAGCCCTACCGCAAATATCACAATACCAACCGTCTGCTTGCGAAATCCCTCCCTGCGAAGTCTGCCCCTATCATGAAGTTTCCACCTGCGAAGCACCCACACCTTCAAAAGCCAATCAAACCCCAGACTCAGTCCAAGTCCCAGCAAAAACACACCCCCAAGAAAAAGATACCGCCACAAAGGTACACCAAAAATCAGTATATCCATAGCCATCCCCATCACAAGAGATTTCTCCACATGGCTATCCACTCCGATGCTGACACATCAGCAGGATTTGCCTTCATACTTGAGCTCGTGGAAAGCCTCACAATCTCCTCTGGATCAATGGAAAGCTTCCACTGATGGAAATCCCTCTCTACCCCCAGGGATTCCTTCCATTCAGAGAGAAAACGAACAAACCCCTCGCTCCCACCGTGGTGTTTTACCAGCGACAGCGTCTCATACCTCTCTGTATAACGCCTATTCACATCCACCACATGGTCAAGGAGTATACCACACACCCTCCCATGGGGAATATCTGTCATCCCTCCCATAGTAGCCGCAAAGCCATGGATCGCCCCAAGCCCACCATTCGCCAGTGCCATCCCCCCAGCCATGCTGGCCACCAGAAGCCTCTCTCTTGCTTCTCTGTCAGTAGGGTTTTCCCTCAGACAGGAAAGCCCCTCCACAATATCCAAAAGAAAACGATCCGCTAAAGCCAGAGCAAGCGGATGGAATTTTTTACTCACGGCAGCCTCCAAAAGGTGCGTAAAAGCATCCAGTCCCGCGTTTACCGTTACCTCCCATGGCTGCGAAACAGTAAGATCAGGATCAAGGAAAACCCCTTCAGACCAGAGTAAATCATGCCTAAGGGAACGCTTTACCCGTTTCTCAGGGACAATGATCACCGCATTTTTGGTCACCTCTGAACCAGTGCCTGCGGTCGTTGGCACTCCCACCCACGGAAGCGGAGGAGTAGAGAGCCTTTTCGTTCCAACCTCTTCGAGGTAGTCTCTCACACTCCCCTCATGAACCACCATCGCTGCTATCGCCTTGGCCGTATCGAGAACACTCCCTCCCCCGATGGCCACTATCCCATGAGGACGATACGCCTTCACCCTGGAGGTGAGTTCATCCACCACACCAACCGTTGGTTCTCCTCCCTTCACCACAAAAGCCTCTACCTCCAAACCACCTTCACAAGCCGCCTGTTGCCATCGAGTCCACTCTTCTCGCAGAAAATGCTCCCCAACACAAACAGCCCACCGTTTACCCCGAGAGGAAAGAAACGAGAGAAGCTCGCCGTGTGCACATCCCCACCCAAAAAAAACAAGGGGAGTTCGCCACTGCCAGTTCTCCATACCCCCTCCTTATGAAAGCTTCTGAATCACAGCAACAAACACCAGAGGCTGTGATCCCGTGTTGCGAATCGAATGCCCCTCTTGAGGACCTGTCACCACCACATCACCCGGTCCAACAGACACTGACTTTTCCCCCTCGATGACCTGACCCTCCCCCTCCAGGATAATGTAATACTCCACCTCAGACTCATGGAAGTGTGATCCGATACTCGCTCCCACAGGAATCTCAATCCTCGCCACCAAACGAGCATGATGGAGTCTCTCCTCAGGAACAAGATGGGTGAGGGAGACAACTCCCTCACCCCCTCGCATCTTTTCTCGTGTTTCTCTTTTATGATCCTCTGAACGGTACACCATATCACGCTCCTCACTTCTTGATGAGGATGAACTCCACACGGCGGTTCTTGCGTCGACCCTCTTCGGTTGCATTATCCGCCACAGGATACTGGAACCCAAACCCCTTCGTCGTCATACGACGAGCCGGGATGCCCTTCTTCACAAGGTAGTCTTTTACCGCCTGGGCACGCTGGAGAGAGAGCTCGAGGTTTCTCTGTTCACTTCCAATGTTGTCTGTATGCCCATGAATCTCTATCTCGTATGCACTGTACTTTTTGAGAATCTGTGCCAGACGATCAAGAATCGGCATCTTAGCGCTCTTGAGGTTTGCCTTACCAAACTCAAACTCGATGCTGTTGATACGGATACGCAAACCAAGCTCTGTCTGTTCTACCAGAATATCCACAGGAATCACGCCAACATTGGTTGTCATAGTATTGCCCACCGTATCTTCCACCGTAAGTCTTACAATATAATCCTGAGCAGATTCCACCAGTTCTCCATTGTCAGAGCGCCCATCCCAGCGAATCGTCGGAGCAGGATTACCCTCGCCTTTCAACGTCTTAAACGACTTCTTGTCTGGATCCACAATCACCATCTCCCATCGTTTCACATTCTGAGGATCCTCAGTCAGGAGATGAATATAGAGCGTATCATTTTCACCATCATTATCAGGAGAGAAGAGAGGAGGATCAAACTCAAAAGTTACCGCAGGTGGTGTATTGTCCAGAACCACCGTTGCAATAGCCTCTGGCATGTGTCCACTCTCATAAACCACCTTCATTCTGAAAGTATAGGAACCGTCCTGCACCAGTTTTTTCTGTCCATCCTTTCCATCCCAGGTAAAGGTGTCAGGAAGATCTGACTTGCCCTCCCAGCGGAACACCACCTCTCCAAGGGTGTTGACCATCTCGGCTGTCCATTTTTCGATACCCTGTCGATCAGAGATCATGGGCTGGAAACTCACCGTCTGCCCCTTTGTAGCAGAAAACGCTTGCTTGTCCGCATTGACAAAGAGAGACTGCTTCTGCGTTGTAAGGACAATACCCTTAGCCAAGAGGATTGTCTTGTTCCCGGCAAGATCCTCCCCATACAATAGATAATCATACACCCCGTCAGGAAGAAGCTGTCCCTTAGCATCTGTTCCATCCCATGTGAGGGAGGGAGAAGCATTGGTTTGCCAATCCCAGGAGAGAACGACATCACCGTTCGCATTGCGGATCTCGGCACGCCAACGATCACCAGAAGACACCTGCTGATCAAGTCTGATCGTATCTTTATTTCCATCACCATCAGGAGAGAAAATCCTATCATACAGGGCTATACTCCCCGAAGGTGCGGTCACATCCAGCACGAGAGCGTTCGTTAATGAAGAACCCTGGTTATTGATCTCATCCCATGCTGTCATTACCACATAGTACTTTCCTTCTGGAGCAAGGGTTCCTTTGTCAGTGGTACCATCCCAGACAATCTTGTCAGGCACAGGAACAGCGGCTTTTTTCGCCCAGAGCTTTTTCCAGAAGCGAACAAAATCCAGCCCAATATCACGCTCCTCCTCAGAACGGAAGGTGCGAACCACTTCGTTATTTTCGTTGTAGATCTTGACCTCCCACTTTTGCACCAGGCTTTCATCCTTGATGTTTACCTTCAGATCAACGACGTCTTTATTGCCATCATAGTTGGGAGAAAAGTAATACACCCCATCAACCAGGTCAGACGAAGCCACCTTGAACTCCACAACCGGGGGTTTTTCATCGATATACCCAAACGCCACCTGAACCCCTGCCATATGCATAGCTGAAGGTGTATTGTTCAGTGTTACAGGGTTATAGGAATAAAATACCTCAAAAGGCACCTCGTTAATCTTGTAAGCAAACGAAGCACCAAGGGTATAAAAATTCACACCGTTTCCAAACCACCCCAAACCGTTGTTCCCAAGCACCAGTCCACCACGGAGGTAGAGATGATCAACAATCGAAAAGGTGGTATACCCAATGCCATAGAGCTGGAATGGCCAGAAATCCAGGTTGAGTTCCGTCCCTGCCTGAGCCTTGAGCCACCCATAGTCCATCCATGTCCCCGAGAGACCACCACGTACCCCAATAGCGGGAACAGGGGTATCAGGGAGTACCTGGGCGGGTTTTCCCAGACCTTTGAGGGTAATCCCAACAACATTATCCTTGAATCCCAATCCCTTATCAAAAGGAGCAAGACTTTTCCTGAGTCGCAGGATGGCTCCAACATCACCACCAATAGCAATATCCATCTGGTTGGAACCAGCCCCGTGCACCATCATATAGCCATCAAAACCAAAAGAAAGATAACGGTCAATAGCCTTGCTAAACCCAACAAAAAAACCATTCACACCACCGAGACTCGCTGGTCCATTGAGGAGCTTTCCTCCCACGGAGAGCACACCTGTGGGAATAGGCATGGAAAAGCTCCCATTCACAAGCGACTGCCACGGAGAAATACCGACCTGGAGCGAGAGGTTGAGTCGCTGTACATACGCTGGTGCGGCCGGATTTAAAAAGAGATAGCTACTCCTCTCATCCGAAGTAACACCAGCATAACCATTTCCAGAACCAGCAGGGGTCACTCCGAGGTACACCCACTGGCTCCCATCCACAATAGCTCCAGCCAAGGCTGGAATCAGAGCAAAAAGCATCCACCATTTTTTTATCCCTGTCATTGTATCCTCCTCTTTATTGTTTTCTTTTTCTGCATTGCATATTATACCATTTTCTCTTTGTAATAATCCTGGATAGCCTGAACATCCAGGTTTTTTCCTCGTTCAGCCAGAGCCTCAACTGCTGCATAAATCGCTGATACCGTTGTAATCAAGGGTATACGATTCTGAATAGCCTGACGACGTATATAAGCATCGTCATGATGAGCCTTGGAGCTCGCAGGGGTATTGAGAATCATGTGTATCTGATGGTTTTTCAACAGGTCAAGGATATCCGGTCTCCCCTGCCCGAGTTTAAACACCATCTCACAGGGAACATTGTTTTCCTTGAGGTATTTTGCGGTGTTCTCCGTAGCGAGGATATGGTACCCCATCTCCACCAAACGGCGAGCTGCCTCGACAATCTTGGGTTTATCCCTGTCATTGACCGTGATGAGGACATTGCCACAGGTGGGATAGGTGTCTCCCGCTGCCATCTCCGCCTTGATAAAGGCACGAGCAAAATTCCTATCAATCCCCATCACCTCACCGGTAGACTTCATTTCCGGCCCGAGAATCACATCAGCCTTGGGAAACTTCTGGAAAGGTATCACCACTTCCTTCACAGAAACAAAATGGGGTTTCTCATACAGAGGAAGTTCCAGACTTTTGATCGTGGTTCGCCCCATCACTATCTGTGTAGCCAGCTTTGCCCAGGGTCTTCCTGTCGCCTTGCTCACGAAGGGTACGGTACGAGAAGCTCGTGGATTCACCTCAATAAAGTAGAGTTCATTATCCTTGATGGCGTACTGAACATTCATCAACCCCTTGACCTTGAGCGCCTGACCCATAGCCACAGTCTGCTGGATAATCCTCTCCACCATCTCTTTTGATAGGGATACGGGAGGCAAGACCATAGCCGAATCCCCAGAGTGAATACCCGCCTCCTCAATATGCTGCATGATCCCGGCTATCACGACATTCTCTCCATCACCGAGAGCATCCACATCGACTTCCTGAGCATCATCGAGGAATTTATCAATAAGAACAGGACCATCTTTGAGTGCCTCAGCTTCCTCCTGGAGATAGCGCTCCAGTTCCTCACGGTTGTAGAGGATCACCATAGCTCGTCCTCCCAGTACATACGAAGGACGAGCGAGAATAGGATAGCCAACCTGTTCGGCCAGATCGGCTACTTCATGGATATTTCGAGCAATGGCTGAGGGTGGCTGTTTAAATCCAAGCTTCTCCACCAGGTCACGGAAACGATCTCTATCCTCAGCAATATCAATCGCTTCACCCGAAGTACCAAGGATCGGAACGCCTGCTGCCTCCAGAGATTTCGCCAGCTTGAGTGGCGTCTGTCCTCCAAACTGAAGGATAACCCCGAGGGGTTTTTCTTTCTCATAGATGTTCATCACATCCTCAAAGGTTAACGGTTCAAAGTAGAGCCTGTCAGAGGTATCATAGTCAGTGGAAACTGTTTCTGGATTGGAATTGACCATGATGCTCTCATACCCCATCTCCCGAAGAGCAAAAGCAGCATGCACACAGGCATAGTCAAACTCAACCCCCTGGCCGATCCGATTCGGACCACTTCCAAGGATCATTACCTTCTCTCTCGTGGATGGACGCACCTCGTCCTCATCTTCGTAGGTCGAGTAGTAGTATGGTGTCTTGGCTTCGAACTCAGCAGCACAGGTATCCACCAGTTTATAGGTAGGCAACACCCCCAGCGACTGACGCTGTTGACGGACGGCTATCTCCTTGACTCCATACCATTCTGCGATCTGGGCATCAGAAAATCCATACTGTTTAAGCTCCTTGAAATCCTCTACCGTAAGAGAGGCAAGTGTTTTTTCACGGTAGGCTTTTTCGATTTCAAGAATCTCTGAGAGTTGTTTTAAAAACCAGGGATCAATCGCCGAGATTTCATAGATACGATCGATAGTCCAGCCACGAAGAAGGGCATCCTTGAGATACAACACCCTATCAGGACCAGGAATTCTGAGCTTTTCTTCTATCACCATATCGGCATCAGGCCCAGATATACCGCTTGCTTCCCAACCTTTCCAGCCCTTTTCTAGAGAACGAAGTGCTTTTTGGAAAGACTCCTTGAAGGTTCGACCAATAGCCATCACCTCACCAACTGACTGCATCTGTGTTCCCAATACTGGTACTGTTCCCTTAAACTTCTCAAAATTGAAACGGGGTATCTTGACCACCACATAGTCCAGGGTAGGCTCAAACGAGGCTGGCGTCTCTTTGGTAATATCGTTTTGAATCTCATCAAGGGTATAACCAACGGAGAGCTTGGCCGCAATCTTGGCTATCGGAAACCCTGTCGCCTTGGATGCCAGGGCCGAGCTTCGTGAAACACGAGGGTTCATCTCGATTACGATAACCTCGCCATCTTTTGGGTTTACAGCAAACTGAATATTAGACCCTCCTGTCTCCACCCCTATCTCACGTATGATGGCTATCGCATAATCACGAAGCCGCTGATATTCCTGATCAGTGAGTGTCTGTGCCGGGGCCACAGTGATCGAATCTCCTGTATGCACACCCATCGGATCAAAATTTTCAATAGAACAGATAATAACCACATTATCATTCTTGTCTCGCATCACTTCGAGTTCGTATTCTTTCCAGCCGATAAGTGAACGATCTATTTGGATTTCACTTTTCAGCGAAAGTTCGAGCCCCTTCTTGACAATCTCAACAAACTCCTCCTGGTTGTAGGCTATACCCCCACCAGTCCCCCCAAGGGTATAGGCAGGTCGAATAATCGCCGGAAACCCAATATAAGGAATAACCTCAAGAGCCTGTTCGAGGGAATGTACCACACGACTGACCGGCACCTTGAGGCCTATCCGTTCCATAGCCTTGTTAAACTCAGCACGGTCTTCTCCCTTTTTGATGGCATGGTACTGAGCCCCGATCATCTCAACCCCATACTTCTGGAGAACCCCGCTCTCATAGAGCACGATGGCAGTATTCAGGGCTGTTTGTCCTCCAAGGGTCGGCAAAAGTGCATCGGGTCTTTCTTTGGCGATAATCTTTTCAATAATCTCAGGATCTATGGGCTCAATGTACGTCCTATCGGCAATCTCCGGATCGGTCATGATGGTTGCCGGATTCGAATTGACCAGAATGACTTCGTAGCCCTCTTCTCGCAAAGCCTTACACGCCTGTGTTCCCGAGTAGTCAAACTCACACGCCTGTCCAATAACAATCGGACCAGAACCTATGATAAGAATCTTATGGATATCCGTTCTTTTCGGCATCCGTTTTCCTCCAAAAAATCCAAAACTTTCTTATTATAAGGCAAGAAAAAGAAAAAGTCTAATGTTTTGAATTTTTCGTGCTCGCCGCGCAGGCTCAAAGGGGGCTGACGCTCCCTTTGAGAACCCCCGCTGCCGCCGCCCCGACGGTTTCCTCCCCTTTCTCTGATCTATTACAATGTGGGCTGGGAGAGTTTGGTATGGGCTTTTCTGATGGTGTAGCCGGCGAGGCGAATACCTCCGTGTATTAGCCTCGCCTTGTGTCCGGCATCCGTGCCGTCCACATCTGGGTGGAGTTTTGCTGTTTCTGTAGACCAACCCACGGGGGTGGTGTCTTGTATGATGCCTTCCACCTGTCGGCACCGTAACGGCGGCGGCAAGGACGTAGACATAGGAGAGATATTGGCATAGGGCTCGAGTGTAGCGAGAGGGTATGGGCTGGCGAATCGCTGGAAAACTGTAAAATGGAAACAGCAGGCATCGGTTGGCAAAAGAGAGGAACACGCTACACCCTGCCTTTCCGTCTTACCACCAACCCTTGCCGCACCATTTTTTTATTTTCAGTCTGTCCCCCCAGGCCACTTTTGCGCCTTTGGAAAAACCAGGGGGTATCTACCAACCCATGACAAGCGTGAGTGTTTTTGCGAAGAGTCTGCAGGAGGCAGGCGGCGGGGCGATC
>FWWL01010729.1_pt1 | contig 10403 bp, 9 predicted proteins | sample 2228331 | NCBI WGS metagenome assembly FWWL01 (sample SAMEA103939775, study PRJEB20133) | metagenome
GCCAGCGGGTGTCCCGCCTGCGCCTGCAGGGGGAGGTGGCCGAGGCCGAGGAGGTGATGTTGGACGGGCTCCCCGCCGGCCCCCGCTGCTGCCACAACGGGGGGCGCCTGGCCTTCGGGCCCGACGGCATGCTGTATGTGACCCTGGGCGACGCCGAGAGCCCCCCTTTGGCCCAGGACCCGTCCACCCCAGAGGGCACCATCCTGCGCCTGACCCCCGAGGGCGCTGTCCCCCCAGACAACCCCTTCCCCCGCTCCCCCGTCTACGCCTATGGCCTACGCAACGTCTTCGGCATCGCCTTCCACCCAGGGACAGGGGAGCTCTTGGCCAGCGAGAACGGCCCCCGCGGCCATGATGAGCTGAACATCATCGTCCCCGGGGGCAATTACGGCTGGCCGGAGGTCTACGGCCTGGCCGGCGATCCCCAGTTCTTGGACCCCATTTACGACTCTGGGCCCACGGCCATCGCCCCCACGGGCCTGGCTGTGTATTGGGGGGAGGCCCTGCCCTTCCGGGGCGACCTCTTCTTGTGTACTTGGAACCTTAAGGCCCTTTTGCGCATCCCCGCTTCCCAGCTGGAGGAGCTAAGGCGCGGGGAACGGAAAGCGGTGGAGCCCCAGGATACCGGTTACCCCTGCGCCTTGGACGTCAAAATGGGCTACGATGGCCTCCTGTACTTCACGGACCAGGAGGCCATCTATCGGCTCCGGCTGCCGTAGGGCCTAGCGCCCCTCCCCCAGGATGTAGCGGCGGGGGTCCTTCTCGAACTGCTCTTTGCAGGCGGGGGCGCAGAAGTAGAAGACGTGGCCCGCGTACACCGTGGAGGCAGCCGCGGCGGTGGGCTCCACCTCCATGCCACACACGGGATCCCTGACCATGCCCATCACCTCCTGCGCCACCTGTTACCGACGGGTGGTGCCCTCACCCATCAGCACTCGCCGGATCTCCTCGTACTCCTCCTTGCTGATCTCCCCCCGCGCCAGCCGTTCGCGGGCGATGTCCAGGGGGCTGGGCCGCCTCTCCTCCCTCTCCGGGCGGGGGGAGAGGCGGTGGACCGCCCACACCACCAGGGCGATGATACCTCCCCAGAACAGGAAGAAGGAGAGCCAGCCCCAGAGCATCCACCAGCCCCAGCCGCCGTTCATATGCCATCCGCCATCTAGAAACCCCATCTTTTACTCACCTCCCTTCTTGGCCAGCAAGGGCGGAAGGATGGGCGAAAGGACCACAAGGGACAGGAAGGCGACCCAGCTCGCCCCCCCTAGGCGGGCCACCCAGGTATAGTCCCCCCACAGGGTGGCCAAGAGGAAGGCCGCCCCTGCAGTCAGGGATATGGCCCATACTAAGGCCCACCCCATCTTAGGCCACCTCCTGGGCCAGGGCCGTCGGCGCAGGGGTGGGTGGGGTCCTCTTTCGGCGCACCGGCGGCCGCCAGCCCCGCATGCTGGCCGCGTTCAGGGTTACCGAAAGGGAGCTGAGGGCCATAAGCAGGGCGGCCACCTCCGGCCCCACCAGCCGTCCGGTGAGGGGGTAGAGGACGCCGGCGGCCAGGGGGATGGTCAGGGTGTTGTAGACGAAGGCCCAGGCCAGGTTCTCCTTCACCTTCTTCATAGTGAAGCGGGCGATCTGGATGGCCGCCACCACGTCTTGGGGGTCGTCCCGCACCAGGATGACGTGGCCCGTCTCCTTGGCCACGTCCGTGCCCGAGCCCAAGGCCATACCCGCATCGGCCTGGGCCAGGGCCGGGGCGTCGTTGATGCCATCGCCCACCATGGCCACGCGCAGGCCCCGGGCCTGCAGCTCCCGCACCTTCTCCGCCTTGTCTTGGGGCTGGACCTCCGCCAGGACGTGGTCCATGCCCAGCTTGCGGGCCACGGCCCGGGCCGTGCGCCAGTTGTCGCCGGTGAGGAGGAAGACCTGTAGGCCCATACGCCGCAGCTCCTGTACGGCCTGGGGGGCGGTGGGCTTGAGGGTATCGGCAGCGGCTACCAGCCCCAGGGCCCGCCCGTCCAGGGCCACGAACATGACCGTGTGGCCCTCTTCTTCCAGCCGCTGGGCCTCCCCCTCCAGGGCTGCCAGGTCGATCCCCCGGGCAGCCATAAGGGAGCGGTTGCCCAGGTAGACCTGGTGCCCGTGCAGGGAGGCCTCCACCCCCTGGCCGGGGAGGGCCTGGAAGCCCTCAGGCTCGGGGGCCTCTATCCCCCAGGCCTGGGCCCCTGCGAGTATGGCCTCTGCCAGGGGGTGCTCAGAGCGCCGCTCGGCCACCGCCGCCCACCGCACCACCTCCTCCTGGGATACGCCAGGGGCGGCCACCACCTGGGTAAGGGAAGGGCGGCCGATGGTGAGGGTGCCCGTCTTGTCTAACACCACCGCCTGCACCTTGGCCGTGGCCTCCATGGCATCGGCCCCCTTGAACAGGATACCTTGGGTGGCGGCGATGCCCGAGCCGGCCATCACCGCCGCCGGGGTGGCCAGGCCTACGGCGCAGGGGCAGGAGATGACCAGCACGGTCACCGATACCAGGAAGGCAAACCCAAAGACCCCCATCTGGGTCAGCTCCCCGGCCCCCAGCAAGAGGCGGGTCGTGGGCCGGAACCAGCGGTCGTAGCCCAAAAAGAACCAGAACAGGAAGGTGAGGAGGGCCAGGGCGTGCACCCCCAGGATGAAGTGGCCGGCCACCCAGTCGGCCAGCCTCTGGATGGGGGCCTGCCGCCCCTGGGCCTCCTCCACCAGGCGGATGATCTGGGCCAGGGCGGTGTCCTTGCCCACCCGAAGGGCCTGCATCTTGAAGGCCCCTGTGCGGTTGATGGTCCCCCCTATGACCGGGTCGCCAGCCTTCTTCTCCACCGGCATGCTCTCCCCTGTCACCAGGGACTCGTCCACCGCTGAATATCCCTCCAGCACCACCCCGTCCACGGGTATGGCCTCCCCGGGCCGCACCAGACATATGTCCCCTACCTCCACCTCCTCGGCGGGGACCTCCACCTCCTCCCCGTGGCGCAGGAGGCGGGCCCGCCGCGGCCGCATCTGCATGAGCCGCCGGATGGCCTCCGATGCACGGCCACGGGTGAGGGCCTCCAGGAACTTGCCCAGGACGATGAACAGGGTGAGGAAGGCCACCGATTCGTAGAATACGGCCTTCTCCCCCCCAAAGCCGGCCTCAGGCCAGGCGGTGTTGATAACGGCGATGAGGTAGGCGGCGCCTATGCCCGTGGCGTATAAGAGGTTCATGTCCGCCGCCCCATGCCGCAGCCCCTTGAAGCTGTGGACGAAGAACTGGCGGGCCGGCCCCACCACGATGGGGGTGGTAAGGGCCAGCAGCACCCACCTGTTGCCCAGAAAGGCGGGCACCAGACGATCCAGCCACCACAGGTCGTGGAAGGAGCCCAGCATCACCAGGAGGGCCAGGGGCACCACCAGCAGGAGGTTCAGGCCCTGACGCCTGATCTCCTCCTGGCGGGCCCGCCGCTCCCGGTCCAGGGCCGCCTCCCCCTCCTCCACCTCCCTCACCTGGTAGCCCAGGTCCCGCAACACCCCCTTGAGGCGGGCCGGGGAGACCATCCCCTCCAGGTAGCGGACGCTGACCGTGTCTGTGGCCAGGTTCACCTCCACCTGGGCCACCCCCTCTAGGCGGCCCAAGGCCTCCCGGATGCGTAGGCGGCAGTGGTCGCCCATCATCCCCAGCACCAGGAAGCGCGCGGTGGCGAGGGGCACCTCATATCCCGCCTCCCGCACCGCCTCCTGGATGCGGGCCAAGTCCACCTCCTCCGCCACCACCGAGGCCTGGGCCGCCGCCAGGTTGACCCTGGCCTCCACCACCCCCGGCACCCGCCGCAGGGCCCTCTCCACCCGCTGCACGCAAGCAGCACAGGTCATGCCCACCACGGGCACCACCAGCTGCCTCCTTCCATCCTGCGAGGCCGCCCCCTGCGCCATCTCCTCTATCCCCACAGGCCCCATCTTACCATAGACCCTACCCCATGGGTAGGGGTTTAGGGAGGCTCAGAGGCGGGCGATGACCTCCTCCGAGAAGCGGAGGAAGGGCTCGGGCTGGAGGCGGATGAAGGGCTGGAGGTAGATCTCCTGCACCCCCAGCTCGGCGTAGCGGGCCAGGTGTTCCCGCATGTGGGGGAAGGGGCCGGCCAGGATGCGGCGGCGGGCCTCCTCTTGGTCGATGCCCTGGTAGGCGGCCATGCCCATGACCATGCGCCCGATACGCCCCTCGTCCTCCGTGGGCAGGAAGGGGAGGGTGACGGTGATGCGCACCTGGGAGGGGTCGCGCCCCACCGCCTGGCAGTGGCGGCGGAGCACCTCTATCTTGTGGGCCACCACCTGGGGGGAGCCGAAGACGTTCATGGCATCCCCATAGCGGGCGGCGATGCGCAGGGTGCGCTTCTCCCCCCCGCCCCCTATGTAGATGGGGGGGTGGGGCTGTTGCACGTTGGGAGGATTATAGGGGGCGTCCTCCAGCTGGTAATAGCGGCCCTTCCAGCTCACCGGCTGGTTGTTGCTCGTCCACAGGAGCTTAATGAGGTGCACGGCCTCCTCCAGGCGGTCCATGCGCTCCCGCACCGGGGGGAAGGGGAAGCCATAGCATCGGTGCTCGAACTCGTGCCAGGCGGCCCCAATGCCGAAGTTGAGGCGCCCGCCGGAGATGTGGTCCACGGTGGTGGCCATCTTGGCCAGGAGGGCGGGGTGGCGGTAGGTGACCCCGCTCACCAGCACCCCCACCCGCACGCGGGAGGTGGCATAGGCCAGGGCCGCCAGAAGGGTCCACCCCTCCAGGTGAGGGCCGTGGGCGTTGAAGGACGTGCCGAAGCCGGTGACGAAGTGGTCCACCACCCACAGGGAGGTGAAGCGGGAGTTGCGGTCTAGCTCCCGCCACAGGTGGTGGAGGTCCTCCCAGGTGGCGTTGGCCTGGCTGGTCTGCACCCCGAATTCCATGGCTCCCTCCTCACGCCTTCTTGCCCCCATGTTAAGGCCCTGCGGCGGCCATGGCCAGGCGCCCTTGCCCCACCTGGCCCACAGGTCAATAATGGAACTGCCCGAGGCGGACCATGGCCATTAGCCAGCGAGAAGAGGTATCCCTGGGCCGGTTCCTAGAGGGGGGCCCCCTACCCGTCCTCCCTACCAGCGTGGACACCGGCGACCCCCGCTTCCGGGAGAACCGCCGGCGCATGCAGGAGCTGGTGGAGGAACTGCGGCAACGCCTCTCCCTAGTCCGCCAAGGCGGGGGGGAGGAGCAGGTGCGCCGTCACCGGGCCCGGGGCAAGCTCACCGCCCGTGAGCGCATCGAGCGCCTCATCGACCCAGGCACGGCCTTCCTGGAGCTCTCCCCTCTGGCCGCCTGGGGCATGTACGGGGGCGAGGCCCCTGGGGCAGGCATCGTCACCGGCATCGGGCGGGTGTGCGGGCGGGAAGTGGTCATTGTGGCCAACGACGCCACGGTGAAGGGGGGCACCTATTACCCCCTCACGGTCAAGAAGCACCTGCGGGCCCAGGAGATCGCGGAGCAGAACCGCCTCCCCTGCATCTACCTGGTGGACTCCGGGGGGGCCTTCCTCCCCCTACAGGCGGAGGTGTTCCCCGACCGCGACCACTTTGGGCGCATCTTCTATAACCAGGCCCGCATGTCGGCCCAGGGCATCCCCCAGATCGCGGTGGTCATGGGCCCCTGCACCGCCGGTGGGGCCTACGTGCCGGCCATGAGCGACGAGGCCATCATCGTCCAGGGCACAGGCAACATCTTCCTGGGCGGGCCGCCCCTGGTGAAGGCGGCCACCGGGGAAGAGGTCACGGCCGAGGAGCTGGGCGGGGCCTATGTCCACACCCACATCTCGGGGGTGGCCGACCACCTGGCCCGCAGCGACGAGGAGGCCCTGGCCATCTGCCGCAGCCTGGTGGCCGCCCTGGGGGAGGCCCAGAAGCATATCCCCTGGCCGGTGGCCCCGCCCGAGCCCCCCCTGTATGACCCGGAGGAGATTTACGGTATCGTCCCCACCGACCTGCGCCAGAGCTTCAACGTGCGGGAGGTCATCGCCCGCCTGGTGGACGGGAGCCGCTTCCAAGAGTTCAAGGCCGACTACGGCACCACCTTGGTGTGCGGCTTTGCCCGCCTCATGGGCTACCCGGTGGGCATCGTGGCCAACAACGGCATCCTCTTCTCCGAGAGCGCCCTTAAGGGGGCCCACTTTATCCAGCTCTGCGCCCAGCGCAAGATCCCCCTGATCTTCCTGCAGAACATCACCGGCTTCATGGTAGGCAAGCGCTACGAGCACGAGGGCATCACCAAGCATGGGGCCAAGATGGTCACCGCCGTGGCCTGCGCCCAGGTGCCCAAGTTCACGGTGATCATCGGCGGCTCCTTTGGGGCCGGCAACTATGCCATGTGCGGACGGGCCTACTCCCCCCGCCTCCTTTGGATGTGGCCCAACGCCCAGATATCGGTGATGGGGGGCCAGCAGGCGGCCAGTGTGCTCCTCACCGTGCGCCTGGATAACCTGCGCGCCCAGGGCAAGGACATGACCCCTGAAGAGCAGGAGGAGTTCATGCGCCCCATCCTCCAGAAGTACGAAGAGGAGGGCAACGCCTACTACAGCACGGCCCGCCTATGGGACGATGGCATCCTGGACCCCCTGGAGACCCGCCAGGCCTTGGCCCTGGGCATAAGCATGTCCCTCAACGCCCCTATACCCGAGCCTAGGTTCGGCGTGTTCCGGATGTGAGCCATGAGGGTGGTGGAGGTGTCCAGAGAGGGGCCGGTGGCCAGGGTCACCCTGCACCGGCCGGAGGTGCACAACGCGTTCAATGAGGAGGTCATCGCCCTCCTCTCCCAGGCCTTCACCGCCCTGCGAGGGGAGGAGGAGGTGAGGGTGGTGGTCCTGGCCGGGGAGGGGCGCACCTTCTGCGCCGGGGCCGACCTGGACTGGATGCGCCGGGCCGCCTCCTGGGGGGAGGAGGAGAACCGGCACGATGCCTTGGCCCTAGCCAGCATGCTCCGCCTGGTGGCCACCTTCCCCCGCCCGGTGGTGGCCCGCGTCCAAGGGGGCGCCTATGGGGGAGGGGTGGGGCTGGTGGCCGCCGCCGACCTGGCCATCGCCAGCGAGGACGCCCAGTTCGCCTTCACCGAGGTGCGCTTGGGCATCCTGCCGGCCACCATCTCGCCTTACGTGGTGGAAAAGATAGGACCGGCCTGGGCCCGCCGCCTCTTCCTCACCGGCGAGCGCTTCTCGGCCCAGAGGGCCTATGAGCTGGGCCTCCTATACCGCGTGGTGCCCCCCCAGGACCTGGACGCGGCCGTGGAGGAGACGGTGCAGGCCCTGCTCTTGGGTGGGCCCCAGGCCCAGGCCCAGTGCAAGGAGCTGGTGCAGAGGGTGGCCACCGACCCTTCGCCCCAGATAGACCTCTATACCAGCCAGCTCGTGGCCCGGTTGCGGGCGGGGGAGGAGGGTCGGGAAGGGATCAGGGCCTTCCTAGAGAAGCGCCCTCCCCAGTGGCGCCATGTTTAAGAAGGTCCTCATCGCCAACCGGGGCGAGATCGCCGTCCGCATCGCCCGCACCTGCCGCGCCCTAGGCATCCGCACGGTGGCCGTATACTCGGAGGCCGACCGCCAGGCCCTGCACGTCCTGGAGGCCGATGAGGCGGTGCCCATCGGGCCTCCCCCTGTGGCCCAGAGCTATCTCAACATAGAGGCCATCATCCGGGCGGCCCAGGTGACGGGGGCAGAGGCCATCCACCCTGGCTATGGGCTCCTGGCCGAGAACCCGGCCCTGGCCCAGGCCTGCCAGGAGGCGGGGCTGGTGTTCGTGGGGCCATCGCCCCAGGCCATGCGGGCCATGGCCGATAAGGCCGCCGCCCGCCGCCTGGCCGCCTCCCTGGGCCTGCCGGTGATCCCAGGCTACGATGACCACCGCCAGGACGACCTCCATCTGCTGCAGGCCGCCCAGGAGCTGGGCTTCCCCCTCATGGTCAAGGCCGCCGCCGGGGGTGGGGGGCGGGGCATGCGCCTGGTGGCCCACCCCCAGGACCTGGCCCCAGCCCTGGAGAGCGCCCGACGGGAGGCGGCCAGCGCCTTCGGCGACGACAGGCTCCTTTTGGAGAAGGCCCTCACAGGTGCCCGCCACGTGGAGATACAGGTGGCCGCCGATGCCCACGGGAACGTGATCCACCTGGGGGAGAGGGACTGCTCCCTCCAGCGCCGCCACCAGAAGGTGATGGAGGAGGCCCCCTCGCCAGCGGTGGACGAGCCCCTGCGCCGCCGCCTGGGGGAGGCGGCAGTGGCCCTGGCCCGCGCCATCGGCTACCGCAACCTGGGCACGGTGGAGTTCCTCCTGGACCCCGAGGGCCGCTTCTACTTCTTGGAGATGAACACCCGCCTGCAGGTGGAACACGGGGTCACTGAGCTGGTCACCGGCCTGGACCTGGTGGCCATGCAACTAGCCATCGCCGCCGGCGAGCCCCTACCCCTCTCCCAAGAGGATGTCCGCCTCCAGGGCCACGCCGTGGAGTGCCGCATCTACGCCGAGGACCCGAGGCGGGGGTTCCTCCCCCGCAGTGGGCGCATCACCCACTTCCAGCCCCCCCTGGGGGAGGGCCTGCGCCACGACGTAGGGGTCTATGCCGGGGCTGAGGTGCCCCCTCATCACGACCCCCTCCTGGCCAAGGCCCTGGCCTGGGGCCACCACCGTCAAGAAGCCCTCTCCCGCCTGGCCTGGGCCCTCTCCCACTACCTCCTAGAGGGGGTCCAGACCAACCTGTCCTTCCTGCAGGCGATGCTGGCCCATCCGGCGGTGCAGGAAGGGCGGGTGACCGTGGACCTGGTGGAGGGGCTGGACGTGGCTGCCCTTCTGGCCCCTCCCCCTCAGGCCCTGGTGGCCTTGGTGGGGGCCCTGGCCACCGGGGCCCTGGGCCTGCCCGACCCCTGGCTGGCCCTGGGGCCCTGGCGTCTGGGGGGGGCCATGGCCCTCTCCCTGGAGCACGAAGGCCAGGCCTATGCTATATCTGCCCAGCGGTGGGAGGGCGGCTGGTGGGAGGTGCAGGCGGGGCCCCATCGGCGGCGGGTGCGCTTCTCCTGCTCCGCCGTGGGCAGGATAGTGGTGGAGGAGGGGGGGCAGGCCTGGACAGCGGAGGTGGAGCCCCTCCCAGGGGGCCTGCTGGTGCGCCTGCAGGGGCGGTCCTTCCCCTTCCGCTGGCCCGATCCCGCCCGGCGGGAGGTGCGGGCCACGGCCAGCCGCACCCCGGGGCACGAGCTACGCGCCCCCCTCAACGGCACCGTGGTCCGCGTCCTGGCGCGGGAGGGGGAGCGGGTGCAGGCCCACCAGGTCCTGGTCATCCTGGAGGCCATGAAGATGGAGCATAATGTGGAGGCCCCGGCCCCCGGCCGCGTGCGGCGCCTCCATTGTCGGGAGGGAGACCAGGTAGAGGAGGGCCAGCTGTTGGTGGAGCTGGCCCCCCTGGAGGAGGAGCCATGAGGTGGCCAGAGCGCATCGTCATCACCGAGGTGGGGCCCAGAGATGGCCTGCAGAACGAGGCCCGTATCCTGCCCGTAGAGGATAAGGTAGCCCTCATCGATCGCCTGGCCCAGACGGGCCTGCGCCGTATCGAGGCCGTCTCCTTTGTCCACCCCCGGGCCGTGCCCCAGATGGCCGATGCCGACCAGGTGATGGCGGCCTTGCCCCGCCGCCCGGGGGTGACCTATATCGGCCTAGTGCCCAACGAGGTGGGGGCCAGAAGGGCCATCGCCGCCGGGGTGGACGAGCTGGCCACTGTGGTCTCCGCCTCCCAGGCCCACAACCGGGCCAACCTCAACCGCACCATTGAGGAGACCATGGCCGAGATCGCTAAGGTGGCCGCCCTGGCCCGGGAGGCGGGCCGGCCCTGGGCTGGCTACATCTCCACCGCCTTCGGCTGCCCCTACGAGGGGGAGGTGGCCCCAGAGGCCGTCCTCCGTCTGGGCCGGGCCCTGCGCGACCTGGGGGCCTACGCCATCGGCCTGGGGGACACCATCGGGGTGGCCAACCCCCGCCAGGTCTACGAGCTGGTGACCCGCTTTCTGGAGGAGGTGCCGGGGGTGGAGTTGCGCCTCCACTTCCACGACACCCGGGGGGCGGCCCTGGCCAACGTGGTGGCCGCCATGCAGGCCGGGATCACCCATTTCGACGCCTCCGTGGGGGGGCTAGGGGGATGCCCCTACGCCCCCGGGGCCTCAGGCAACGTGGCCACCGAGGACCTGGTGGCCATGGCCCAGGCCATGGGCATCCACACCGGCATAGACCTGCAGGCCCTGGTGGAGGTCTCCTGGTTCGCCGAAGAGCTAGTGGGCCGGCCCCTGGACGGCAAGGTGCGACGAGCCCTGCGCCCCGCCCCCTAAGGGCCCACCCCCATGGTTTGCCGCCCCCCCGCC
>FWWL01010731.1_pt1 | contig 10402 bp, 10 predicted proteins | sample 2228331 | NCBI WGS metagenome assembly FWWL01 (sample SAMEA103939775, study PRJEB20133) | metagenome
TCATCCCCATTCCCAACGCGGCCATGCTGTTCCATATCAGGATTTCTCCTATGCCCCACAAGGCCGCTAACGCGAGTATAGTGAACCACCTGTTGCTCATGGGCAAATTATAACGCTTCCTGGCTCCTGGTTTCTCGTTTCTCCTGAGAAATACGAAACGGTTACATGTCCTCGTGCCGGGAGTCTGCAAACCCGATCGTCCACGATCCCAGCTTTATAATATTCAATACGCTGAAGGATTTCCTGAAACTTTACCGAGATAACTCACGAAAGATAGGCAAGCGCGGCTGGATATTCCTCCTTTTGATGCTCCTTTCTTCCCTGGGGGGAGCAACCGCCCACCTGCTTTTCAACCTATACCTGCGGGAGCTTTGCTGGCCTGACAGCTTGATAGGCCTCGCGCAGTTCACCGCGATGGGAACCGGTGCCGCGCTGACCCTCCCTTCAGCCTACATCTCCTTCAGGATAAGACCTTTCTACATGTTGGTCGGTTCCCTGGTCGCGGCCGGGCTGGGTATTCTCCTTCTGGTCCTCTCTCCCTCGTCCGTTGCCATATTCCTATCGGCAACCCTTACCGGTGTTTCCTCTGCCCTGTCATCCGCGTCGCTTTCCCCGTTCATGCTTAGACTTGTCGGCCACGGCCCTGCGCCGTTCTTGTTTTCCGCGCAGTGGTCTGTTGCAACACTGGGCGGTTTCCTGGGCAACATAGCCGGTGGTTTGCTCTCTGAGGTGGGATACAGGTGGGCTTTCGCGTTTGGGCTCTCGTTTCAGGTAGTGGCCATTTTGCTCGCTGTTTCCCTGAGGCCACCGCGCGTAACCGAGACCAGAAAAAGAGCCACATTTCTCTCCGGACTTCGTGATGCCTACAAAAGCATGGTCAAGCTCGGTATAACCCAGGGATTCATTGGCCTAGGCGCGGGGCTATTCGTCCCGTTCATAAACCTGTATTTCAAGGACAGGTTTGACCTGCCAGCCGGGACCATCGGGCTTTTTTACGGGGTCCAGAGCGTTTTTCTTTTTTTCTCCGGACTCCTTGCCCCGTATGTGGTTTCAAGGCTCGGAAAAGTGAGAACCGTCATACTAACGCAGGCGCTATCCTTACCTTTCAACGCGGCCCTTGCTTTTTCATGGAACCTGGCCATTTCCTCGGTTTCATTCTGGATAAGGGGGGGACTGATGAACATGGCTCAGCCCATGATGAGCAACTACGCTGTTGAATCGGTCAGGCCGGAGTTTCGCGGGACAGCGACCGCCTTGATGTCCCTTTTCTGGATGGGCTGTTTCTCCCTCTCAAACCTGGCCGCTGGCTTTCTCATGGAACGCTGGGGTTTCAGCCTGCCCATACTCCTTGGCGCGGGGTTCTACCTGGTTTCAACCCTGCTCATTTGGGTATGGTTCGGCAGGCGCGGGGATGAAAGCCCTGCCGTGCGTGCCTTATAATATAGATATGGACATACTGACCCTCATGAAGACCGCGTTTGGTGGCCTGGTTGCCAACAAGATGCGCTCCTTTCTGACGACCCTGGGGGTCATAATCGGCGTCACAACCGTTATAGCCATGGTATCCATAATTGAGGGAATAAACGGATTCGTCTACAATGTCCTTGGCAGTGTCGGTTCAAATACCCTCTATGTCCAGAAATTCAAGTGGAATGTTAACACAGGGGGTAGTGGACCATCTAGGGAGGAGGTCAGGGAGCTGGCCAAGAGGCCCAATCTGACCGTGGAGGACGCGGATGCCCTCCGTGAATTACCATGCCTGAAATCCGTTGGTGTCCTGCAGGAATTCTGGTCGTTCGGCGAAAACTTCAGGCTCACATACAAGAACAAAACCCACGATGTAAGGGGCCTGAACGGGGTTGATGAATACGGCATCCCATTGCTCGGATACCAGATAGAACAGGGCAGGAACTTCACCCATGATGACATAACATACCGGCGCCAGGTCGTCATTCTGGGTAAGACCCCCGCTGAGAAGCTTTTCGGCGAGGAAGACCCCCTTGAAAAAGAGGTGCAGATAGCGGGGAAAACATTCATAGTCGTAGGTGTCCTTGGAGAGAAGGGTGAGATGCTCGGGAACGATATGGACGATTTCGTCGCTGTTCCAATGGCAACAGCGCAGAGATACTTTGAACTACCAGCGAGGGGACCATGGCGCCAGCTCTACGGTTCTCCATACATTGCCGCTTCGGTAAAGGAGGGCTGGACAATTGAGGAAGCCTCTGAGATGGTCAGGGACGAACTGCGCATGAGAAGGGGTCTGAGGTTTGACCAGCCGGACAACTTTGAGATAAACAGTCAGAAGATGCTGGTTGACATATACAAGCAGTTCACGATGGGAATATTCCTGGCCATGATCGGCATAGCTTCTCTTGCCCTCCTGGTTGGTGGCATAGGCATAATGAACATCATGCTCGTGTCGGTCACCGAGCGCACCAGGGAGATAGGTATAAGGATGGCGATAGGCGCGACCAGGAGAAACATATTGCTCCAGTTCCTCTTTGAGTCCGTCGCTCTAACCCTGACCGGTGGAATAATAGGCGTTCTCCTGGGACTTGGACTGGGCAAGCTGGTTGATCTCTTAACCCCCCTTCCCTCATCCGCGCCGCTCTGGAGCATATTGCTGGGCCTCGCGTTTGCCGCGGGGGTCGGGCTTTTCTTCGGGATTTACCCCGCATACAAGGCGTCCCGGCTTGACCCCATAGAGGCGCTGAGATACGAGTAGACCGGGAACCCCTCACTTTTTAATCCACTCCCCCGCGGATCTTATGAAATTCATTATGACCTGGCCGAACCTCCTGAATTCCAGCGCGAGCATTAGCGCGATCCACGCCACGAGAACCCAGAACCATAAAGGCCCTGCTTTCGCCAGCCCAATCCCTGAGACCACATGGCAAACGAAAGCGGTCAGCATTATGACGGCCTGATTCCTTGTTATTATTGAGAGTAAAAGCCAGAGGATTCCCCATATCCAGAAGAAAAGCGCCGGTATTATTCCAAGATAAGCGCAGTATGCCGCGCCAGCGCCCGTCAGGATCATGTCCAGTGGGAAATCCCATTTTGCCAGCCGGCCCTCGTTCCCCGTTGCCCTGGCTACCCTGCCATCAAGGATGTCCGTTGTCCAGCCGACTATGTAGAGCACGGTTCCGAGTCCGATGTTTTTTATACCAATAGGTATGAATATGAAGAGCGCGAGCGATATTAGGCCACGGGCCAGCGTCAGGTAGTCCGCTGGCCCCATTGGCTACTCCCTCACCATCCTGCACCCGTATGTCCCGTAACCCGTCACGATTGTCCCGACGGCCGCCTGGACCACACCGTTCTCAGGTGAGACGGATAATTTTCCGGTGGCCTGGATTCCCCTTATCCCCGTGGTTGAAAGGTTGAATTCCAGGATATATCCATGTTTTCCCTCAAGTAAGCCCTTACCCCTGTATGTGTAAGTGCCTTTCCCGTTTGCCAGGACGACTTCCCATCCCTGGCCCTCTGAGACCGGTTCCTGCGGGAGGGGGGCGCACGGCGAGACCACCCCGGCCGCGGCAACATCTCTCCAAGGATCCGGAAGTCCATGGACATCTGCCTCCATCGTCTTTCCGCCAAGGGATACCTGCAGGAAGATCGTTCCCTCCTGCTCGCCCGTTACCATTGCGGTGAGAGAGTAATCAAGGTCAGAAACCTCGGTCACATGGATGGCCATTCTGACCCTCGTTGTTTCTGGCTTCTCCTGGTTCCAGAAGACTATCCTGTAGGAAATTTTTTGGCCAACCCCCAGGTCCAGCTTCATGTGCGAGACCTGATGTGCCACACAGGACAGGACGAGGAGGATTATGCCAGCGCTACCCTTCCACGGACTTACCCTTTCCCTTTTTGACATAATTGACCACCTCCTCTGCAAGGTGAGCAAAGGCCCTGGCGGCCTCGGAATCGGGTTTTGCAACCACTATGGGTATTCCCGCGTCCGATGCGGCAACCAGATCAATCTCCATCGGTATCTTTGCCAGGAGAGGAACCCCCGTTTCTTTTGAGAGCTTCTCGCCTCCACCCTCGCCGAAGATGTTCTCCTCTCGGCCACAGCCGGGGCACTTATAGTAGCTCATGGTTTCCACTATTCCGATAGCCGGAACCTCCACTTTCCTGAGCATGGCGAGCGCGCGTCTCACATCGTTCACCGCGAGGACCTGTGGCGTTGTCACCACTATCCCACCGGTTATCTGCACCAACTGAGCCATGGACAACTGCGCGTCGCCTGTGCCTGGCGGCAGGTCAAGAACCAGGAAATCCAGTTCTCCCCAGTCGGTTTCAAAAAGAAGTTGTTCGTAAGCCTTGTGAACAAGAGGGCCGCGCCATATAACCGGGCTGTCCTCCTCAAGCATGAGGCCCAAAGACATGACCTTTACCTTGTATGCTGTGACGGGTATTATCCTGTTGTTCTCCGCCCTTATCTCCGCGCCCTGGATCCCCATCAGGGTCGGCACCGATGGCCCATAGACATCAGCGTCAAAGAGGCCAACATTTAATCCGTGGAGGGCCAGCTCCGCGGCCAGGTTCGCGGCGACGGTTGACTTGCCGACGCCACCCTTTCCGCTGGTCACCAGTATCACACTCTTGACCCCGGGGATGGCCTTTTTCTTCAGGTCTGCCGGGCTTCTTTTCCCCGTGAGAACCGCAAAGTTGACCTCAAAATCTATCTTCTCTGCGCCCTCTGACTCTAGGAGTCTTCTCGCTTCTTCAAGTATGGGTTTTTCCTTTCCTCTCATTTCCTCAGGGAACAGGAACACCACCGAGACCTTGCCATCGGTTATGGAAACGCCCTTAACAAAACCCGCTGACACGATATCTCCGTCACCGTGCTTCAGCTTTCTGAGAACCGCATATACATCCGGTATCTTCATGGGCAAATTATAATGGTTGTTCGTTCCCCGTTGCTTTTTCTTGGCAAGAGACCAAACCGGTTCTCTCTGGCCTCGTGTCCGACATCAATCCGTGCCCCCTATTTGCCCTCTGTTTCCTCTTCCTCGCCCTCTTTCTTGCCCAGGTGTTTTTCTATTTCCTCCATTAGCGCGGCCTTCTGCTCGTTGTATTCCTCAGCAGTCATCTCGCCCTTCTGGTAGAGAAATTCTATTGTTCCAAGGTCAGCCAGGACCCGTTGGCGCTTCGTGTATTTCTGGATGAAGAACCACGCAACCCCGACCACGATTATAGCGCACACTGCCACGATGAGGGCCAGTAGCCACGGAGGCTGTTTCCCTCCGCCGACTTTTATTTTTATCGCTTGCGAGAGGTCCTTTGGCGCGTAGGAGGCAACCGGCATGCCCCCTATGTTCGTTTCGCCTAGCGAGACCAGGTTCTTACCGGACAGCTTGAGCCCCGGATCCGCGTAGATGTTAACCTGTTCCGGCTTCGGGTTTATATCCCTCTCAAATGTGAACGCGCCTGGCATGACATAGGAGAAGGCAAGGGAGGATATGCCAGGCAGAAGCTGCGGTCTCAGATAAAGGGTTTCCTTTGCCAGGAGGTAGTCCTCCGGCGGCCCCATGTAAAAGAAACCTGAGTATCCTTTTGGCAATGGGAGTGCCATTATGTCCGCTCCGGCGATTATCCGGTTGCCTTTGTTCTCTATGTGCATTGCCTCCACGATTGCCAGCGTGTCTCCCTTGGCCTGGAATGCCATGTTCAACTGCTTTACCGCTATCTGGTCAGGAGAACCGCCGCCCTCGTATATGACGACCCTTCCCTGGCCGCCGGGTGATATCGGTTCAGAGAAAAAGCTTCCCTTGCCATAGATGACCTCCACACCCACAGCCTGCGCGTCCTTTGGCTCAGCTATCTGCGCCTTTCCGCGGATCACAAGGGTGGTTTCAACCGGGGTTCCTCCCTCCGGTCCTATGCTGTATATGACTGCCTTCAGAGTATCCGGCACCCTGCCTGGCTCGGTTCCGTTTTCCACGGTCAGGGTTATTGCAGAGATAAGGGTAAAAATGATCATTTGCATTCCCAGTGGAAGCGCGCCCGGAGGGAGTTGAACCCCCAGCCTTCGAATCCGTAGTCCGACGCTCTGTCCAGTTGAGCTACGGGCGCGCGCGTGATATTATATTGCGCGCTGGTAGCCCGGTGCCACGAGTAATCCTGGCTGGCTTATAAGATGCGCTGGTGAGCATCATAACATTATAATTTTATTGTGGTCCTCGTTATCCTCTCCCTCCGCCTCGCTTTCGTCGGGGACATCATGCTCGGTTCTGACTGGGGAAACCTGAGCCCGCCCCCGGATTCCGGCCGCTTCCTTTTCTCCGAGGCAAAACCCTTCCTTGATTCCGCGGATATCGCTATTGGCAACCTTGAGGGCCCTTTGACGACCTCTTCCGCGTGCAGGAAGAAGACCGTGAAGGGAAAGAGCTACGCCTTCAGGATGCCGCCATGGCTCGCGGTTAACCTTCTGGATGCCGGGTTTGATGTCCTGAACACGGCGAACAACCACGCTAACGATTTCGGGGATGAGGGAAAACGCCAGACCATAGCAACCCTTGATTCGCTCGGAATAAAGCACACCGGATTCACTGGTGACATAGCTTATCTTGAAATTGACAGCCTCAAGGTGGCTGTTATCGGCTTCGGCCACTCCCCTGGTTGCAACGACATCAGGGACATCGGAAATGCGAAGGCCCTCGTGGCTACGGCGGATTCCTCGGCCGACATTGTCCTGGTTACCTTCCACGGAGGCGCGGAGGGACCCTCTGCCCTCCATGTGAAGGAGCAAACCGAGACCTTCTATAGCGAGAACCGCGGCAATGTGCTTGAGTTCGCTCGCGCTTGCGTGGACGCGGGCGCGGATGTGGTTGTCGGCCATGGCCCTCATGTTCCCCGTGGCATGGAGCTGTATCAGGGAAGGCTTATAGCCTATTCCCTCGGCAATTTCTGCACCTGGAACGGGATAAATGTCTCCGGCCTTGGCGGGCTCGCGCCCATGCTGTTGGTTGAAACAGACGATGAAGGCAGGTTTCTCAATGGCCAGGTCGTATCCTTTACCCAGCAAAAAGCGCACTACCCCCAGCTTGATCCCACCCACGAGGCCTTCAAGTTGATGAAAAGCCTCACGGAAGAGGACTTCGGCGGCGGGGGAATCCTTTTCGGCGAGGACGGGGAATTGATGCCACAGGTCACCGAAAAACCAACCCGTGTGCCACCCCGGCTTGAGCCTCACCCGGCAGGGACCAGATCAGTGAATCAAGACCGGTGATCCCCCTATAATATGAACATGAACGACATCCTCAGCGAGCTTGGCCCTGCTCAGGGGCCACTTTCTTCTGACATCTGGCCTTCATTCTGACGCCTACTTTGAGAAGTTCAGGGTCCTGGAAAGCCCTGAAATCACAAGGAAACTCCTTGGCATTATAGCTGAGGATGCACGCGAGCTGAACCCGGAGATAATCGCCGGGCCAACAACGGGCGGGATCCTTGTTGCTTTTGCGCTCGCTGAGATGCTCGGCCTGGACGCCGCATACGCGGAACTGCCTCCTGATGGGAGCAAGGGCCGGGTTTTCCGGAGGGATTTCCCGATAGAGGGCAAGTGCGTCCTCGTCGTTGACGATGTGATGACCACCGGTGGCTCGGTTCTTGACACTATTGAGGCCGTGAAAACTCATGGCGGGCATGTCGTTGGGGTTGGCCTTCTCGTTGATCGCTCTGGGGGTAAAGACCTGGGCGTCCCGGTTCTTTCGGCCCTGAGGCTGGATATGACAGCGTGGAGGCCAGAGGAATGCCCGTTGTGCAGGGAGGGGATTCCCATAACCGTAAGGGGGAAGGGCAAGGGATAGCCTGATTCCTGGTTAATACTGCCGCGCGGGTTGGAAAAGCCGACCTGAAAGCCATTATAATATACCCATGATACCGGCCCTCATATCCTCGGTGGTTGTCCAGCTCACGGTTTCCGGCCCGATTTCCCCGCCGGTCGCGGAATATCTGGCCAGGGAGATACGAAGGGCAAACGCCGAACGGGCTGATCTCATCCTGATAACCATGGACACACCCGGCGGCCTGGACGAATCCATGAGGACGATTATCAAGGAGGAGATAGCCTCTGAGGTCCCGATATGCGTCTATGTCTACCCCTCCGGGGGCAGGTGCGCTTCCGCCGGGGTCTTCATAGCCGCGGCCGCTGATATAGTCGCCATGGCGCCTGGAACCAATATCGGTGCCGCTCACCCAGTCTCCATGGGCGAGAAATCCGATTCCGTGATGCTTGAGAAGGTAACCAACGACGCGGTTGCTTACCTGGCTTCCCTTTACGCGAAAAAGGGCAGGCCCGAGGAGTGGGCCGAAAAATTCGTCCGGCACTCGGTTTCCCTTTCAGCTGACAGCGCGGTCTCCTCCGGGGTCGCCGATCTCGTCACAAATGAGATAAGCGATCTCCTGAAGGCCCTTGATGGCAAGGAGGTCAGGGGAAATCCCCTTGAGCTGGCGAATGCCCAGGTTGTGAAGAGGGGGATGGGTTTCCGGGATTCCCTCTTAGCCATGCTGGCCAACCCCAACATCGCCTATATCCTCCTGATGATAGGCCTCTACGGCCTCCTGTTTGAGCTCGCGCACCCCGGCGGCATATTCCCCGGGGTCACGGGCGCGGTCTCCCTCATCCTAGCTTTCTACTCCTTCCAACTCCTTCCCGTGAACTACGCAGGCGTCCTCCTGATAATCCTGGGCGTCGGGCTTCTGCTCGCGGAGGTGAAGATAACCTCCCACGGGATTCTTGGAACGGGCGGGGTTCTTTCCCTTCTTTTCGGGTCAATCATGCTATTTGACATAAACGTTCCCTATTTAAGGATAAGCTGGGTTTCCATCGCTGTTGTCGTGGTCTTAACCCTCCTCCTGTTTATCTTCGTCATAGGAAAGGCTCTCAAGGCCCAGCTCTGGAAACCGACCACCGGCAAGGAAGGCCTTCTCGGCGAGGAGGGCGAGGCCCTTGAGGACATAAAGGCCGGGGCAAAGGGCCAGGTCTTCGTCCACGGGGAGAGGTGGATAGCCGAGGCCGCGGAGGACATAGCAAAAGGGGATGCTGTTGTGGTGGAAGAGGTGAAGGGGCTGAAAATAAAGGTCAGGAGGAAAATATAGGGGTAGGCCTCATGGCTACCCTGGGTGCCCACAGGGATGCTCCTACAAGACCTGCATTCAGGCTTTTACCCCATCCTCCCCGCCCTCCTGAAGAAGAAGAACCCGCCGACTATCGCTGTCATATAGACCGTGAAGAACCGCCAGAGCACGATGAAAACCCCCAAAAGGTGCTTCGGGCACAGGGACGAGAAGACCGCCGCGCCAGCGCCTTCTGCGATTCCTGCCGCGCCAGGGGTGGGGGAGTATAAGAGCGCGCCCTGTAAAAGTGCCTGCAGGAGGAACGCTTTCAATGGATCAAACGAGAGTCCCAAAGCCCAGAGAACCGCGGGGACCGTTGACCAGTAGAACGCGAGGCAGAGAACGGACAGGGCTATGGTTGCGATAAGTGCCGCGGGCCTCCTTGCCCTGAAGAACATGCCTATGGCCTTTCGCATCTCGCGCATCTGCCCGACGAAGCCCGAAAGGAATTTCTGCGCCCTTTTCCACCGGATCACTTTCGTGAGGGCCTCAGGGTTTATCAGGGAAAGCAGGAAGACCAGGAAGAAGACCGAGGCAATAACCAGGAAGTAAATCAAAACCGCCTTGAAGAATCCCGATTGTTCCCTTATCCCGAATACCCAGAGCGCGAAAGGCGCTGTGCCGAAAACAAACAGATATATTAGAAGCCCCCTGAGGACGATGAGCGCGGCGCCGGGGCCAGGGTCAATTTTCCCATCCTGTTTGAATATCCAGAGCTGGTATGGCAGGCCAGAGACCTGGAACGGGGTGACCACCGCGAGGAACATTCCCGCGGAGATCATGTCCAGAGCGGTTGAATACGGGAGGTTCTGGCCAAGGGTTTTCGCGAGGAGTCGGGTCCTGAGTCCATCCGTGAGGAACCATGCAGTCCACAAAGCTCCTGCGACTATGAGGCCTATTGGTCTGGATTTCTGCAGGGCCTCCCAGGTCAATTTGGGGTCAACCGTGAAGTAGAGGACGGCTATAGCGACCAGTCCAAAAAGAATCAGGGCTATCTGGATTCCACGCTTGACCTTCTTGAGCTGGGCTTTGTCCACGCCATAAGGATAAACCACGGCCGCATCCTTTTTCATCTTGATAAATCCCTGATAGCGTAGGCGCCCTCGCCTGCGTCCGCGCTTATATCAATCGTAAATAATGCACAACCAGAACCCGGCCTTGAACCGGAGCGCACGCCGGAATTAACATTTGAGCATGAAGAAATGGATTGAATACCTGATCATCGTTATGGTAGGGATTGTCGGCGCGGGGCTTTTCTTCGGTTTCTACGAGCGCGTCCTTC
>FWWL01010732.1_pt1 | contig 10402 bp, 7 predicted proteins | sample 2228331 | NCBI WGS metagenome assembly FWWL01 (sample SAMEA103939775, study PRJEB20133) | metagenome
CCATCGCCACGAGGGGAACATCGGGGGGGAGGTTCTCCCGCCGGCCCCGGCTCAGGTTGTCCACAACCAGGACCTCGTGCCCGGCCCAAAGGCAGGCCTCCACGATGTGGGAGCTGATGAACCCTGCCCCGCCGGTGACCACGATCCGCATCGTTGCCTCACCATTTTTAGCGAACTAAGGCATAACAAGACGCACTGTTTGGGATAATTGATCCTTCCATGTGGATTATCAGCTATCGCAAATGCAACAAATATACTTCTTGGCCGTTCCACAATATTCGCTCTATGGGCTGATATCTACTTTGTACAAATGCAACAATCTCCGATCCATGCTGCTCAATTTCCCATCTATTAGGAAAATATATCACCCACTTTGGAGGAAGGGTCGCCAAATCTTGCAACACTCTTTGCTTTATAATATCTAAGGTAAACCAAGGATAACTGGTAGGAACCCACAATGCGGGGGGGAGACAGTTCATAAGATAGTATAAATTTGCTATGCCCTCGTCATCTGGCAAAAGATAAACACACTCATTTGAGTTAATGCGCTCACGAAGTGCATCTCTTAATGAGATAAGGTCTGAGTATTCCCAGATTCGCCGCGGCTGCTCGCTACGAAAGGCATTATAATAGACCATACCGCCCCACCAACCCCACAGCACAAGCAAAGAACATGCAATTCCCATACCGAAGGCATGGATCTCTTCATGAATAGACTGTTTAGGTCTTTGAAGAAGACGGGCGAGCACACAGCCGGATATTACAGACAAGATAGGAAGAGAGGTTTGCAAGTGAAATAACTCAAAGCGTGGAAAGGCCGTTGCGCTGCTGGCTATCAGCATCATAAAAGCCAAGCCCATCTTAGCTTTAATAATACGATCATCGGCGCTCTTTAAGACAAAGAAAATGGCTGGCAAAACAAGTAAATATGCGGGTGCGATAAGTCTCATTTGTTCTATTCCAGGAAATTTAGAGGCCAATCGAACATAATCATTAATAATGTTAAAAATAATGGTCCAGAACACGAAATCGCTCAGCTTACCCCCCGTCCAAAGGTAGTAACCAACGAAGCACACGACCGGGATCAGAGTGCTTATAAGTAGCAAAGCGGATCGCTTTATAGCCTGAGATAGGGGAAGAGAAAAGAATCGACTCACAAGAAAGTCCCAACATAATATACTAAAAAGAACCACAATGGCGTGTTGTTTAATTAATAAGGCGACGCCGATAAGCAAGCCCAATACAAACAGAGCACGGAAACCATGCGACTTACTCAATGTGGATGGATATTGCATAACGAGGAGTAAATAGACGTGAGAGAGAAAGGTTTCGTGCCACAGTTTACCGTATCCGAAAAGGGGAGACCAGAGGCCAAAGAAAAGAGCCGAAAGCACCCCCGCTGTCGTTCCTCCGAAAGATTTGCCAACCCAAAAAGCCAGCCACACGTTCATGGTTAGCAAACTGATTAAGACACAACGCGCTAATAGCGGGCCGTTTTGTACAAACGAATATAAAATCGTAAGGATAAAATACATTAATGGGGCGTGCTCATCGCCAATATCGCGGTAAAGCAAACGGCCTTGATGCATCATCCAGGGTTGCAAAATAACCCGCGGCCCAAGAGAAAGGGGAAGATACGAATAATAAGCCCAACTCTGAATCATTGCTATTAAGGAAACCGGGACCAAACTTAATAATGTTCGTCTCATGCTCATTCAACTGTGACTCTAAAATTTAACGCCTTAGAACAAGTGGTAAGTTCAACTGATATGAGGCCACCAGGATTGAAAAGATCGCCTCGTTATTGTCCTCTTTGACCTCAGGAATTTGATCTGCGGCATCCACTTTGACTCGAACTCGATGCACACCTGGCGTCAGGTTCGGCCAGATCCCTTGAGCGCGAGCAATCCCACCGCATCCATCCACCTGCTCGATCCAGAACTCAGCAATTGGGGAACCCGTTGACTCGTCTTGAAGTGTGACCCTAAAGGGTGTGCTAATCCGTGAGTTACCACTATTGCTGACATCTATTTGCAAAGTTACCGTTACAGGACTGCCATCTGGTGAAAACGGCGTCGGCTGAGCCTTCACGCTTAAGGGCCGCAGATCAAAGGTGGTGCTAATTTGCGAGACGAATTGGATCCAATATTGACCTAATGGGGTAATTCCCATCGGATTGGGGCTATGGGTGGGCCATCCAATCCCAGACCAAAACAGATTGCCGTTGAAATATTGGTAGAAATCAGAGCCTTCATATTCCCCACCATCCCCATCCAAACTCCACCACCAAACGCTTTGCACCAACCGATAGTCATCAGCTGGATATCCCAAGTCCGGGTCCCTGGCGTCTAACAAATAAGAAAGTCCAGGGTACATATATTCGTCCCGGATCTTCTCCGGAGTAAACTCGCCCGGCAAAACCCAGTCGGGCATACTGACCCCGAACTCGGAGATAATGAGAGGTTTGTTTTGTTGTCCTCGTTCCTTCATCCACAGTCTAAAATCTCGTATTAAACCGGGAACATAGGAAAAATCCTTATTGACCAATATACGTTTCGTCGGGTCGCCATCAAAATAAAACATTCCGACATCGGCATCAATGCCTGCCGGGATATCTATCCCCCAATCGTTCCGCTTCTCCGGCCCGAGATATACATGGATTTGCCAAACATCCACCGGCATGGCTTCCCCATAGCGACGCAAATACTCATCCCACACACGAGTCATATATTGAAGGCGCAATGGGGTGGGAACAATAATACTACCATTGGCTACTCGTGCAGATGGATCCGCCTCTTTGATGGCTTTGTAAACCTCATGATAGACCCACGCATAAACTTCGGGAAGAATCTCGTTCTGTCCTGTAGCTCCCCCTCCAGAAGTGGGCCAGTCTCGCCGCTCGATCTCGTTTCCAATCAGCCACAGGGACCCAGGATTGGCCCTGGCAATGCTTTGTATCTCAGAGATAGATGGCCTTATCGTATAAGTATAGGGTTCTGCATACGGAGCAGTTGTATCGTAAAGCACTAACTCTTCACCCCTTTGTTTCCACTGCTTAACAAACACTGATTGAGCGAATTCCATCCCATTAGGCTCAGGAGGGGTGATTGATGTGGACCAATTGAAATACCAATATGTCCTCAATTTAGCTAAATCAACCACAGGATAATCACTGATAGAACGACTCACCACGTTCAAGCCCAATCTACACAGCGGTTGAGGTAGTGGATATTCTTTAATGATTAAAGGTAGATATGCAGATAGGGGCGCCGAAACCGTTGGCCGTCCGATCCACCGAAGCGACGTTGCCCAAGCCGCTGGTCCGTTCAAAACAGAGAGAACCAGTAACACTAAAAGGCTCATCCGCACCAATCGCTTTGTATTTTTCGCCATACCTCTGCCTCATTATAGCGGATTTATCAATAAAAATCGCCCGACTTGTTGTCCAAATCGCTCGACTTTTACGGAATGAAAGATGCCACCATTCTCCTCCATCCTTCCCCCACTGCCGTCCAGTCGCCCGTTTGGGGGTCCAGGAGACGGCCCTGGGGGTAATCCGTGTCCAGGGCGTCCAGGCTGTACCAGCACCAGCGCTGCACCAGCCGATGACCATCCGCTGGATCGCCCAGGGACGGGTCGAAAGCGGTCAGGAAGAACTCGAAGGTGCCGCGCAGGAACCGGATCACCCGCTCCGGCGGGAACCCGTAGTCCTCCGGCATCGGGATACCGTACTCTGAGACGATCAGCGGGCGGTCCCGGAAGCCCCGCGCCGCCATCCAGCGGCGAAAGTCCCAGATTTGCCGCCGGAAAGCCTCCAGGTTGTCGCAATCGTCAACCTCATAGAGCATCCCACGATGGTCGGGCAGGCCCGGAGGGATCTCCACCCCCCACGAACCGCGCTCCTCCCGCAGGATAAAGTTATGCACATGCCAGGCATCGGCCGGCATCTCGACGCCGAATTGTTCCCGATAGGCCATGAGCACCGCGTCCAGGTAGCGCAACCGCAGGGGCGTGGGCTGGGCAACACCCCCAGCTGCCACCACCGCCGATGGGTCGGCCGCTTTGATGGCTGTATACGCCTCGTGATAGAGCCGGGCGTAGACGGCCGGTTCCACGTTGTCCTGCCACTTCACATCCGGCTCGTTGCCGATCAGCCATAGGGAACCCGGGTTGGCTCGCGCGATCGCAGCTATGGCGGTGCGATCCGGACGAAGGACACCCCCCCTCAGCCGGACCATCTGCGCGTATTCGAGGCCGCCGGGCCGAGGCGGATCCGGACGGGCCCGCCAGTCCAGATACCAGCCCAAGCGCAGCGGTTGAATATTGTAGCGCGAAATCGGCCCTCGAGGAACTCCCACACACCAGCGGGGAAGGCCCCTGTAGAGAAGACCGCCGGAAACCGGCGGTGCCGTAGGCACGACAGTTGCGGACGGGATGGGTCCGGAAGCAGCCGGCGTCGCAACGGCCTGGGGAACAGCCGTAGGCACCCGCCGGGGCGTGGGGCTGGGGGGAGGCCGTGTCGGAAGGGCTGATGGAGATGGGTCGAGAGCGGAGGATGTCGCCTCCGCTTCGTGAGACACAAGCGTCCCCATGGCCACAGGGAGAGGCGTGCGGGTGGGCACCAGCGGCTCCGGCGTCGGCATGGCCGGAGTGGCCGTGGGGGAGGGGTCGGCGGCCGGAGGGCGTGGCCAGCCAGCCACCACCAGTGCGACTCCTACAACGACCAGGAGCAGCCCCACCCCAGTTGCCCATTTAGCCCGCACGGCGCCTCCCGAAGACCAGGAGCAGAATCAGGCCAGCGGCGATCAATCCCACGCCCGCAATCAGGAGCGGGGAGATACCGCTGGAAGGGGCGACCGATGCGGCAGGCGGCACCATCGCCGGGGCTGGGGTAACCGTTGCCGTGGGAGATGGCTGCGGCGGCGCCGCCGTCGGCGTGGGTGGGACCGGCGTAGGGGAAGGAGCGGGTGATGGCGAAGGTGTCACTGTTACACTGGGCGCACCTTCGGCCGTCGGCGAGCGGGGCAGCAGCTGGGATGTCGCCGTGGGCGATGGCGGCGGCGGGGTGGTCGGGGACGCCGGGGGCGGAGGCGGCGGTTGCGTGGCCGGCGGTGGTGTGGCCGACGGCGAAGGGGTCGGTCCCGAAGTCGGAGGCCGCGGGGTTCGCGTCGGCACTGTCTGACGATGGGGCGACTGCCCGGGTGCCGCCCATAGATCCGGCACTGCGGCCAGGGCCACCAGCAACAGCGTCAGCAATACGGTCCACCCAACTTTCGTTTTCATTGTCCTCGCTCCCCTTGGGTTGTCAGGATGCGGATCACACCCCACCCTATCCTCCCCTCCGGAACCGAACATTCAGCCTTTGATCCCGGTCCAGCCGGATTCGGAAGAGCAAAGCGGCCCCATCGGTGGCGGTGGGGAGTGGGTTGGTCCCCAGCAGCCGGGCCTGTTCATCCAGATAGATGCGGACAGTCAGCGGATGCCCCACCGTCCCGGATTGTTTCTGGACCCGCAGGGTGTAGGTGCCCTCATCCCCTTCCCATACGACCACCCCGTCCGGCAGCTCCCAGGTGAAGGAGCGGGCCTGGACGGCGCCGGGCGGCAGGAGCAGCAAGGTCTCCAGGGAGAGCCATGGGCCCTCCTCGGCCGGGCGAACGACCACCTCGCCCGACTCCCCCTTTCGCGACCAGATGGCTTCCCTTGGGATCGGGATGCGGGTGAAGTCCAGCAGGCGGCTCCCCTGCGGGATGTAGACGCGCAGGTAGTCCCAGTAGCAGCGATCCATCATCTGCTCATAGACCGGATCGTAACGGACTTCCGGAACGCAAGGGTATCCGCTGCTCGCCGTGTGGGTGTAGACCAGGGTCAGCGTGGCCTGTGGGGGCCGGCGGCGCAGGTCCACCTCGTAGGTGATGGACTGCTGGACCTTCGCGCTGGCCTTGTTGTAGCCCACATTGGCGTCCACGACCATCAGGAAGTCCCCCCCGCCGGGGCGCAGGGCGCCATCCCAGCCCCGCTCGGCCAAGAGAGGGGCGAGGGACGGATGGGGCACATAGAGGAGCAGGTGTTTCTCGTCCAGCAGGCGGATCACCGTCCTCGCCAGCCGGAGCCCGTCCACATCCCCCGCCCGAAGGCGCGCCCAGAGCGCTTCCGCCAGAGGCCCCATAAAGGACTTGCGCTCCCGCCACCATTCCCGGGTCAGGTGGCCATCGTCCGGCGCCCAGGCCTGACGGATGTAGGGGATGAGACTATCGGCCGTGATCGGCGTCGGGACACCCTCCACCGTCAGTGGGCCAACGGTGGCGACCAGCTCCCGGAGCGCATACTGGTCCACAGCAATCACGCCGTCCACATGGAGCTCATACCCCGGCCGGTAGAGGGCGAGCGCCTGCCGGGCGGCAGTGGGGAAATCGGGCGACCAGTTGCTATCGCGGAAGACCCAGAGGTCAATCCCCATATAGCGCCGGAGCGGCTCCGGGGGATCGGGGTAGGGCTGGGAGAAGTCATCCACGGCGTAACTGTCGCGGAAGGTCATCGTCACAACCTGCCCGTTCTCTATTCGTATCTCCCCCACGCCGGTGATGTAGCCCCCGGTGGGCCGGCGTTCGTCCTCATTCTGCGCGATGATCAGATAGACGCGCGGCCCGTCCATCCCCAGCAGGTCCGGCGCGGCCGCAGCCATGTCCAGCCCGGCCCGCAGCAACGGGAGCATCTGCCCCATCCGGGCGGCCCAGCGGGCCACGCGGGGGGAGAGACGGGACGGGTCCACCCGCCCCCAGGCGGCTTCCGCCCGGGCGACGGCCGCCCGTGCCCGTGCGATCTCAGGCCGTTGCTCCGCCACCCGACGGACCACTTCTTCCAGGGGGGGCTTCCGGTCGGAAGCCCGGGCGGGGCCCAGCAAGTCGCATCCGATGGCGCCGGCCTCGATGAGGCCGTCAGCCATCGCCAGGAGGTGGGGCGCAGCGCTCAGATCGCCGCCCACGCGAGGAAGTCCGCCCAGGGCCGGCCCCAGGGAGACCAGCGCGCCCGCCTCCCGGCGCACCGTCTCCACATCCCGGCGCAGCGCGCGCACCAGCCCACAGGCCGCCGCAAGGTTCACCGCTTCCGGGGATCGGGCGAGGCCCTCCGCCTCGGCCAAATGGCGGCGCAGGGAAAGGCCCGCCCAGACGACCCGAACACCCCACAGAAGGAGCAGCACCGCGCCCAGGGCCAGGAGCATTCCGGCGATGCGTTTCTGCCCGTCCACAGTCATCCGTCCGCAGTCCCCAATCCGCAGTCGTCGGTCCGCAATCACCCGCCCGGAAGATCCTTGGGATCCGTCAGCGTGGATCCGTGTCCGATTGGGAACGGTCAGGCGGCGGGATAGGCGCGGTCACTTCCCAGATCGGGCGGTCCGCCGGCCAGGAGGACCGGTCGGGGGGAGCCCCGATCTCACGGGCGATCATCCGGCGGTATGGCGCGTGACCCCACAGGTCCCGGTCCAGGATGAGCACATCGGGGCGCTCGCCCAGGACGTCGCGGACGTACCAGAGGGTGAAGGTGGCGGCGTCCTGAGAAGTGACCAACACCGCACCTGGGGGCGCAGCGCGCAGGGTTTCCCGTGCCCAGCGGACGGCGGAATCGTCTCCCCTCCGGTCCATCGCCCCCCAGCCCCAGACGGCCTGGGCCAGGGGGAGCAGCAGCAGCAGCAGGCCCGCCCGCTGCCGGCGCTGCTCCAGCCATTCGGCCGCCCCCTGCAGCCCCACCCCCAGCCAGAGGGCGGCGATCGGCAGAGCCGGGACCAGGTAGACCAGCGAGTCCGCCGTATCATACCCGATCGCGTAGAGGCTGAACAGGCCGAAGGTCAGCGCGGTGGAGAAGGCCAGCGTGCGACGCTCCCGCCGGAGGCGGGCCCATCCCCACAGGGCCAGGAGCGCCCCCACCGGGGTGAACTGGCGGGCCAGCAGCCCCAGGTAGGCCAACAGCCGCGGAGGCCAGAACGGCGCGGGGAGGGCGAAGAGGTAGCCATGGTACATCCGCCCGCTGACGTAGGCCCACCAATCGGCCGGGGAGTCCAGGTCGGCCCAGGGGGAGGGGACGGCCTGGTGGGCGAGCAGGATAGGGCCGTAGAGGAGGCCGGCAACCAGGGAGGCGACGGCGGCCGCCCCGCCCACCGCTTTCACTGCAGGGGACGCGGAGGTGTTTGACCCATTGGCGGTTCTCCCCTCCCCAGCGGTCGCAGCGGCGCTGAAGAGCAGGGGCGCCAGGAATAAGAGGGTCGGATGGACGCCCAGGCCCAGCCCCCAGACCGCCCCCAGCAGCCCGGCGGGGGCGCGGCGCAGGCTCAGGAGCAGCAGCGCGGCGGAGAAAAGGGCCGCCAGGGCGTAGACTTCGGCGATGAGGGCCTGAGACCAGAAGAGGGGGGCGAGGGCGAGGACGATCGCAGACTGCGGATGGCCGATTGCAAGCTGCACATTGCAGGCCGCCAGGAGGGCGGTGGCAGCAGCGGCGGAGAGGGCAGAGAGGAGGTTGAGCCTCCCGGCGAGGTCGCCCCAGGGGAGGGGCAAGAACAGGCGGCCCAGGAGGAGATAGGTGGGGAAGCCGGGCGGATGGGGGAGCCGTCCCAATGCGACGGCCGTGGCCAGGTCCCCCCCATCGGCGCCGTAGTGGGCCCAGGTGAGGGTGGGGGGAAGAGTGAGAAGGTAACAGACCGCAGGGGGCAGGAAGCAGACAGCCCATCGCAGATGCGGAGCGAGGCGGCTCATGCTCGGGGATCGGAGGGAGACCCCTGCACCCGCTCCAGGCCCGGGCGGGCGATGCGGCGCGGCCAGCGATGGTAGTGGTAGAGGAGTCCGAGCGCCAGGCCGGTGCCCTGAACCAGCCCCCGCAGCAAGGTCACTCCCGGCCAGATCCAGGCGACGGCCCGATCCCGAGACCAGGCCCAGCGGACGAAGGGCCAGGTGGTGAGCAGGAAGGCTAGAAACATCCCGCCGGTCACCCCCCACAACGGACGCCAGAGGATCCCCCCCGTGGCGGAGAGGAGCATCAGCAAGAGCAGGACAAACTGCTGCTTCAGGGCGGGGTCGGTATGGGCATCCCCCTTCCGCTTCTCCGGATGGCGGAGGTAGATCAGCCCCCGCCAGAAGCCATAGCGGGCCTTGCGGGCCAGGTAGGCCTTCAGAGTGGAGGGATGGGTGTGCCAGACCCGTGCGTCGGGGACGAAAACCAGCCGGTATCCGGCCTGCGCCAAACGGAAGGAGAAATCGATATCCTCCACTGAAGGGACCGGAACGTCCGCTGGGAATCCCCCCTCGCGGAGAAAGACATCGCGCCGATACGCCGCCGCGTAGGTATCGATGAAATCAATAGTCGGCAGGCGGGCCATGCGCTCGTAGCGGAACTCGTATTCCATCTGCACCAGGCGCGCGATCCGGCTGCGCTGACGGGTGCGGTAGACCCCCTTGGCGCCTGCGACCTGAGGGTCTGCGAAGGGAGCGGTCATCCGTTCGATCCAGTCCGGGAACGGCTCGCAGTCGGCATCGGTGAAGAGGACGATCTCCCCTCGGGCCGCTTCCACCCCGGCGTTGCGCGCCGCTGCGGGGCCGCCGTGGGGGATCGTCAACACGCGATCGGCGCCGGCCCGGCGGGCCACCTCGGCCGTTCGGTCGGTGGAGCCGTCGTCCACCACGACGATCTCGTAGCGGTCCCGGGGAACGGTTTGATGGTTCAGCGCGCATATGCAGTCCCCGATGGTCGCTTCGGCCTGGTAGGCGGGGATAATCACAGAGTACTGAGGGTCGTTCATGATGTGCCTTTCCGGCGGGCCGACCAGAGGGCCAGGATGGCCGCCGCGGCCAGCGGCGGGCCCATCACCACCCCGTGGAGCACCAGCCCGGCTGCCAGGGCGATGTCTTGAGGAACGTTGAAAAGTCCCAGGGAGAGGACACAGATGCCCTCAAACAGTCCCAGCCGCCCCGGGGCCGGGACTGCCCCCCCGGCCATCAGGGCGGCGAGGAGGAACAGGGCGGCGACCGCCGAGGGGATGCCGAAGGCCGCCAGAACGGCCCAGTTGGCCAGCGCGCCCAACCCCCAGGTCAGCGCCGTCCAGAAAAGCGCCTCGCCGGAGACACGGGGGCGGCGGAGCCCTTCCAGGCCGTTGGCCAGGCGGCGCAGGCGGGGGAGGAGCGCCCTGTCCCATCCGGCGGGGAAACGGGCCAGGAGGCGGCCCGCCCAATCGAAGAGCGTCTCCTGCCAGTGGAGGCCGGCCCACAGCGCCCCGACGCCCACCAGCAGGGCCAGCGCGGTGCCTTCGGCCGAGCGGGCGAACCAATCCGGCAGGGGAACCCAGACCAGCAGGATCAGCCCACAGGCCAGCAGGGCCAGCAGGTCCCACACTTTCTCCACCGCGATGCTGCCGAGGGCT
>FWWL01010733.1_pt1 | contig 10401 bp, 10 predicted proteins | sample 2228331 | NCBI WGS metagenome assembly FWWL01 (sample SAMEA103939775, study PRJEB20133) | metagenome
AAATGCCCGCTCTGTGGAGCTGATAAGGGAACACTTGCTGAATTACATCAAGATATAGAACTCAAAACTGAAGAATTAAAAGGCGATCTTGATGTGTCTACCAATCAAATTCTTAATGAGACAAATAAACTTTATTCAGATTTGATCGATGGAATAATATTTCGTATAGAAATGAAATTAAGTGATCCAAGTAATATTGAAGAAAAATTTTATAATCAAATTAAAGATTATAAAAAATCAATTGCAGATTATATAAAAGCGATAGAATGGTTTAACGGAAATAATATACATATAGACAGTTATATTAATAAGGAAATGATTTATCTAGATGAGATTGATGAGAAAGTTAACAAGCTTATTGCAGAGCTGAACAGTAAAATGGTAGTTGTGAATGATCAAACTAAAGAAAAAATGAATAAATATACAACTTTTTACTCAGAGTACTTTCAAAAAAATGATGAGAAAGTAAAGGACGTGACATTGGAAAAACTAAATCAAAAAAAGCAATATATCGAGTATCTCTTCTATTTGCAATTTAACGAAAGTCATCAGAAACTAGAGAAATCCAGAAAAAAACTAAAAAAAATGGATAACATAGTAGATTCTCTGACCAATATAATTGAAGTCTACAGTAATTCAATTAATACCTATCGCGGAAAATTAATTAGTGACGTTGAAATTCCATTCTATATTTATAGTGGTAAAATTATTCAAAATCATCAAAGAGGTATTGGAGTATTCATTAGAGAGGATAGAGATAATTCACAAGAAACTGGTGAAATGCAACTAAAGTCAATCAATTTTGTTCCACCGGAGAAAACAGATCATGATATTGTCCATACTTTTAGTTCAGGACAATTATCTTCTACTGTAATTGCTTTTACTCTTGCTTTAAATAAAGTTTACAATAAGAGTGGCTTATTAACCCTTTTGATTGATGATCCAGTTCAAACTATGGATGAAATGAACATGGCCTCTTTCACAGATTTGCTAAGAAATGATTTCGAAGATCATCAGATTATCATATCAACACATGAAGAAAAGGTTTCGTTGTTCATCCGCTATAAATTTTATAAATACGGATTTAAAGCTGCGAATATTAATGTTAAAGATCAATTCTATCCATCAATGGAAAAGTAACATAATTTTTTCAAAAGAGGCTGTACATCTTTTGACTTCTCAAAGTCAGAAGGTGTACAGCTTTTTTGATTTTTTGAAATAAACTACTAAAACCTGGTTAATAGAAATATGTCTATATAAAAGACACTGAACTACTACAATTATCTAAAGAGGAGAATGGTAATATGTTCAATCAAGAGCATTATAAGAAACAACTTATAGCTGCAATAAATTCATATATACGGCTAATCAATAACAATTGTCAGTATCATGAACATCCTATTAGGGTATTACACGATGAGTGGGTGTCGTACTTCGAAGATAATGGCGATACTTTTGTAGCGATTCTCACAACAGTTAAAGGAGAAAAAGAAAAAATCAAATTCCATAAGGCAGAGTGGAAATCAATCAATGTAAATATATTAACAAATGGTAAATTGAAAAAGCTTCTAAATAAATTTTCATCATAAGCCAACTCGAACGAAATTAAATCCTCAAATAATGAGTCGACCAACAGCAAAGCGGAATTTTATTAAGTCAGAGCTTATAGCAAATTTTGTAGCAAAAACTATACCTGCTCTTCCAGCTAAAATCATTGATGGAGAATCAGTACAAGAAATTGACAATCAATTCTATCTGGTATTCGATTGGCTTGAAGGGAGTAGTCTAAAACCAAATGAAGTTAAAATAGAAAATTGTGAAAAAATCGGATCTATCCTTGCGCGCATGCATATGATGGACTCATCCGTGTTAGGCTTAGAGAAAAATGACTCAATAAAGGAAAAATTAATCGATTTCAATATCTATTTGCAATTAGGACAAGACAAAAAAGCCGTTTGGACTGATCTCTTAAAGGAAAATATGGATAACCTTTACGAGTGGAATGCTCGTGCAAATCATTCAGCTATAAAGCTTTCTTCTCACTTGGTTATTTCACATGGTGACCTAGAACCTAAAAATGTTATATGGAACCTTGATAATCCCATAATTATAGATTGGGAGTCGGCAGGTTATATAAATCCGATGCAGGATTTAGTCGATACGGCTATCTATTGGGCTAGAGATGGTAAAGGAAATTTGGACATAGATAAATTTTTAGCATTCATAAACGGATATAAAAATAAATATGGACCATTAGAGGCCAATTGGAAAATGGTCTTAGAAAGTGGGTATCTGGGTAAGTTGGGTTGGCTGGAATATAGTTTGAAGCGCTCTTTGTGGATAGAGTGTACAGACGAGGAGCAGCAACAGGCTGGGACATCTCAAGTAACAGGAACGATTAACGCCATTATTCGTTATATTAATATGACTTCTGATATAGAAATTTGGCTCTCAAATGTATAACTATTGGCGATTATCAATTAACCGAGGGACGGGGAGCCTTAATTCAAACCATCATGGAGCATTGCCCCCTGTGGCAGCTGCTCCATTTTCATTAAGCTATCGGGCAGGATATCCAATATCTGTTGAATAATGATGAAGAATCTCTCTAGGATATGGCTTAAGTGTCGAAGCGAATTGTTGTCTTAATATGGGAGGAAGGTTTTAAATGGAAACCCGAAGCGACGCATTATATAAAATAGCACAAGCCCACGGCCAAGAGCATATACTCAGGTTCTACCCGTCTCTTTCCGAAGCTTCGAAGGGCAAGCTGCTAGGTCAGATGGAACAGCTGGATTTTGCTACTCTCAGCGAGCTTTTTCATCACACGATGCAGCCATCAGTAAGCATCGAAGACATTTTTCCTGTGGAAGTTTATGATTCCGAGGATTACAGCGAGGAGGAACGAAAGCAACTGACCCAAACCGGCTGGGACCGGCTTCGTCAAGGCAAGGTCGCGGTAATCGTCGTCGCAGGAGGGCAAGGAAGCCGGCTAGGACATGAAGGACCGAAGGGGACATACAACATCGGACTGTCATCAGGAAAATCGCTGTTCCAGCTGCAGGCTGAGCGTTTGCTTAACATATCCCGGAGAGCCGGTCGGTCTATCCCCTGGTACATAATGACCAGCCCAGAGAACCACCAGGAAACGGTGCAATATTTCCAAGCATCGAAGTATTTCGGCTATACCCCTAACGACATTCTTTTCTTCCCGCAAAATGTCCTGCCGGCACTGGATTCTTTAGGACGAGTCCTGCTCACCGCTAAGGACGAAATCGGCCTTACCCCCAGTGGAAACGGCGACGTTTTTGCTTCCATGAAGCAGTCCGGAGCATTGGATGATCTGAAGCGTCGGGGAGTGGAGTGGTTGTTCTATTACAATGTTGATAATGCATTGATCCGAGTTGCAGACCCGTTGTTTGTAGGGGTTGCTGTGCATCAAAACCATCCGATTGCTACGAAAGTCGCGGATAAAGCCTACCCCGAGGAAAAAGTCGGCATTCTTTGCTTGAAGAGTGGCCGGCCCGCCGTCGTGGAATACATAGATGTGCCTAAAGAGCTGATGTACGAAACCGATAGCTCCGGTAACCTCACCTACGGGCTGGGCAATCTTTCAATCCATCTTTTTCGCACTGATTTTATTGAACGGTATGCGGATACGAATATTCCTTATCACGCCGCCCACAAAGCAATCAAATACATAGACGATCAGGGCAATTTGGTCCAACCAGCGTCGCCCAACGCTTTTAAATACGAAAAATTCATCTTTGATTTCTTCCCGCTCGCCGAGCGCATGACGGTGTTAAAAATACGAAGAGAGGAAGAGTTCGCTCCTGTCAAAAACAAAGAGGGCAAGGATAGTCCGGAGTCAGCACGTCAACTCTTGCTAGATTTATATAGGCGTTGGCTACTGGAAGCAGGCGCAACTCCTTCCTTGTTGGAAGGCCTGGAGGATATCGAGATTTCCCCACTAATTTCTTTTGCGGGTGAGGGTCTTACTCCGAAAGTTTTGAAAGCCCTCTTAACGCACAATTCAACTGTTAGTTAGTAAAATGGAGAGCTGTATGTGTTGCGTTCGTTAAAGTAACGGATAACAGTTGGTTCAATAATCGATGAGACTAAGAGGGGGAAACCGAAATGAAGACGATCAAGTGCATGATGGCCCACCTATACTGGGCGGACGGACGCATCTTGGACGCGCTCGAGGAGAGTGAGACGAAGAACAAGGATCTTCTGAAACTTGTTCGGCACGTCGCGGTCGCGGAACGAGTCTGGCTGTCCCGATTGCAGGGCAGGGGCAACGTGCAATATTGGTTATGGGAGGAAGCGGAAGACCTGACGGCGATTCGGACGATGTACGAAGAAAACGCCGAGAAATATCGCGTCTATATCGAAGGGCTCGAGGAATCGGAGTTGGACGAGATGATCGACTATACGAACCAGAGCGGGGTTCCGTTCCGAACGTCCGTCCGAGACATTCTGTTGCATGTCCTCTTACATGGGCAATATCACCGGGGACAGATCAATCGGCCACTTCCGATCGAATCGGCAGAGCCTGTCCAAGTCGATTACATCACGTTCGCGAGGCTCTAACAGGGCCTAATAATCATTACTCGGAATGGGATTGGCATTGACCTAATGGATAACGTTACTTGAAAAGGGATCAGCTAACTTCCATGAAGTTAGCTGATCCCTTTTGTTCGCTGAAGTAACGGGCAGTATAGTGCAACCATTTCTAACTTAAATCGTCTAACTATACATACAGATATTGTAAGATTTTTGGGGATTATTAGAAATGTGGGTGCAGTATTGCAGCGAAGGAGGTTTTGGGTATGCAGAGGGTAGACTCATTAAAAGCTGCTAAACTGTTATTAGTAGTAATTAGCTTATTGGCTGTTATGATTGCGGTTTCCTGTAATAAAAATTATCCATATCCTGAATTACTATCAGAGCAGGAAGGGAAATATTATATCCTTTATGTAGGTGCACTAGAAAACAATCAGATGAGAACTCCAGAATTGCTTCAAAAAGTGAGTCACAAGGAAATTACAGGGTCCATATTAATGTGGAGTTTGGAAACCGCTCAAAAGGATTATCCAAAATTGAAGTTAGAAAACGCACCAGTGTATGTAATATTCGATACAAAAGGCATGGTGTTAAAGACCGAGGATGAACAAAAAGCAATGGATTTTTTGCTTAGCGATAGATTGGAGAGATAAATGGATTTTGAGATCAGTTTACTTAACTAACAGGGACTGATAGTTGAATATATGGACACCGAGGCAACCGATCACAGAGGTCGCTTGCTTTGCTCTACTAAGGGCAGTAGCGTGGTATAATAATGTAATCAAAGTATACTGAGGAGTGGACCCAATGGGAAAAGCTGCTTATTCTTTATTATTAGGGGCTTTTATGGGGATACAAACGCTGCTTTGTACATATATCATTGGCACGATACATAATGGTTTTTATCTTGCCATTGTAAAATTAGAATGGTGGGTAATCTGCTTATCCGTTTTACCTGCGTTAATATTTTTGACTGTGGCAACATTTCGCTTTAATAAAAACATCAAACATATCCTTATATCATCCATAACAAGCGGAATCGCATTTATGTTATGTGGTTGGATTGTTTTGTGGTGTCAACAGCCTATTATTAATATGTACTATCACTTCTTTCCAACAAATGTGTATCATCGTTTTGGATATCCTTCCCAAAGTTACGTATTATATGCGGGATTTTTCTTAATAGTCATTGTTTTGAGTCATTTAATTGTTATTCGAAAAAAACGTTACTAACGAGGAACGATTGCTGAACACATAATTGGAACGAGGTTGCCGACATGGATCGGCAGCCTCGTTCCGTTAACGGGCAGATTAATTTAGCTGGATTAATGTTTGAGATATTGAAATGTCCAAGGAAACTATGGTAACATATGGGAGAAGGGATGTGGATTGAAATGAAAAAAGCATTTTTCATCGGTTCTATTGGAATTGTTATGCTTGCTATGTTACACATTGGAATTGTTCATTCACAACAATTAACCAATGATACCCAAATTAACATTCTGGAAGAGTCATCAACTAGTAAGAAAACTCTAAAAGGTAATGTTGTAACTGCAAAACCTGTTTCAAGCCCAAATCATCTCAGTTACAATGTAATTGCTAATCCAAACGATGTAATTCACGTTACCATTAAAAAGATGAAAATAGATGGAATATACGAGGATATTCTTTCTTATGCCGAAACATTATCATACGAAGGTATAAGTCAAGAGCATCAGCATGAGGGAGCAGGTAAGTATAAGTTAGTAATTGAAGACAAGTCTAATAATACAACTGCTACACATACTATTGTTGTCCCTTAAAATTAAAATGGTTTCTCCTAAAAAAAGCATCATCATAAGATGGTGTTTTTTCTATGTTCATCTAGTAACAGAATTGAAATCTTATTTTCATCCAGTTTTAATGAATCAAGTCTATAATAAACTACGACCCCCTTTTAATATATAACTTAATCCATAGCCCGTTGCTGTGGACCCCTTTTTTTGCTATGAACTAATCCGAAATTTTAGCAGAATAGACCAACAACAAACAAATCAGACCCTACTGTCGAGTGTCAAGAACATATGCCGATTGTCGATTTTAGACAAGAACTTCTACCGATTGTCGCAGTAATATTGCGCAATATCTTTTGGACCCACATCTTAGTCTGCGTTGTTATGCCGTTTAAAGCTGCCGATGTAGGCTCGGTGGCCACGTTGAGCTAACGGGCAGTTTAACGCAATAATATTATTCTTAAAAACGAATATTGATGATACAATTATTCCCAGATAATAAACTTAAAAGATGGGGGCAGAGTTCAATGCGTTTCATTGTCTTTGTTTGGGTAGTGGCAATAATCTGTTTGGCCGGATGTCGATCCGATAGGTCCGCGTCATCATCAACCAATAAACCAATTGAGATGTTGCCAGCGATAGCCCAAATCCCCAGCACCATGCCGTCTTCAACGCAAATCCCACTAGCTTTGTCCACTCCAAAAGCAGAGGTTACAGTCACGGCTTCATCAACAGCATCGCCTTCACCTTCAGCATCGTCTGTATCTACTTTAACTTTAAACCCAACTATTGAAAGCTTCAAAAAGAAGGGCTACACGATTGAGGAAAAGCATGTTTTTACTAGGATATTCGAAGGTATAGGTGAAGTAACAGTTACTCCTGTGACTACATTCAGTACAGAGAATGAGTTCCCCATCTCGTTAGTGTTAATTGGGGGGAGAGAGGATGTGGTCCTAACTCCTAACCGCCCTAGTGGACATTCAATGTTTTCCTCGTTTGAGGCAATTGCATTCCGAGATATTGACAGTGACGGACCAAGCAAGGGTTTCACAGATATCTTTGTAATTGCTAACTTCATTAAAGGCGTTGGTAAGGAGGGAGCAATTCCGTACTCAGACGTGATCCTTTATCGTAATAATACGAAAGGGGAGTTTGTTGAAGATCACCCCTTAGAGGAAAAAATCGCACGATCAATGGACAATCGAACATTGACCGTAAAGCAGGTAATGGAAATGGTCACACCATTGAGCATTAAACAGTTTATTGGAGACTACAAATTAACCGATCCTAACGAATATTACGGCTCTAATGTTAGAATAACCCGAAATGACGGTAAGTCTATCCAGTTTGATGTAGAGGCCTTTAAAGTCATGGGAGGGGATGAAGGCATACCAAAAGGGAATGTTCATACAGGAAGTATCGATGGGGGAATAGCAGAGATCTCACAAGATAAGGCTATTTACAAATCGAAAAATAGTAACTTCACAATGACATTCGAGTTTTTCCCTAATGGAAGCTTCTTCATCATGGAGAGTGGACCATCTGAGTTCGGAGCCAATGTCTATGCCAGTGGATTGTACAGAAAAAAAGAGTAAAGCAGCCTCATTGAAGTAATGGGCAGGATAGTTGAATTCGCGTCTCGAATATCCACTTATTGAGTAAATGGGTAGGGAAGTTCATGAATGAAAATGGAGGTTTTGGATGAAGTCCCTGAAAATAATGTTATTAGGAATAAGCATCATGTTATTTGCAGCAGTTTTGGCGCTTGACTCCAGTGCGTAGTTTAGGTGGAGCAGAATCTTTTATATTGTTTATTGGTTTGATAACTTCACTAATTGGATTCTTTTCTGGAGATGCGAAAAATTAGAGTTGGTTCTTAACTAACGGAGAACTTTAGTTTTAACAGCAGCAGGTCACCGACATGGGTTGGCGGGCTCGCTGCACTAAAGGGCAGGTTTGTCCAATCAAATCGACGAATACCTTAGTATGGAATTTAATGTTAAGGGGCGGAAAAATGAAGTTCATATTTATTAGGCACGGTCATGGAGAACATCTCAACGATTATCCAAATCGGTTGAATACTCTACATCCTAGTCTAACAGAGTACGGCAAATTTCAAGTTACACAACTGCGTGATAAAATAAGAATTAATTCTGATGATTTAGTTCTTGTAAGTCCAACGAAACGTACAATTGAAACGGCAATTATTTTGAAAAATAGTATGGACTTCATTATTTCTCCACTTGTTGGTCCGAGAATGTTCCCTCAAAATCCCAAACTTCCTTTTTTAGCTTGTGATCACATCCTTTCTAAAGCTGAAATCACAAACCTTTATGGAGACGCAAAAATCCTTGACTTGAATTTGGATTGCTGGAAAGAAGGAATTAACAGGATCGACCAGGATGTTTTTGAAGGATATGCAAAGCAGTTATTAGAATGGGTCGGAGACAGAGATAACAAAATATTTATTATTTCACATGATGGTACAATAACGAATTATCGAATATTGCTTGGAGAAAAAGAATTGTCAAGAAAGGATTTTCTGGGTGAGGCAGGGGTATACAAAATGAATTTGTAGTGCTATCCTTGCTAAGCCAACGGGTAACGATAGTTTCATTAGACGGACAAGGCTGCCACGGGTTCAATTGGCAGCCTTTGCTCACCTAACGGGCAGGATAGTTTAACAATAATAGTTCTTAACCACTTCTCCAGAGAATGAAAGTGTTAAGATTCTATATATTCGTCGTTGATATGTAATGGAGGTAAATATTAATGAAACTTTCGGATAGTGATTTGATAATTCGACTACATAAACGGTCAGATACAGCAAGAATTGTAACAATGATTAATCGCGACCCTTTTCATATGTTGAACGGGTTAACAGTCGAAGGGTTCGAGCAGAATTTAGATGAACCAGGAGAAAGAATTCGTGATAATACTTTCGTTGTAGAGCTTGGACAGTCAACCGTCGGGTATTTTTCATTGTGTTTCGTTGAACGAACTTCACACATCTCTGTTTATTGTTACGGGACAGTGGACGTCGATTGGCGCAGGCGAGGAATTGGGACTGCTATTTTTAAGTTCATATTCACTCGACTCCAAGGAATCGTACAACAAGAGGCGAAAACACTTCACTTTATTCATCGTGCACTCACGAGTATTTCTGGAGAAACCGCTATTGGTTTAAATTCTGGAATGCAGGAGCAGAATAGCCTAGAAATTTTGTGCCTGAAAGACCTAAAGCACTTAAAAAATTCTAAACTTCCATCAGAATTTGAATTTCGTTCCCCTGTGCTTGAGGATGCTGCTAGTTGGGCTAATATATATAACGATGCATTTGGTGGTAACAAAACTGTTGAGAGTGTTATTCACGAATTTCAGGGAACTAGTTTTTCTACAAATCTGTATATATTATGTATCAATGAGACGGGAAAACCTGTTGGGCTTATCTGCTCTACTCTTAGAGGAACTCATGCTCGAATACCGACAATTGCAGTAAAACGTGAATGGCAAAGACGTGGTATTGGGGAAGCGATGCTATCCGAAATATTACAGCGACTACAACATTCATGTGCTGTTGATGTTCGGCTAAGCGTTGAAAATAAAAACTACGCGGCTAAGTTGCTATATAACAAATATGGTTTCCATGAGGAATATAAAAGGATTCATTATGCTGCTATCTTCTCACCTTAGTAGTATCTAAAACTTATTATTTCGTTACGCTAACGGACACGATAGTTTAGAACAACCGCCTTATAATACGGCGGTTTTTCTTCTGGTCAGAATTCAACAATCAAGGATAACAGAGCTAAAAGAATACTAATTCGCGTTTTTCGTTCGGAGGTTTCAGCTTGGTAGTAATATTGACATCATGCAAGTGTTATGTATTATATATATTGTAATATATTGTATATAGTATTACTTATTTATGATTCAGTCTGCATGAAAGGAGGACAATGGTACCGTTTTTACCAAATCTCATTAATAGCACGGATGTAATAATTCCAATCAGGAAGGTGAACTTTATTATGCGGAATTTAAAAATCGTAGGTCTGACGTTAAT
>FWWL01010734.1_pt1 | contig 10401 bp, 8 predicted proteins | sample 2228331 | NCBI WGS metagenome assembly FWWL01 (sample SAMEA103939775, study PRJEB20133) | metagenome
CTTAAGCAGGATGTGTTATAATTCCCTTGCTTGCATCGTTCGGGGAAAGTCCTGAGGTTATCCGTTGAAGGGCAGGAAGAGGTCTTTCAGGGGGAGCAGGTACGTCAAGGCGGTCATCGACGCCGGGGCGGTCTTTCTGGGTTTCCTGGTGGCCATCTCGGTGCGCTTCGAGTTCGCCATCCCCCGCGAGAACATCCCCAGGTTCTTCCTGGCCGCACCGCTTGTGGTGTGCTGGTACCTCCTCTTCAACCTCCTCATGGGCCTCTATGCCGGGAGGTACAAGTACGCCAGCTTCGAGGAGATGCTCAACCTGGCGAGCTCCGCCATCCTGGCCACCGCCGGGCTCGCCGGGGTGATTCTGGCCGTCCCCGGGGCCAGGGCATACATCCCCGTCTCCGTGACCGCCATAGGGGGCGCCCTCTCCCTCTTCGTCATGGCCTTCGCCCGCCTGCAGTTCCGCCTGTGGGGGGAGATGCGCCTTTTGGCCAGGGCCGGGGGGAGGAAGCGGGTCCTTCTGGTAGGCGCCGGGGAGGCGGGGGAGATGGTGGCCCGGGACATGATGCGCCACCCGGAATACGACTACTTCCCCGCGGGGTTCGTGGACGACGACCCGGAGAAGAAGAACCTCGTCCTGCGGGGGGTGCCCGTCCTGGGGACCCGCCGGGACATCCCCCGCCTGGTGGAGGAGCTTTCCATAGACGAGATATTCATCACCATACCCTCCGCCTCCGGGGAGCAGGTGCGGGACATCCTCGCCCACTGCGAGGGGACCGGGGCCAGGGTGAAGATACTACCGGGCATCTTCCGCGCCATGGCCGGGGAGGTGAGCGTGGCCTCGGTGCGCGAGATACGCCTGGAGGACCTCCTGGGCCGGGAGCCGGTGAAGACCGACCTGGCCTCCATCGCCTCCTACATAGAGGACCGGGTGGTCCTGGTCACCGGGGCTGGGGGCTCCATAGGGGCGGAACTCTCCCGCCAGCTGTGCGGGCTGGGGCCGCGGCGGTTGCTGCTCCTGGACAACGACGAGAGCAGCCTCTTCGACCTGGAGCAGGAGCTCGCGGGCGAGGGAGCCCCCCGGGTGTACCTCTCCCTGGTGGCCGACGTGCGGGACGAGGCCAGGATGGAGGCCCTCCTGCGGCGCTACCGCCCCCAGGTGGTATTCCACAGCGCGGCCCTCAAGCACGTGCCCATGATGGAGTTCCACCCCGCGGAGGCGGTGAAGAACAACGTGCTGGGCACCCGGGTGGCCGCCGAGGTCTCCCTGCGCCACGGGGTGGAGAGGTTCATCCTCATCTCCACGGACAAGGCGGTGCGCCCGGTGAACGTCATGGGGGCCACCAAGCGGGTGGCGGAGATGCTCGTGAAGCACTACAACGGGAGGGACCACACCCTCTTCACCGCGGTGCGCTTCGGCAACGTTCTGGGCTCGCGGGGGAGCGTGGTCCCCACCTTCATGCGCCAGATAGAGCGGGGAGGGCCGGTCACCGTCACCCATCCCGACGTCACCCGCTACTTCATGACCGTGAACGAGGCCGCCCAGCTGGTCATCCAGGCGGGGGCCTTCACCCGGGGCGGGGACGTGTTCATCCTGGACATGGGGGAGCCGGTGCGGGTCATGGACCTGGCGCGGGAGATGATACGCCTGGCCGGGAAGGAGGACCAGGTGCGCATCCAGATCACCGGCCTGCGCCCGGGGGAGAAGCTGCACGAGGAGCTCACCACACCCCAGGAGGAGCTGGTGCTCACCCCGCATCCCATGATCTACCGCCTCTCCCACGAGGTGGGAGAGGCCGGGGATTTCATGCAGCGGGTGGAGGAGCTCATCTCCGCCGCCATGGAGGAGGACGAGGACCGGGTGCGCCGCCTGCTGTCCTCCCTGGTGCCCACCTACGCCGGGGAAGCTCCTCCCCTCCCCGCGGCCGAGCTTCACGACGTGCGGGAGCGCGCTTCCCGGGAGAAGGGCGGCTTCCTGGTCATCGACGGAACCGACGGGGTCAGGTCTTGACGGGGTCAGGTCTTGATATCTGACGCCCCGGGGGCCAAAGGGGTCAGGTCTTGAATCGTGATACCTCAGGTGGTACAACTTTCCAGCGCATAAACCAGCGGAGTCGGCTTTTGGGAGCCGTTTTCCTGGTGTCGTCATCCCTAGCTCGCCGGGCCGGCCCTCTTTTGAAGTCGCGTTCTACCGAGGTTGTCTCCACCCTCCTTCTCTCGCCGGGCCGGCAATTCTCGGAGGGGTTTTGCCGTGAGGTTCAACGCCGGGATTGAGCCCGTCGAGGAGGAGGCCACCTTCGACCCCCGCGAGAACCTGGAGCGCGAGCTCCTCTACCTCCGGGAGGGAGGGAACCGCTTCCGGGTGTGGAGGAACGACCGCTGCGTGGTGCTGGGGAAGTTCCTCCGCCCGGAGGAGGAGGTGCACCTGGACCGCGCCTCCCGGCTCGGAGTCCCCGTCCTGAGGCGCCCGAGCGGCGGTGGTGCCGTTTACCAGGATCCGGGAAACATCAACTACTCCCTCTACCTGGGCGCCGGGGACCTCCCGGAAGAGGACGTGAGGGCCTCCATGGAACGCCTCTCACGTCCCCTCCTCGCCCTCCTGGAGGGGCTCGGCCTGTCCCCGGAGTGGGTGCCACCCAACGGCGTCTTCGTGGCCGGGAGGAAGGTGTCCGGCTGCGCCCAGTACCGCTCGAGGGGCCGGGTCCTGCACCACGGGACCCTGCTGGTCTCCTGCGACCTCCAGGCCATGGGGTATCTTCTGAAGCCCGGGGGAAGGAGCAGGCACTCCCCGGTGGTGAACGTATCCGACCTCGTCCCCGGACTGGTCGTGGGGGAGGCGGAGAGGATGCTCCGCACATGCCTCGCCGAGATTCGTTTCTGACGCTGCGTCTCGAGGGGTTCCGCCTCCGAGCTGCGGGGCGGCTCGTTGTCCGGGGGCCGCGAAGTGCCGCGTTATCCCTTATCCGCGGCCGGCGTGCGATGGGCCCCGGCGGGGGATCGTGAGGTTGATTGTTGCATCCGCCCCGCGGGCTTGCGCGCCCCTGGGCCCCGGGGTTTAAGGGGGTCCGGGGCGGGGGTATAAGCGAAATCGGACGGGGAGGGGTCTTGCGGATGGCGCGGCCTGACTTGCTCGTCGCGGCAAGGGCGGGCGCATTTGCGAAATCGAGCGGGGAGGGGTTTTGCAAGGGAGGGAGGTGAGGGGGGATGAGAGCCGCCGTCTTCGTCCGGCCGGGGCGCATGGAGATAAGGGAGGTCCCCGAGCCCGAGGTCGGTCCCCGCGACGTCCTCCTCCGGGTCAGGGCCTGCGGCATATGCGGGTCCGACCTCCACAGCTACAAACTCGGGCTCTACGTGCAGCCGGGGCAGATCATGGGGCACGAGTTCGTGGGCGAGGTGGCGGAGGTGGGGGAGGAGGTCACCGGGGTGGAACGGGGCACGCGGGCCATGGGCTTCACCGTAGGCATCTGCGGCGCCTGCTACTGGTGCCGCAGCGGGAACCCCACCTGCTGCCCGGAGCTGTTCAAGAACTCCACGGGCTACGGCAGGCCCGGGGCCTTCGCCGAGTACGTGAAGGTGGAGAACGCCGTCCCGGGCTTCAACCTCCACTCCATACCCGAGGTGCTGGACGACGGGGAGGCGGCCACCGTCGAGCCCGTGGGGGTGGCCGCCTTCGCCGTGGCCCTCTCGGGGGCGGGAGAGGGACAGAAGGCGGCGGTGCTGGGGGCGGGCCTCATCGGCAACGCCGCCGCGCAGGTCCTCAAGGCGGTGGGCGCGGAGAAGGTGGTGGTCTCCGAGCTCTCACCCCTCCGGCTGGAAAAGGCGCGGGAGATGGGCGCCGACGCCGTGGTGGACGCGGCGGGCGAGGACGTGCTCTCGCGCATGAAGGAGGAGCTGGGGGCGGGCCCCTATCACTTCGGGGAGGGGGCCATGGCCGACGTGGTCATCGACGCCGCCGGGGGGCGGGACACCTTCGCCCAGGCCCTGGAGATAGTGCGCTCCGGGGGGACGGTGGCCCTGGTGGGGCTCCCCGAGGGGGAGCAGGTGGTGAACACCACCCGCATCGTGCACAAGGCGCCGCGCATCGTGGGCTGCCTGGGCTCTGACTACGCCCGGGCCGTCGAGCTTTTGGCCTCGGGGACGGTGAGGGTGGGGCCGCTCATCACGCACACCTTCCCGCTGGAGGAGATAAACGAGGCCTTCCGGGTGCAGATGGACCCGGAGGCTTCCATAAAGGTCCTCGTGGTCCCGGGGTCGTGACGGCCGGTGATGGCGGGCGACTCCTCTGTTGTGGAAAGATATGGCAAGGAGGTCCGGGAATGCGGCTCAAGGACAAGGTGGCGGTGATCACCGGCGGGGGGAGCGGCATCGGCCGGGCCGCCTCCCTCCTCTTCGCCTCGGAAGGGGCCAGGGTGGTGGTGGTCGACTACCGGGGGGTCTACGGGAGGCCGGTGGGGCAGGAGGTGGCGGAGGAGGTCCGCGCCTCCGGGGGAGAGGCCCTCTACGTGGAAGCGGACCTGAGCGTGGAGGAGCAGGTCATGGGAGTTTTTACCAGGGCCGCCGAGGAGTTCGGCGGCGTGGACGTGCTCTTCAACAACGCCGGCCACGGCTATTCCTCGCCCCTTGCCATGGGCTCCTTTCTGGACGCCCCGGAGCGCGACTGGAACGAGGTCATCCGCAACAACCTGAACAGCGTCTTTCTGTGTTCCCGCCACTGCCGGCCGCTCATGGAGGAGAGGGGAGGGGGCTCCATCATCAACACCGCCTCGGCCAACGCCCTGGTGGCCGTTCCCGGGGCGGACGCCTACACCGCGGCCAAGGGCGGGGTGGTCTCCCTCACCCGCGTAATGGCCATCACCCTGGCGCCCAGAATAAGGGTGAACTGCATATGCCCGGGTGTGGTGAGGACCCCCATGGTCAAGTCCATGCTCGACGTGCTCGAGGACTACATGGTGCAGCAGATACCCCTGAAGCGGGTGGCGGAGCCGGAGGAGATAGCTCGGGTGGCCCTCTTTCTGGCCTCCGACGAGTCCTCCTACGTCACGGGAGCGGTCATCCCCGTGGACGGGGGGTGGACGGCCATGTGATTTTGCAGGGCGGGGAAGGAAAACTTCGGGAGGTGGAAGATGGCTGAAGTTATCGAGAGGAAGGCGGACCCGGCGAACTACGACAGGGACTTCCTGCTCTCCCTGTACCGCCAGATGGTGAGGCAGCGCACCTTCGACCTCAACCTCATCCGCCTGCTGCACGAGGGGAAGGTTTCCGGTTTTTACCATTCCGGCGTGGGGCAGGAGGCCACCGGGGCGGGGGTGTGCGCCTCCCTGCGCGACGACGACTACATCCTCTACGACCACCGGGGCTGCAACCAGATGATCGCCAAGGGGGTGCCTCTGGACAGGATCTACGGGGACTTCATGGGCCGGGTGTGCGGCACCACCCGCGGGCTGGGAGCGGGCATCGTCCACGTGGCCTACCCGGAGAAGGGGGTGCTGGGCCAGAGCGGGACCCTGGGGGCATGCTTCGTCATCGCCGTGGGGGTGGGCTATGCCATCAAGGTGAAGAAGACCGACCAGGTGTGCGTGTGCTTCTTCGGCGACGGGACGGCGGCCCGGGAGACCTTCCACGGGGGGATGAACTGGGCGGGTCTCTACAACCTCCCGGTGGTCTTCTACTGCGAGAACAACCAGTACGGCATATCCACCCACTACACCCGGGCCCACGCCCTTAAGCGGCACATAGCCGACCGTGCGGACGGGTACGGGATACCGGGATACGTCATCGACGGGAACGACGTCCTTCTGGTCTACGAGGTGGCCGCGGAGGCCGTGCGCCGGGCGCGGGAGGGCGGCGGCCCCACCTTCATCGAGGGCCTCACCTACCGCCACCGGGGGCACTTCGAGGGCGACCCGGAGACCTACCGGGATCCCTCGGAGGTGGAGGAGTGGAAGAGGCGCGACCCCATCAGGACCTACCAGGCCCGGCTCAAGGAGGCGGGCGTGGCCGATGACCGGGACTTCGCGCGCATCGACGGCGAGGTGGAGCGGGAGGTGCTCGAGGCCATCGAGGCCGCGGAGCGCTCCCCCATGCCCGAGTGCACCCGCATCTACGAGGGGCTCTTCTGCGAGGGGGTGGTGTAGGTGAAGACCATGACCATGCTCCAGGCCATCAACGAGGCCCTGGTGGAGGAGATGGAGCGCAACCCCCTGACCGTCTATTTCGGCGAGGACGTGGCCTTCTTCGGGGGACCCTACGGGGCCACGGCGGGACTTCTGGAGCGCTTCGGTCCGGAGCGGGTCTTCGACACCCCCATCGCCGAGGCCACCATCGCCGGGGCGGCGCTGGGCATGGCCCTGGCCGGCCTCACCCCCATCACCGAGTTCAGCTTCGCCGACTTCGTGGGCATCGCCTTCGACGAGATATACAACAAGCTGGGCAAGTGGAACTGGATGCACGGGTGCTGCTTCCGCATCCCGGTGACCATAAGGCTTCCCGTGGGAGCCCTGGCCGGGGCGGGCCCGGAGCACTCCCAGAGCCCGCAGGCCCTCTTCCTGCACTCGCAGGGGCTCTACGTGGTCGTCCCCTCCACCCCGGCGGACGCCAAGGGGCTCTTGAAGACGGCCATCCGCGACCCCAACCCGGTGCTCTTCTTCGAGCACAAGCTCCTCTACGCCATGCCCGGCGAGGTCCCGGAGGGGGAGTACACCATCCCCTTCGGGGTGGCCGAGGTCAAGCGGGAGGGCTCGGACGTGACCGTGATTGCCACTTCCTTCCAGGTGCACACCGCGCTGAACGCGGCGCGGATGCTCTCCGAGGAGGGGATCGAGGTGGAGGTCGTGGACCCGCGCACCCTCATCCCCCTGGACAGGGAGACCATCCTCACCTCGGTGAGGAAGACCGGGAGGGTGGTCATCGTGCACGAGGAGCCCAGGCGTGGGGGGACGGGGGCGGAGCTGGCCGCCCTCATCGCCGAGGAGGCCTTCTTCGACCTGGCCGCCCCCGTGAAGAGGGTGGGGAGCGCGGACACCCCGGTCCCCCAGTCCATCTTCCTGGAGCAGGAGTACAAGCCCAACGAGGAGAAGGTGGCGGCTGCCGTGCGGGAGGTCATGCGGTATTGAGGTCCCGGGGAAGTGCGTTGATGGGTTCCGGAGGGAGCCCCGCGTCGAGGTCCTGAGGAAGCATAGCATTGAGGTCGGGAGGGATCTTGAGATGCGGAGGGAGCTTGAGATGCGGAAGGAGCTTGACATCGAGGTCCCGAGGGAGCGGTTTTTCAGGGAGGCAGAATGGACATCGTGACCCTGCCCAGGCTGGGCGTGACCATGACCTCGGCCACCGTGGTCTCCTGGGAGAAAAAGGTAGGGGATTACGTGCGCCGGGGGGACCTCCTCCTGGTGGTGGAGTCGGAGAAGGCCACCATCGAGATCGAGTCCTCCTATGAAGGGGTGCTCCGCGCCATCCTTGTCGAGGAGGGATGCGAGGTGCGGGTGGGCGAGCCCCTGGCGGTGATCGCCGCCGAGGGGGAGGTGGTGGACGTGGAGGAGGCCCTCCGCCGCTTCGAGGAGGAGCGCGCAAGGTCGGGGGCGGCCTGGCGGGCAGGGGAGAGGGGGCCGGCCGGCGCCGCGGCGGGGGAGGAGGCTCCGGGAGTGGCAACGGGGACGGGGTTGCCGGGGACGGGAGCCGAGTCGGGGTCGGCCGCTCCGGCGGAGGCGAAGTCGACGGGGGAGGCCGCGGCGCGTGAGGCGGGCCACGCGGGAGCGGAAGCCGCTGCGGCGGTTGTGGGCCGGGAGGGGCCCACTGCCGGAGGGACGCGGGCGGTGCGGGCCTCGCCCCGGGTCCGGAAGCTGGCGCGGGAACTGGGCGTGGACCTCGAGGGGGTCGAAGGCAGCGGCCCGGGAGGGGTGATCACCGAGAGGGACGTGCTCTCCCTCTCCCGCGGGCCGGCGGTGAAGGCGCGGGTGAAGCTCAACCCCACGCGCCGGGCCATGGCCTCGCGCATGCTCCAGAGCTGGAGGGACATCCCCCAGTTCACCCAGATGACCACCGTCGACGCCCGCCCTCTGCTCCAGGCAAAAGATGCCATGGAAGGAGTTACCATAAGCGGGCTGGTGGTCAAGGCGGTGGCCCGCGCCGCGGAGCGGAACCCCGAGGTCAACAGCACCCTGGAGGGGGACACGGTGGTCCTCTACGAGGAGGTCAACGTGGCGGTGGCCGTGGCCACCGACGAGGGCCTGGTGGTGCCCGTGGTGCGGGACGCCCACCGCAAGAGCGCGCGTGAGATCTCCGCCGAGATCCGGGCGCTGCGGGAGAAGGCGGCCTCCGGGAGGCTCGGGGCCCGGGACCTCACCGGCGGGACCATAACCGTATCCAACCTGGGGGCCCGGGGGGTGGAGACCGGGACCCCCATAATCAACCCGCCCCACAGCTGCACCGTCTTCATCGGCGCCATCAGGAAAGCGCCCGTGGTGGGGGAGGGGGACCGCATAGAGGCGGCTCCGGTGATGGAGGTCTCCATCGCCTACGACCACCGCTTCATAGACGGCATGACCGCCTCCCGCTTCACCTCCGCCCTGAAAGGCGAGCTGGATAACCCCCCGCGTCCGGGATGGGGATGAGGATGTGGTATAATCTTTTTGTGCGTGGAGGATTTGGGCATAAGGGGTAAGTGGTGGAAAGCGGCGCCCTTTTCTTCTTCCGTGTTCTGGACGAACACTATGCCGCATCGGGCAAGCGCCTCTCCGCCAGGGTGAAGGAGCTCTTGTCCCTGTCCCCCGTTGACTTCAAGCAGGAGGACCGGGAGGATTATCGATGCCTCATCGGTCCGGCGAGAGAGCTGGTCAAAGAGTCGCTTCGCCGTGAGCTGAAGAAGGCGAGTGGGGAGAGGCAGGCCTGGGTGACCAACTGCCTGTCCTGTTCCCAGACGGTCATAGGCGGGTTGGTAGCCGAGGTCCTCCTGGAAGAGTTTGCCACGCAACGGGCGATACCCGGGCTCGTGACGCTGCCCGAGCTGGAGATCGGCTCCGAGCTGCAGGAGCACGAGGCTCGGGAAGAGGCGGGGCCGGGCCAGCTGTCCCTGGAGCAAGAGATGGAGGCGAGAGGGGCGGAGGAGGCGGAGGCTCCCGGTTCCGCTGAGGATGCGGCCTCCGCCCCTGTGGCAGGGGAGGGGGAGGAGCACCTGCCGCAAGACCTGGAGCAAGACCTGGAGGCGAGGGGGGCGGAAGAGGCGTTTGTAGCTGAAGAGGCGCACTTCTCTCCCCTCCGGGATACGGCCTCCGTCCCTCCTTCGGGCGAGAGGGATGAACCCCCCGCATCAGCCGGGGACGGGGAAGGGGCCGAAGAAGAGGAAGGGGCCGTGAGAGACGAGGGGGCCCCGGGAGGCGTAGGAGAGGGGCCCCCGGTAGGAGAGGGACTCCCGGCCGAGCCCGTGGCCGTGAAGGCGGGAGGCGGGGAGGCGCGGGATGGGGCCGGAAAGCGTCGTTCCCCGTTGAGGAGGGCCCTGAGGGCGGCGGAGTGGGCCGCCACCCTGGCCGTCGCCCTCCTGGTGCTGCTTGCGGCCTTCCTCATGGTGGCGCCGCGGTTCGGGCTGGAGCTGCACCCCGTGCTCTCCGGGTCCATGGAGCCCACCCTCAAGGTCGGAGGGCTGGTCTTCTGCCGCTCCGTTCCGGTGGCAGATGTGCGGGAAGGGGACATCATCGGCTTCAACTCTCCCCAGGGCGACAAGGTGACCCACCGCGTCATATCCGTGAAGGAAGAAAACGGCAGGTTGTGGTTCCAGACCAAGGGGGATGCCAACGAGGACCCGGACCCGGACCTGGTCTCCATAAACGGGGAGTGGGTGGACAGGGTCGTCTACCACCTGCCGTATCTTGGCTATCTTTCCAGTTTCATGCGCACCCGGCTCGCCTTTCTCCTCCTGATCTGCGGGCCGGCGGCGGTGCTGGTCTTTCTCTTCGGGAGGGACATCTGGGTGGCGGTTGCCGATATGCGCAGGAAAAGTGCCGGGGCGGGCACGGAGGGCCTGGACGAATGAGGGTGCGCCGGCTGCGAGAGGTGGTGCGGAAAAAGGGTTGGCGTGAAGAAGTTCGTGTAAATGATCTCAGAAGTTTACAAAATCCGAAAACGGAATATAATTGAAAATGAACCATTCACGAAAGAGGCTTATGGGGAGGCGTTGAACCGCGGAAGGCAGTCTGGTCACCGATTCTGCGGGGAGCCAGTGGTGAAACCGGCCCAGATAGTTGGTGTCGGTTTTTCTCATGGGGGATATGAGATCGGGGGGATGTGAAGAGGAACATGCCGTGCATGCCTGAAAATCCATTGAAAGATTCTCTCCCGACGCTCCTGTTATGAGCCGGGCAGCCGCCACTGCCCCCGGGAGGTGCACGCGAAGCCGGTCGGCCCCTTGCGCACCCTGCC
>FWWL01010736.1_pt1 | contig 10400 bp, 13 predicted proteins | sample 2228331 | NCBI WGS metagenome assembly FWWL01 (sample SAMEA103939775, study PRJEB20133) | metagenome
CTTCATATAGTCGAGAAATATAATGAAAGTTTTCATGGCAAAAAATACAGACTCGGACATGAAGATGCACCCACATGTGTTGATTGCCATGATTCCCATAATGTGAGGCACTGGGACGATCCGTTATCTCCTGTTGCGATGAAAAACAGAATAGCAACATGTGGAAGGTGCCACAGGGGTGCAACAGAAAAATTCGTTACAGCGATAACACACAAGCCCGTTGGAAAGGATAATCCTATTCCATATTATGGTGAAAAGTTATTGATAATTCTTACTATCTCTGTCTTTGCCTTTATAACAGTTCATGTTATCCTTGAGACATATTCTGAGATCAGAGATAGAATTTTCAGAAAATAGGAGGTTTATTATGGAAGATGTCAGGGAGATAGAAAGGTTTAATATAATAGAGAGGATACAACATGTGATATTGATGTGTACATTTCTTCTCGTTGCATTTACTGGATGGGCACTGAAGTATCCTGATGTTGGTGAATACTCGAGCTGGTGGATAAAGATCTGGGGTGGCGCAAAAAAAGCAGGGCTCATTCACAGGATTGCGGGTATCACGATGGTTCTGGACTTTATCTGGCATGCCCTCTATATGGGATACAGGATATTTACAGGTAAGATAAAGATAAGGGCTAATACGACTGTTATACCATTACCGAAAGATGTGATGGATGCTGTTAAAAACTTTCTGTATTTTCTCGGGCTCAGCAAAGAGAAGCCAAGGTTTGGAAGATTCTCCTATGCCCAAAAATTCGACTACTGGGCAGTATTCTGGGGCATGGGGATAATCGGTCTTTCAGGTCTTTTCCTTGCATTTCCTGTGCAGGCATCGTATCTTTTCCCCTCATGGAGTCTAAACTGGATATGGGAACTGATTGCTGTCCTTCACAGTGATGAAGCCCTTCTTGCCATAGTATTTATATTCATATTTCATTTCTATAATGAACATCTCAAGTTCCATAACTTTCCCATGAGCATGGTCTGGATTACAGGAAAGATATCTATCGAAACCCTGAAGGAAGAACATCCCCTTGAGTATGAACTTCTGATGAAAGAACAGGAGGGAAAGAAATGAGGATATTATTCCTCTCACTCCTATCCGTGATACTCTTTTTTGGAGGGTGTTCTCGCATAGGGTCTGTTTCTCAGGAGAAGATTGATGATTCTGGTATCAGATCTCCATTGATTGTTTCGAGCGGAACAGAGGCACTCTTCTGTTTTAAATGCCACTCCCATGAAAGGTTCATGGGGGGAATGAGAAGGGGATTTTCTCATCAAAGGCATAAGGGATTTATCCACTGCAGTGGTTGCCACGAGATGAAGATGCATGAGTTCATGAGAACAAGAACCGATTTATGCATGAATTGCCATAATCTTAAGAGGTTCATATATAAAGACTCTGGAATGAAGACGGTCTTTGACCATGCATCACATGCAAAAAGAAATACATGCAGGGATTGTCATCCTGAAGTATTTGTCATGAAAAAGGGAGCAAACAGGATGACAATGGCTGACATAAATCAGGGAAGATTCTGCGGAGTCTGCCATAATGGTAAGAGAGCATTTTCGTCAGATATCTGTGATGCCTGCCATGAGATGTAAAAAGGAGCGGGCGGTAATAAACCGCCCGCACTAAGGGGGAGGAGTTTAACGGTAAACCAGAACAGGGATGTCGGTTCTTGAGATCACCTTGAGTGTTACGCTTCCGATTAGCTGGGAAACTCCTTTTTTACTATGGGATGCCATTAATATAAGGTCACAACCCTTTTCCTTTGCTATCTTCAGTATCTCCTCGGAGATTGAGTCACTACGGGTAAATAGACATTCACAGGTGATACCCGCCTCTTTTGCTTTGTTTTCAATCTTTTCGAGATATCTCTGAGCAATGCATCTCAGGGATTCTTCGAATCTTTCCCTGAATCTCTTTCCTTCACTGGATTCAGGAGTCCATATGTCCCATATATCACCTGGCGTTGGCTCGGGAATCACATAGAGTCCTGTCACCTTTGCACTGATCGTCTTTGCTAACTTTATCCCTGCGATTATTGCCCTTTCTGACTCTTCTGAACCATCCGTTGGTATTAATATATTCTTATACATGTCTGCCTCATTTCTGTATGATGAAGTGGATTGTCCCACCTTCTTCTTTCATCTCAATCAGCCTGTAACCACCTCTTTCACACAGAGCAGGTATGCTGTGTTTTGTGCTCGAGTCATTTGCCATAACATGCAGCACCTGTCCCTTCTCCATGGTCTTGAGTGTATTCATGGTCATCACCATTGGCCTCGGACATACAAGACCCTTCACATCCAGAACCCTGTCAATCTTTATCTCACTTGTTGACATCTTTACCTCCTATCCTTCCATATATTTTTTGAATGTCTTTCCTGCAAACCATGTCATGAGAAGTGCCCAGAGGAGTATTATACTAAGTGTGAGTATCACTGCAAGCGGGTAACTACCCAGTATCTCAGGAAGATAAACATCCCTGATATTCTTCGAGCCAAATGGTGCAAAGATGGATTTGAACCATGGCTCCTCTCTCATTGGAAACAGCCATGATGAAACGCATATTAATGTGGTGAGACCGACCCATATCTTTACTTGCCCCTCCGCTGTTCTCCAGAGGCTATCACTCACACATGCACCATTGAGTGCCATTCCGATTCCAAAGAGTATCGAACCAATGAGAACACCGATTCCCGCAGGACTTATCGCAAATATCTCAGCATAGGCTATATCAGGCACAACAGAACCAAGAAGTTTAAATGGAAGAAATCCTATAACAAGGAGTCCATAAAGGAGTGCCATTGCCCTTGACATATCTGAAAAACCAGTGAGGAATGGCTCCCTGTATGCATAAGCAAAGCACATGCCTCCTCTCTGCATCGCAAATCCTGTGAGAGTCGCTGCAAGGAATGACATCGAAAGCGCCGGATATCCGATACTTGAGAATCTGAATAGCACTATGCCCATGAAGATTATCAATAATACAGCCACGATGGGCTGGTATCTTATTCCTGCAGGTTCACCTCCATCTGTATTTTCAGGGACCCTTGGCCAGATAACCTTTGTCTTTTCAAAGTGCATGAGGGGTCTGTAGCCTGACCCGTCTGCTGTACATGCAATGGATGCGAGTCTTCTCTTTTCGAGATAGACAATTACCCTCGCACCAAAGTATGAACCTATCGTCATCCCTATAACCATTATTATCGCCTGAACTCCCATTGCACCCAGGTTTGTTGTACTCACTATTGGACAGCCAAACTGGAATACCGCTCCAACACCCATAAGAACCCCTCCAATGAGTGCAAGGAGGTATTCGAGTCTGTCGAGGGGAACCTTCAATGCAAACTCCTTTGCAAGAAGTGCTGCAATGAGACCACCAAATAAGATCCCGAGCATGGTACCTGCTGTTGGTTCAAGGAGTGGATTCGGATACTGGACAAAATAACTTATGGTCTGACCATCAGGCCATATATATCCATTGAATGGGTAGTGGGGTAGTCCGAGCTTTCCGAGGGCACTGTTTATTATGCCTCCCAGTTCTTTCAGTCCGAGAAAAGTTCCGAGAGGCTTTGCTTGATCATATGGATTTGCTCCTGATACTGTCCTTGCGAGTGACCACACAGCGATACCATAGGCTATTATTCCGCTCAATGCCATGAATATCGCTGATATCCAGAGGGGCCACTTTTCTCTGAAGAACTTGCTGTACCATATCCTGAACCATCCTTTTATCCCGAAATCGAATTCCATCGTTACCTCCTTTATTTTTTGTTTTTTTATTACCGGAAATGACCCTGTCAGATGTGATTATCTTGTCAATAAGGGCATCATAATCTACATTTTCTTCGTTGAGGAGATTTATAACCTCAACATTATGGTTTTTTCTCTGTAGTTCTATTATCATTTCTGCAACCTCATCAAGATTTCTTGTTATTATGTGGAGTATTCTCATAATCTCTCCTTTCAGTAAGGAAGTATGTTATCGTATTCAGTGAGTTTCTCAGCCATCTCCTCAATCGTGAGCTTCTTCATGCCATCACCTTCGTAAAGACTGTAGATGTTTATGAGCCCCAGTTCCTGCATCTCCTTAACACCATTCATCTGTAATCTGGTTTCAGGGTCATCCTTCAGTTTCTCTGTAATGAATACATCCACCATGTCGTCCATGACAGTTAGTCCCACGCTCATTCTCAATCCCTCTGATTGCCTGTTCCTTATGATTACCGCTATCTTTTTCTTTTTCACAGCACTATCACCCTTTCTGCTTCGTGATTCATAAGGGCATTGTTATACTGACTTCCGCATATTATCTCTTCGGGTACATTCTCTTTACTTACATGAAGGACATGTGTGGAGTGGTCACAGAAACTCATCGAGACTCCTTTCATACTGCATAGTTCATTGAATTCACTCTTTTCGAGGAGTTTTACCCCCTCATCCATCGCAAATATTACTGCCTCGTGTCCTTTCCTCAAGATTGCATCTGTTATGCCTCTGAGGTGTTTCAGGTTTTTGTCTGTGTTTACGAGTATTCCTATCTTCATCTTGTCTCCCTGAGTTTTGAAGTAAGGGGAGCATAAATGCTCCCCTTTTTATTATTTTACTTCTTTTCAGGTTCTGTTTCTTTCTTTATCCCTGCCAGTGTCTTCAGGTTCTCTATCTCCTTCTTCAGGTTCTCTATTTCTTTATTGAGTTTTGGCAGATCCTTTGATAGTGGCTCGAGGTTGATCCACTGTTCTTCTTCAACAGGATATGGTGGATAAATGGAGTTGCCGTAAACAATCCATGAGTCATCATAGTTTGCTATATCTTTGAAGCCAAGGAGTTTCAACTGAAGATATGTTAGTGTTGACCTTGAGCCTGTCTGACAATATGCGATGGTTCTTTTGTCTTTATCGAGTTTTCCATAAAATTTTTCTGATGCCAGGACACCTGCTGGCAGGAGTTTACCTGTATTTTTATCGAAGGTGAGTTCATGGGAGATATTCACTGTTGTATGCGGTATCCTTCCACCTCTCAGGGCCCTGATATCATTTCCTTTGTATTCCTTCTCTGTCCTTGCATCGATTAACTGAACATCGGTCTTTTTGCCCTTTGCAATCTGAAGTATCTCCTTTGTGGTGGCGAGAATCTTTTTATTCACCTTTGCTTTGAATGTGGTGGGCTGGAGTTTTGTCTCCTCCTTGCTCAGGGGTTTGCCCTGTGCCTTCCACTCAACTATACCACCATCCAGGAAGTGAACCTTGTCGTGTCCCAGATACTCGAGTATCCAGAATCCAACTGTTGCGTGGACTATATCTCCATCTGAATATACGACCACATGCTTATCATTTCCTATGCCTGCATCTCCAAGGATCTTCTCGAGTTTATTCACAGGAAGTACCCTCTGTGTTCCGTCCCTCAATTTCACCCTGCATGAATCTCCAAGGTTTATTGCACCCGGGATGTGGCCCTCATCATATTTTTTCTTGGTTCTGCAATCGAGTATGACCCAGTCAGGCTGTCCTGATATCTTTTCGACATCATCAGGTGTCATGAGTATGTCTGCAAGGGAAAGTCCTGCTGTGAGAAGGATAACACTGAGGAGTCCAATCAGGGTTATTACTATTTTCCTCTTCATGCCTCATTACCTCCTTTTTTATTTTCCCTGAAAATCAGGGTCAGCACCCTCCAACACCTGCTGGAAGGAGCATAAATGGTATCTCTCCTCTTCCGAGTTCCTTCTTTGTCTTTGCATCAACTGCGACTATGATGAGTTCGAATTTACCGAGAGGCGTTCCAGGTGGTATCGAGAATATTGCCATGGATTTCGCAATCCCGTCCTTTACATTCACCTCTTTGGGATCGATGAATACACCCATGTCCGCAAATTTTTTCGGAATACCGAATACAACCCGTGAGACATCCTGACCCTTGAGTCTGAATTCGAATTTCAGTGTTACTGCCCTTCCAAGGGCAATCTGTGCCCTTGTTATGCCAGGTCTGTTTGGAAACCACTCGAATTCAGTCTGTTCAACTGCCATCGCCTGAGAGACCATGGAGTGATTCATATAACCTTCATGACCAAGTAGCACAACGATGAGACTGATGAACGAAATCACTGTGAAAATTTTTAAAAACCTCTTCATATTTAGCCTCCTTAATAGATTTTCCTAAAATACGATCTCTTCCTTTTCAGGAACCTCTTTTTCTTCCATTATCATCTTGGTCTCTGCCAGTTTCTTCAGGGGTTTATCGAGCGGCGGGAGCATGAAACCAAGAGATAGATAGGCTATGATGAATGCTATCCATAGCCATGGTAATGTGAGTCCTCCCTTTACGCCTTCTGCCATCGTTACCTCCTTCTGTTTTTTAATAGACTTCATGCAATCCTCATGCCAGAAAAAAATCCTTGATTTTCAATGAAAATATAATTACACAGGGTTCAGACAGGATTTTAAAATGAAATATTATTGCAGAATGAAAGAATCAGGAGAGATTATATCTTTTAATCTTTCTCCACAGAGTGGCGGGGCTTATTCCGAGAGATCTTGCAGCATCTGTCTTCCTTCCATTGAAGAGTTTCAGTGCCTTCTTAATTAACTCCTTTTCTGCATCCTCGAGTCTCATGATACGATTCCTTGATGGAGGCTGGACATCTCCTGATAAACGGAACTCTTCTGGTAATGAGGCAGGGGTTATCTTATCCGAGGTCTCCATCACGACAGCACTCTCTATGATGTATTCGAGTTCCCTCACATTTCCATACCATGGATGATTCACGAGCATCTCCATTACCTCATTGGTGAAACCTTTTATATTCTTGCTGAATCTTTCATTATATTTAGAGAGGAAGTGATGTGCGAGGATGGGTATATCTTCCTTCCTTTCCCTCAATGGTGGTATCTTCAGGGTGAAGACCTTCAATCTGTAATAGAGGTCATGTCTGAATCTACCTTCCTCGACCTCTTTTTTGAGCGGAACATTGCTTGCTGCTATTATCCTCACATCTGTAATTATTTCTTTTGTTGAGCCGACTCTTGTTATTACACCCTCTTCAATTGCCTTGAGGAGCTTTATCTGCATATTCATGCTTGCGAGATTTATATCATCGAGGAATACCGTTCCCCTGTTTCCTGCCTCGAAGATGCCTTTTTTCTCCTTTATTGCACCGGTGAACGCACCCTTTTCGTGTCCGAATAATTCTGATTCAAGTATTCCTTCAGCGAGGGCGCCACAGTTTATACTCATGAATCTCTCCTGTGCCCTCCTCGATAATCTGTGTATTGTCCTTGCAACGAGGGTCTTTCCTGTGCCTGTCTCGCCCTCTATGAGTACGGTTACATCGAGTGGGGCAACCCTTTCTATGAGTCTCTTGATCTCCATTATGGATGGACTTCTACCCACTATCTCCTCTGCACTGCAGAATTCCAGCGCGCCCGAAAGCCTGAGATTTTCCTTCATCAGGTTTCTGTAGTCTATTGCCTTTTTTACAACAAAGAGGAGTTCCTCTGGCTCGAATGGTTTCTGTATATAATCATATGCCCCTGATTTCATTGCAGTGATAGCAGAATCGACCGTGCCATATGCGGTTATTACTATCACGAGTGTCTCGGGATAGAGTTGTTTTGCCCTTCTGAGGATTGAGATACCATCTGTGTCGGGCATCTTGAGGTCTGTTATGATAAGGTCATACTCCTTTGACTCGAGGAGTTCCATTCCTTCTTCTCCAGTGGAGGCATCCGTTACACTGTAACCCTCGCCTTTAAGTATCTCTGTGAGGAGTTCCCTCATCCTTGTATCATCCTCTACAACGAGTATCTCTGCTGTCATCGCCTAATTTCTTAAAGGAAAACTCAGGATGAATGTTGCACCGCTCTCTTTTTTACTTTGGAGTTTTATGTCTCCACCGTGTTTTTTCATTATCTCAAGGCATATGCTCAGGCCAAGTCCTGTACCCTTTCCAACAGGCTTTGTCGTGAAGAATGGCTCGAATATCCTGTGCCTGAATTCCTCGGGTATTCCAGGACCATTGTCCTCAATCGCAACCTCGAGAAAGCGGTCCTTTACATAACCTGTTATCTTTATGATTCCGTTTTTCCCTGTTGCCTGTATGGCATTGAGGACTATGTTGTGTACGACCTGACTTATCTGCTGGGGGTCAAGCATCAGGTGAGGAAGGTTATCTGTGTTCTTTATTATCTTTATCTTATTCTTCTCTATCATATCCTCAAGGGAATGGAGGGCAGATTCTATGCATGAATCTATTGATGACATCCTTAACTGAGGAAATTTCTGGTGTGAGAACTCAAGGAGTCCCTTTATTATCTCATTTCCTCTCTTTGCCTGTTCTATTATCACATTTACCCTTTCTTTGACTGAGGGTGGAAGGTTATTCTCCTTAAGGATGAGTTTTGCGTATCCGATAATATTTCCGAGGGGATTGTTGAGTTCGTGGGCAATACCTGCAGCGAGTTGACCTACTGCTATGAGTTTTTCTGATTGCCTCCTTGCTTCCTCTGCGAGTTTCTTTTCTGTTATATCCATTGATACCTCTATCACCCCTGTTATCTCTCCCTGATTATTCTTCAATGGAGATGTGGCTATCTGGAATGTCCTTCCTTTCTTTGTCACCTCCTTCAACAATACAGACCTTCCTGTTTCGAGGGTCTCTATTGCAGGACATATAAGTGGTGGAGAGTCTATACCACAGTATACCTCGTAACAGTGCCTTCCATCTATATCAGTAACATCCCTCACGAGGAGTTCCTTCTGTTTTTCATTGCATGTGATGATTCTCAAATCCCTGTCGACTATCGATATGCCCACACCTGCTGTATCGAATATCGCCTGAAGGTGGTCTCTTGCTGTCTGGAGTTTTCTGTTGCTTTCTCTCAGGTTTTCGAGGACCTGTTCAAATGATTCTGCTATTATACCTATTGGATCGAAATTTATGAGGTCATCATCGGATAATTCATCCTCCCTCAGGGGTTTTGTGCCCATCACCCTGAGGAGTTGATTCACCTTCTCCTTTATATAATTGAGTAGGAGGCGATTTCTCTTTTCTAAACTTTTTTTCTCGTTATCTCTCTCTGTCTTTTTTGATCGTGATCTCATAGTATGTGTCCTTTTTCTCTACAGATACACTGTAACCCATTGCAGTGGCAGCATCGGGTATGGTTCTTGTGGCATCCCTGTGGTTTGTCTTTACTATCAGGATGGAATCTCCTGCCTTCAGTCTCTCCTTATGCCTGTTCATCTCCTTGAGGGTGATGAGTAAACATGCAGGACATATCTGGCCAATTATATCGAGTGTTATAATATCCCTGTCATCCATGGTTCTTTATTTTATCACATATCTCTTAAATATCCATGTGCCTGTATAAACACCAATTACCATACCTGTAAGAAAGACCATAGCCTGCAGGGAGAGAAGTGGTAGCCCGCTCATTATGAACTTCACATTACATCCACCTGCTATCCTTGCACCCAGTCCGAGTAAGATACCGCCGGTAAGACTCGATACAATCTGTCTTGAGGGTGGAAATGTTATCCTCCATTCCCTGAGACTCATTGCAGAGATGAATGAGCCCATGACTATGCCCATTATGATTCCTATCTCTGTTATGAATATGTGGTCGATGTATGGTCCAGGACCACCCCTGATCAATTCTGAGTCATGGATGAGGTTGAAAGAGTCCTTTTTAAAGTAAGCGAGACCCTCGAGGTGTTCTGGCACGAGATATGATTCAATGAATCCTGCCATCTTTGCGAAACCCGTGCTTATTGCAACTGGCATATGAAAGAGAGAATAGAGTAAAAGATTGATAAATGAGAGGATAATGGCGGTCTTCCATGGGTCGATATAACCATCTGCATATGACTTCTGGGTGAGCATGTTATTCCTTTTCCATATTATTAATGGTATGAGTCCAAAAGCCATGATTATCAGTGGTATTCCTGTCTTTTCACTCAGGAGTACATGGTTTCCAGAGGGTATTATCCTGCTTATCTTCTCGAAGAATGGATAGAATTCTCCATAAAGTGCGCTGCCTGCAATGAGCCCAAGGAACGCGATAAGGCTCCCTCCATTTCCTGATGCCATCTTATAAAGTGTTCCGATTACACATCCACCGCAGAGGACCATCCCTGTTCCGAATATTATTCCACCATAAAGGGTGTTGAGGGATGGAGGTCTGAGATTCGGAGGAGGATGGAGTGTGATGATACCAGCATATCTTCCCGCAAGAAAAAGAGACATCGTGATGATAATCTGGAGATAAAGTATCCTTAACATGAATGTCTTTCTGAAGAGGAACATATCCCTGAACATACCTGTCATGCAGTAATCAGAGCGGTGAAGGAGTATTCCCATTATTACCCCTGCAGTGATATTTATGAG
>FWWL01010740.1_pt1 | contig 10397 bp, 13 predicted proteins | sample 2228331 | NCBI WGS metagenome assembly FWWL01 (sample SAMEA103939775, study PRJEB20133) | metagenome
TTAATGTTGTGTTCTGATATGAATCCATCAAAAAATGATCCGGTGACAAATCACCGTGAATCAGTGCCGGCGTATATCGACTATATTCCGGATTATCCAGATAGGATTGGAAGCGTAGGGTGAGATAGTCCCGTAATGACTCATTAAGAAGCGGGAACGCCTGCTTCTCCGCTGCTTCCATTAGCAAGAGAATTTTATTTTTCAGGTTTTGAACAGGAACTCCAGCCTGAATGGCAGTTTTAGAAGGAAATCCGCTCAACGCATTCATGAAATCAGCAAGCTGCTCGGCGAGTCGATCTGTTATATCGTCGGGAAAAGCAGTCATTCCCTCTTCCCCCAAGATGTCCCCCTTTACTTTCCGATAGCCTACAAAGGGACTTCCATCGCTTTGACGTCCTATATATACAAATTCTGGAATACTAATCTTAACACAATCAAGCAGCAGAGGCAGCAATTGAATTTCTTTGTTCAATTCATCTGCTCCCTGTTGATTCTTGGGAAAACGAAATACCCATTCTCCATTGACGAGGATTGCGTAATTCCTGAGGCCTTCACCAAGCGACTCGACGGATTCAATAATGACATCAGGGAACTGATCCGTTACCATTGTTACTAAGTGCTGTTCATTTTGTTTCATTCTGAACCTCCTATGTAGTTTCCGCAAAGTACTCAAGATTCCTATTATTAACGACATTTTTGGTCTAAGTTCTACACAGCCTCCTTTATTGTTGTAATGTCCATTTGCAACTCTGGATCCAGACAAAAGTAATCTTCAAAAACCACTATTTCAGTTTGTATTGTGTGACGTTCGTTTTCCTATGAAAAGTTGCATTAAACTGCCCCTTACTTCAGTGAACAAAAGGGATCAGCAAACTGCAACAGCAGTGAGTGATCCCGTTTCAAGTACCGTTTCCGTTTAATCACTTATGTTAGAATTGCCTCATCTTGCAATCTGGTTATTATTTCATTAACGGTTTCTTCAGGGGTCAATTCAGATGAGTCCAACCACATCCCTATTCGGGGAGTTTCATTTCGTAACAGACTGTCCAACTCTTCCACCGTCCAAGCACCATATCCTTTTTTTAAACGGGCATTTTCCCTCTGTGTGACGACAGACGAGTTCGGACAAAGAACAACAACATAGAAGGGGCGGCTTTGGATGAAAGAAATAAAATCGTTCAGCATTGGACCAATCACAACATCCTGAACTACAACTGTAAATCCGGCTTGAAAATAGGCATCCGCAGACTGTGCGGCCAGTCGATACCGGAGCCGTAATTGATCCATCTCGTCTTTTCCCGCGTTTGGTTGTACCTCTTTGCGGTTTTTAACGATCATTCTCCGAAAGATATCCCCCCGTAAATGCACTGATTTCTCAAACCGTTCGGAAAGTAACTGTGCAACTGTAGATTTTCCGCTTGCCATTATTCCTGTAACTAGAATAATACTAGGATGTTCTGTAATCATTGAGTCGTCACTTCTCTCTTCTTTTTCCTATTATCATAAATGCAATAAAATAACTATTAAAGAGCGAGTTTGGTTTAATATAAAAATTTCTCTATTGCGTTATCCTGCGAGTTACCGCAACGAGGCTGCCGATCCGCGGCAGCCTCTTGTTGTGTTATTCAACTATAGTTCGCCGTTAGCGTAAGACTAGATCCTTCCATGTAGGGTATGATTAGGTGAAATGACTCTTCAAAAAGCAGTCGGTCCTGCTGCTGACGATCAGAGCCACTAGATCACCTACTAATTGTACAAAGTGGGTGCTTGAAGCGATAGATTACTGGCGTCCCTTTGTGAGGATCCGGAACGTGACACCGAATTTATCCGTTACATTACCGTAAGCGGGGCTGAAAAAACTTGCTTGCAGCGGCTCGTTCACTTGACCGCCCTGCTTTAGAGCTTCAAAATATTGGGCAGCCGTGTCTTTGTCATTGGTTTGAACAACGATGGTCACTTGTGTTCCCTTCTGGTAGCTGCTGCTGGTAACATTGTCGGTGAGCTGAAGCTCCGATTCGCCGATTTTCAAGACGGCGTAGCCAATCAAATCTTTCTTTTCCGGAGGCAGCTGAGATTCCGGATTTATCGGTAAATCGCCGAATCGCAGAATATAGACAACCTTGGCATCCAACGCTTTCACGTAAAAATCGATCGCCTCATTCGCGCTGCCGTTCATTTCAAGAAATGGGATTAAACTCGTACTCACAACAATCATCTCCTAATGTTTTTTAACCGGGACACCCGGCAGCCTCTTCTTTCGTATTGGCCAGTTTCCCTTGTCACTAACTATGTCGGAAGTCAGCGAGGAAACGTGACCGATCAGCGAAAATATTTTTTAGGATGAGAAACTCAAGAAAAAACTGAAGATTTTGTACATCTCCGTCACATCTGCTGAGTTTTATACGACATATAAGTAAATAGGAAACGACGAAAGGAATATAACGCATGATTGATCATAATTGGCTTGTGGAACAATTCGAGGCGAATCGGAATCACCTACAAGCGGTGGCTTACCGGATGCTCGGATCTCTAAGCGAAGCGGATGACGCTGTACAGGAGTCATGGTTACGTCTTAGCCGCTCCGATACTAGCGGAGTCGAGAATATGGGAGGATGGTTGACAACAATAGTCTCGAGGGTATGTCTAGATATGCTGCGATCTCGCAAATCGCGACGCGAGGAGCTTACGATGGTGAGTGTACCTGAGCCGGTTACTAGCCGCCAAGACGGAAGCGACCCCGAGCACGAAGCGCTGTTGGCCGATTCTGTCGGTCTTGCCATGCTCGTGGTTCTCGGAAATTTAAATCCCGCCGAACGCATTGCGTTCGTGCTTCACGATATTTTCGCCTTGTCTTTTTCGGAGATCGCTCCGATCATAGGACGTAACGAGGCCGCAGCAAGACAGCTTGCGAGCCGCGCGCGTCGCCGGGTTCAAGGTGCCGAGACGACTGCGGATTCAGCGGAGTTCAAGCGAAAGCGGGAGCTTGTTGATGCTTTCCTTGCAGAATCGCGCACTGGAGCCTTTGAGAAACTTCTCACGGTATTAGACCCGAAAGTCGTTCTCCGAAACGACACTGCATTTGCGCCGGTATCCAATTCGCCGGTTGTTCACGGTTCGCAAGCCGTGGCCAAGCAATTCGCTGGTCGTGCCCAGGGCGCACAGCCGGTGCTCGTGAACGGATCAGTGGGTGTCGTCGTGGCTCCTCGCGGTCGACTGCTCTTCGTACTCGAACTCACGGTTGCGGATGGCAAGATCACCGAGATCGACATGATTGCCGATCAGGCGCGCCTACGCCAACTCGACTTAGCAGTTTTCGAAGATTGATAAGCTAACGAGTCAAAGAGCTACAAACTTGTACCGATTCCCGATTCCACTAACCCACATTTCGAAAAATTAGACGCCGATCGGGATTTCCCGATCGGCGATTAATTGAACTATCGTATCCGTTATTAGCTTAACAAACTGATGTAGGGTTGTCTGTTACCTTCGCTCATCTTATTGACCTCCTACTCAACCGCAGCTTGTCACAACAGGTGGGCTCAACATCTTGTACTCGTATGTATTCGTCTGGCAGTCAAGTCGCGGTGATCAGACAAGCAGTCAACGAACGGGTGTGTAGCGGAGCAGCACGACGCCGGCGTCGAAGGGTTTGGTCCCGGTCAGCTTCAGATTCAGTCGATCACGAACTCCCCCCAATAATTGGGGGCCACGTCCGGCAACGATTGGGTGTACCAGGAAGTGATACTCATCCACCAAGCCTAGTTGTGCCAGGGTGGAACCGAGGCCGGGACCGCCGTTAACGAGTAGGTTCTTCCCTTCTGCCGTAAGCTGTGGCACCTCCTCGGAAACAGGCCCTTTCAACAAGAATGAGTTCTGCCACGACACGTGATCTAGCGTCCGCGAAACAACGTACTTGGGTTTCCGATCGATCTTGCGTGCGAAGTCGACCATGAATTGAGGTCCGTCGCCGCTGCTGGCCATGGTTGGCCAGGCATTCTCCATCAGCTGGTAGATTTCACGTCCAAAAAGCATACCATCGGACTGGTCCATCAGGTCCACCGTATACTGGTAGAGCTCCTCATTCGAAGCAATCATCTGCGTGTGGTCACAGCAACCGTCCAGTGTCACATTCATCATCAGGATTACACGTCCCATATGCAGCCTCCTTTATGTCTACATTTTATCATACAATAGCAGGCCGGTTTCTCATAGATTGCTAATGTTCACAGTCTGGTCCTGACCGTATACAACTTTGTTTAACGGAGGATGGTAAATTAAACAATTCTGCCCGTCATCCATGTCACAGGTGGCACCACAACGTATGGAAGTAATCCGTTCTTCCATGGGAGCTTAATGAAGTATAGGTAATCGGTAATCGGCACACGTTCTTGGCACTAAGCGGCAATCGGTATAGATTATTGACACAGAAATTTGTCAAGAACTTGTACCGATTCCAATTATCCCTTCCCCTTCGCAAAATGAGACGCCGACCGGGAATTCCCGATCGGCGATAATTGAACTATTGTTTCCCGTTCGCTTAATGACGCCCTGCTACTTAGACATGAGAACACTGGCGACATCGCGCGAATCGTCAAACGATTTTATGGCAACTTTCGTCCCATCGCCATTAAGTGCCTCAATCTCGTAAGGAGCATCTGCTGACGATGGTAGTACAACATACCAGAGCCTCTGCCCTACCCTATTTTCGATCAACTTGGCATTATACTTTCCTGCTTCATCACCGCCAATCGTAGCAATGATGCTTGTAATGGTCGAGTTGGTTATTTGTCCGAAGACAATTGGGAATGGTCCGTGTATACCTTTAAACTTCGGCATACTCATATAATTTAGTGCCTCTTCCGAATTCGATCCGCTCGATAAACCATATCCTCCGCCCATAACCCACTTCCAACCCAGCCACGTTTTACGTACAAACTCAATTTGTAGATTTGTACTACCTTCCTTCTGTTCGTATCGTTTGAGGAAAAGAAGGACACCTCCGTCGATGGATTCCCGGTGAATCACCTGCATCGAAGTGTTACGGAACTTCTGAACCGCTTCTTCCGGAGTTCGCCCAGTTGGAATGCTTAATGTTCCTGAAAGTCCTGTTACGCGCGAAAACCGCCAATCGGCGATCCCCCCCGGGACTTCATATGCATAGACAGAAGCAACAAACAAGACAAGACATATCAGTACTGCTCCAGACCATCTGAGCCATAACCCCCGTCTTATTCGCTTCCTTGAATGCATACCAATTGCCTCCTTTGGGACCAATCAAATATCCTTAATAAATACGGTACCTTTTTATGTTCCATAAATGCCCGTTAGTTGAGTTCTCCTTAACGTTGATCATAAATAGATCTCATTATTTTCTCAATTTTATTTGTCTCCTTGTCATATCTGAAAAAATAAACTTGCTTCTCATTTTCTTTATACAGCCAGAATCCATCAACTGTACTTCCCGAAGAATTTGAAATCTGATTTAGATTCAATCCACCTGTCATGTTCACATTTCCATTATTTGAAACTGCTCCTGATGGTCTATCGTTTATTTCTTTTTTCATATCGATAACTTGATAAATTAGAATTATTACCGCGACAAGTAATACAACATTTAAAATATTTGAGTTTTTCATAAAATTCCTCCTTTGGTCAAGCGTATATCCTGGTCTATTTTTGACTTCTGACTTCCCTTTGTTCAGGTGTCAATTCATACAACTGCACGCCTTCCTCGTTATAGGGAAGCATCCGCGTTTTCGTAGTCTGAGATTGATTATCATCGGAAATACGGACTGAACGTGTGACTTGGTAGACACCTTCAGTCATAGTGGCATTCTGTGCATAACCATCCTGCCAAGTTACTTTTATAGTTGTGATTCTTGGATCGTTTACCTGGCCGATATAGTAATAATGCCGATAATGCCCAAAAGTCGACATCCCCCCTCTGAAATCTATAATTACTTTGGGATCAATGGACATGCCATAGCCGCCACCACGATTTTGCCATAAGATACCGAACGGTCGAGAGATGAAGAAGTGATGAATAAAGGAATGTTTTCGATCCACCAGTAATACCAGACGAATCCCTTGTCCCGAGTCACCAATCGAAGTTATCGATGCTTCGGGAAACTCCATACTCAATAGAGCCTGACGTGAGACGTTTTCCAAGCTCCATGGATTAGTTCCGTATTGTCCTCTAAGTAGATACAGGGATACGAGTAAAATAACACACCAACGCAAGATATGACCTGCAACGGGCTTTTTAGATGGTATTGTAATTTTCATGATGGGTCACCTCCCTGAAGAATGATGTTGAAGGAGAATGACTCACCATAGGCTTCGTAATGAACGTTAATCCATTTAATTCCTGGTGGAATCTCTTTAAAATGGTAATACCCTCTCGATCGCAACACATTCGTTGTACTCCCGCCACTCATGGATTCAAAGGTGTCGCCTGTATCGGACGTAACTAGAATTCTATTCGGAAGTTTTCCGTATGGCCCCAATTGTTTTCCAGTCATATATACAAGCATTTCTTTTTGGTTATAGATAACACTATCTAGACGTACAGACATATTAAAGTAGTTCTGGAAATGCGTATCTGCATCGAAATAGACACCTTCACGTTTGGCATGTCGGATATCCTTGTCAAAATTGAACATGTCCGAGAAGGGAAGGGAGATCAGAACAGCAAAGCCTGTAAGTAAAATAAGTAGGATCCACTCAGATAACCTTAAAATGGTAAAAGCCTTCTTTCTCAAATCGTTCACCACCTTGTAGTCGTTCGTGAGAAGTAGAACTCCAATATCATACCATAATATGTAAATAAATTGAGGGTCTAAAGACACTTATTTGTTACGCAATTCTACCCGTTTGTTCAGCAAATGCAAAACAAGCGATGGATCAGATCCATCGCTGGGCTATCGTACTCCGTTAGTCTATCAATTCTATGTATCCTATGTATCCTAAACATCTACAAAGCCGAGTTATTACTATGAGCCATTTTGAGGCGCTTTTTTGTTGTACATTAACAATCCTAAATCGAACCTTCCACATCTTGTGTTGGTGTAGAAGGTTGGGAATTATCAAGTGTAAAATTGACACCATTTCTTGAGGTAGAATCCATCTTTGATATAGACAGATATTTTGGTATGCGAGTATATTATGCCAGTGTCGATTAACTCTGAATCTTGATAGACTTTGATTGGATATCTAAGGTGAATTGCGTAATCGAAATCAGCATCTTGCTTTAGTTGCTCGTTTGGTTTGAACATTATTAAATCACCCCTGTATGGTATATATGGGAATATTATACTATAAATCACGTGAATTATAGGGGAGAAATTAATTATAAAAAGTTTAATTAGGAGAGTAGATTGTTATTAAGGCTGCCGATCGTGTTGATCTCTAGTAAGGCCCAATCTCAGGTTCATCTCCTACTAAGGGTTATCATTCGCTCCTCCTAGACCTTAAATGTTTTCCTTTATCCAAGAACGCAACTTATCAGCATAGAAAGAGCGTTCATCTGGATCGGACTGAGAACCCTTTGTCAGATAAAGTTGATCATTCACATATCTAGGGTAAACATGGAGATGATAATGCCACACGTCTTGATTGCCAGCAGGCTCATTATGTTGCCGCGTAGAAATCCCATCACATCCATACGTACTTTTCATTGCAAACGCTGTAAGCTGAGCCGCGCGGTGAATTTCAACAGCGTAATCCGCAGGGAGTTCAAAGATGTTCTCGAAATGTTGATTAGGAACAACAAGAACATGTCCTTTATTGTTTGGCCACCATTTGCTCGCTATAAATGCCGTTACCTTTTCATTCTGATAGATGATATCCCTTTTTTTTGTTCCCTGATTAGGTCGCTCGATACCCGAAACACGACAAAATGGGCATTCGTATCCTTCGGGCTTATGTGAAAATGATGCTGTCATCTTTCTCATTCAACTCCTTTCATATTTCTCCAACCAGCTATTAGACGCAGGCAACTTCTGTTCGTTGCGTTATTCTGCCCGTCAGCGGAACGAGGAAGCCGATCGAATCCCTCGGCAGCCTCATGGTAAAGTTTATTGAGCTCTTGTACCCGTTTGTTGAACGAATCTTGTGCAACTTTTGAAATACCATCTGGACTCAATCGTTCTGCGTTTTTTTGTAATACTATGCTCATTTTTAGAGGTATAGTGATAGCATGAACGAAGAAACTCGAAAGGAGAAATTGATTGATGGAAGCACCTTTTCTCCAATTTATCAATGCTGTTGAGTGGGAAACATGGTTGGTGAATAATTACGATCAACAAGGAGATGCGTGGTTGAAAATCGCAAAAAAGAGGGCCGGTATTGTGTCGATCACTATACTTGAAGCGCTCGATGTCGCCTTGTGTTATGGCTGGATTGATAGTCACCGTAAGTCATTCGACCAGATGTATTACATGCAACGGTACTCACCGAGACGGCTGAAGAGCCCTTGGTCCATGATTAACGTGAAAAAAGCAGAGAACTTAATGGCGGCCGGAAGAATGCAGGCTCCCGGTTATGCTGAAATTCTCGCAGCACAGGCGGATGGGCGATGGGACGCAGCCTATGAATCACAAAAGAATGCGACTATTCCACCGGATCTCGCAGCAGCTCTCGAAAAGCATAAACGGGCCGGACAAGTTTTCAGCAGGCTCGACAAAAGCAGTCAATATGCAGTCATGCTGCCGCTCCTGAAGGCAACAACAGCAAAGAACCGGGTTGCTCAGCTACAAAATGCTATAGCGAAACTTGAAGCTATTCAATAACGTCGTGTTACTAAGCTGCGGGATTCAACGTTTTTTTCAGGTGCTTGGCGAGCCCAGTTCTCTCTTGTATTGCGCTGGTGTTTTGCAAGCACACGTTTGAAGTCTGTGATGAAGTGTTGTTGACTGCTGTACCCAAGATCATATGCCATATGCGCCCATTTGGGATCGTCACTTTCACGAATGGACTTCGCTGCCTCCAGCAGCTTATTCCTTTGGAGCTGCCACTTGATGCCGACCCCAACATATTCCTGGAAAAGCTGTTGAAGCCATCGCTCGCTCTTGCCAAACCTTTGTGCAACGGCCCTGACGGTCTGTAAGCCATTGGACTCGACGGCATCAATGATTTCGTTTATCAGCTTTATGTTAGGGTCGAGTTGTGGATTTTGGGCTTGAATGAGTTCAGCGAGAACACCAACTGCAGAGTCGTCGTGTAATGATAGCATATCTTTAATGAATTGATGATCCACCTGAGAGAACACTCGCTGCAACGCAATTGTTTTATTATGCAAGCCTGCTAGCGACCCGCGCCAAAAAGCGTGAAACGCGCCTGGTAGGAAGCGAGCACCGATTATTCTGCCTTTGTCAACTGCTACGTAGTCCCGTTTGTCTCGGAATGTACACTGGACACCCGAATCTTGCTTGGAAATGTACACGTCGACATATGGCCGATGCATAACCTGCTCAGAAATATAAGGAAGTGGACTGTCAAAGTTCCAACTAATGGTCCAAAAATGGTTAATGAATGGCGTTAAATTGGCAGGAGGCTGATACGTATGAAAGGTTATTTGCCGCTCGAAACCGGTAGGATCCAAATGCCCACCAGGTTTATAAATGGTCGTGGATTTTTGTAATACAGTTTTTATCTTCATCACCTACACTTAAGAAGTAGCATCTCCCGTCTTTGGGGTAAAGACGATACAAACTCAACATAAAAGGAGCTTGATAATTATGATAAACACACCAAATTTGCGCGGTATGGCAAACGTTAGTTTCTGGGCTGAGGATCTGAAGGCGGCAAAGGAATGGTATACAAAGCTGTTGGGGATTGAGCCTTACTTCCAGCGTCCAGATGCCGAGAATCCTGCTTACATTGAATATCGGATCGGTGACTTCCAAAACGAGCTTGGCAACATTGACAAGAAATATGCTCCTCAGGCAGCGAGCTTAACGGGGACGGGAGGAGTAATTCTGTACTGGCATGTAGATGATGTTTCCGGAATGCTGGAAAATCTAATAGGACTAGGAGCAACGGAATATGACCCTCTCACTGTGCGCGGGATTGATTGGATCACCGCATCGGTAGTTGACCCGTTTGGGAACATCATTGGCTTGATTCACAGCCCGCATTATAAGGAAATTTGGAGCACAATTCATAATGCCTAACCGAATAATACCCTAGGCCATAAGCCGGCGCCGATACTTTAAGCGGCGTCAGCTTATTTCGATTCCATACAAGTTCAAGTCCTGCTAGCTCATGAACCAATAATACCATATACTGCTTGGGTTGCCAGTATTGAACTAAACTCCCTCTATGAACAAAAGCATATCTCGGTTTTCCTCATGTTTTCTCAAATTTACTCGACATTCAAAATTCATCAGTCATCTGAA
>FWWL01010747.1_pt1 | contig 10394 bp, 8 predicted proteins | sample 2228331 | NCBI WGS metagenome assembly FWWL01 (sample SAMEA103939775, study PRJEB20133) | metagenome
CTGACACGATAATCGAACTGCAACAACGTGGGATCACGCACGTGTACATTGGTCAACAGCAAGGTGGTGTCAACTACCAGGGACCAGATAGGCTGGACCCAAGGGTATTACAGGCCAGCAACCATTACCAAGTGATCTATCATCGGGACAGGGTGTGGGTGTTTAAAGTAAGATGGCATGAGTTACGCTGATGAGCCACATCGGTGAATGTGGGGTTGTGGGGAAGAGGTAGCCATGAGGGAGGGAGCCCATGAGCCACAAGAGATTCTATTACCGTGCGCGGTGGGTGGAAATGAAGGTCCGATAAGAGCAGGGGTCAGAACCTGTCGCAAGGCTCGTGAGTGGGGGCAACGGCTTGACAGGGGGAGAGCGGCTTTCTCATTATTGCCTTCTTTGCGGCCCGACCAGTGGGAGCTGAAGACCCATAGCCGAAGGCCGTGCTCCCCATCTTCAGCAAGCAAGGGATGGGTGCAGGTCCAGATAGGCCAGCCGGGCAGATAGGGGGTGGGAGTGATTTCGAGAACGCATAGGGTGGGGTGAGAGGTGAGTGCTGGGGAGTGGTGGTGGACCGCATCCTCGAGCCAGCGCATTCAAATTGTGATTAGTGCTGCGATCGAGTGGGGTCTGGGACAAGGCTTTCCAGTTCTTAATTATTAGACATTCACGATCCCCAAACCCATCCCACAGCGGGGTGGAGGCGGCCGATCGACAGCCATCCCTGGGGCGGGAGAGCTGACTCAAGGGGCTTGAATCGCGACAACTGGGTCTGCTAGGACCTGACCACCTCCCAAACTCTGCATGACTTTGCGAAAACTGGAAAGCCCTGCGTCTGGGACAGGGCCTTTGCAAAGTCAGTAAGAGTCATTGAAGATCGCCAACGGATAAGCGGCAACCCCCTGGGTCCGACCCTTAAGGGGCCATGTCTCGGCCCAGCGCTTGGACCGGCCCTGTAGAAGGTGAATGGCTGCAGCCCGCAGCAGACTTCAAAGCCAGCCTGCTCGCTTGGAGCCCAGCACGTGACGGTCCTCCCGAAAGCTATTATCTTTCCAGAAAAAGCAGTCTTCGATTTCCCAATGACCACGGCTCAGCTCCAGTAGCCGCCTGGCATCCACACGCTCCGGACCCAGGCTGGTCACGGGCTAATGCACCCCTTCACGGACCTGGCCGCTCTTGATGCGCACCAGCTGGCTTTTCCCTTCGAAGACCTGTCTGAAGCCCGGAAAGTCGCTGGAGCCCGAAGGCTCGGTGGATGTCCTTATCTCACGCCGCTCAAGCCGGCCGTGATCCTTTTCAATCTACACGTAGTCCGGCGGTCTCGGTTCGCTAAACAGAAGGGCTACATCGGCATAGAGCCGATGCGGGTTTTTTAAGCCTGAAAAGATAATCCCGGTAACTTTCCATAATGGCCGGGCACAGGTCCCGCCGGGCCATGAGTGCATCCCCGGTCAGCACCTCCAAGGCCGGAAATTTGCCCACAAGCGGCTCCAGCTAGGCCCTGAGCGCCTCCGGTTCGGCCAATCCCTCCACCACCGCAACCGGGTCAGAGCCAGAGCGGCCTCCTGGACAAAGAGGTGCCACAGGTGCAGCGGCTGGCCTTCCTCCCAAACCGCCCTGGGGTCTTGCCGTCGGCGGCGAGGGGGGTGACCTCGGCCGGGCCCCGGAGCTGGATGAGCTTGCAGGGGAACGCAAGAAGCGTCTGGCGGATGGCTTCGACCGGGACCGAGGGCAAAAGTCGGCTTAGCGTTGAGACGGAGGGGCTGCGTCGCAAACCCAGCGGTTTGAGGATTGCGGGGTGAAGGACGCCAAACCGGCTGATGTTGCTTCGGGAGCGGGCTCCGGCCATCCAACCGAGGACGACCAGGCCGAGGATGCCAACCAGAGGGTGGACCCTGTATCGGGCATGCCTGGGGTCAGGGACACCGGCAAGGCAGAAGATAATCAGCTTAAACTCATCGGCCACTGTCCAGTCAGCTATGGCGCACCTCCCGCCCCATTCTCCCACCGCCAAATCCAACTTTGCAAAGGCCCTGGCGTTCGGGATCGGCCCCATTGACAGGATGCTGAAGAGCGGTAAAATGAATTAGGAGTTACCCGAATCCAGGTGGACGAATTTGCAGCGTCCCATCTTGGTTTTTCAACAGCCTTGGTCTATCTGCAAGCGCTGGCCAAAGGGGGCATGGGTCTTCGGATCTCATCAGGGGGATTGCGGGCCGGTTTATTACTAAGTACCAGGCTTATTCACAATGTGGATGCCTGGTGGGTGGAACCGGTATTATGAGGACCATCAGTGAGCGATTCACATTCACCTTGGCCTAGCTGTGTATGGCTTGGGATTTCGGCCTTTGGCTTGACTGGGAGACGATAGCGGCTGCGGTTTCTTATATTTCTGGTGGCGTTGTTATCTATTTGGCCTATGTGGCAGTTGGTGTGGTTAGGAGTTCAGGGTGCCAGTTCCAGCACTCGAATCTTAACCCGTGAGCGAATATTTTTAAGTAATTTTCTTTAGCACATGGAAACAAATTGGAAAATTATCATCTCTAAATAGACATGCTCTCTATCTGTGTAGTAACGCAACAGTACCAAAAAATTGTTAGTGGAATTGGATTATATACACAAAATTTAATCTCATGGCTTGTGAAAGATGGCCATCAGGTTACTGTGATTGCGCCATTGGATCAACGTGTTTTGGATAATACGCGAGTGCATTTTATTGGCGTTCCTCTACCGTTGTTCAACCACACTCAAGCTAGATGGTTTTTCCTCGCACTTTATTTTAGTCGCGTGTTGCGTTCTCTAAAGAGAGAAAAATTTAATTTGATTCATTTCACTGATGCCCGTGAATCTATATTTTATCAAACAGATATTCCAACAGCTGGGAATGTTAATGATACCTACGCAGCAGAAGTACAAACCCCTCTCTATTATCGGCGCTATTACAGCGATTGGGCTTTGCGTTGGGCATACTATCAATTTGTCAAATATTGCGAATTACAAGCTTTACCAAGATTGCAGGCGATTATAGCAAATAGTCATTACACGGCCCGTGTGATTTCTTCGAAATATAATATTCCTGATAAGCGCCTTTATGTATGTTATAAAAGTATTATTCCTGGGTATTACGCTACTGTGCTTCGTCGCCGCCAGTCTAAACCAGCCGAACCTTTTCATATTCTCTTTGTAGGTGGAAATATGCAACGTAAGGGATTGCCTGTTCTGATCCAGGCGGCCCCTAAAATCTTGGCGAATCTCCCCGCTGTGGAATTTTGGGTTGTAGGGAAAGACAAGGCTATCCAAAGAATGAAAGCTTTATGTTATGAGAAGAAAGTAGAATCTAAATTCCACTTTTTTGGATGGATCCCTCACAATGAATTGTTGAATTTATATGCTCAAGCGGATGTGTTTGTAATGCCTTCGTTATTAGAGGCTTTTGGTGTTGTGTTTTTGGAAGCAATGGCTTGTGGAATACCCGTGATTGGCACTCGCGTTGGAGGAATTCCAGAACTTATTCAGGATGGCTACAACGGGTTATTAGTTGACCCTGATAATCCTGATGCACTAGCGCAAGCAATAGTTCGGGTGCTAACAGATGACATTCTATGGAAACAGCTGCAAGAAGCAGGATTGAAAACCGCATATCATTTTGATGTTAAACGTATGATGCAATGCACTTATAAGATCTACGAAGCCTTGCTTGGTTATCCTCCAGTATGACTTACAAGTTCATAAACCATAGAGCGCACTTGTTGAGTTAGCACATGAGTGCTAGCCTTTTCAAGGAAAGTTTGCAATCCATTGCGCCCCAGATAATCTCTTAACTCTGGATTGTGCAGCAAAGTTAGAATAGCGTCAGCCAACGCATCTGGATCATCCATAGGGCAAAACCAAGCATCATATCCTGGGGTAAGAAGCTCGCGGTTAGCAGGATTATCCCCTACGATAGTGGCCTTTCCCATTGCTATACACTGGAAAGTTTTGCTGGCAATTACGCGGCGTGCTTTGGCTGTTAGCCCGAAGTGCCCACCAAGGCATATGGTGGCTTGAGCTATCTCTTCTGGTAACTGTGTTAAACTCACTGGAGGGCAAAAATCTACATTTTTTACATTTAATCGATTAGCTAACTTTTTAACTCGAGTGTATTCTATTCCCCTACCAATGATTCGAAAACGAAGATTGGGCTCAGATTCTAGCTTTTTTGCCGCACGGATGATGATATCAACCCCGTGAAGCGGCAGAAACGATCCGTAAAAAAGAACTATTCGGGGAATTGTTTCTTGATTAGGTCGCGGATAAAATACAGATTCATCGCAACCCACGAAGAGTACGCGTAGTTTAGATGGCGGAATTTGAAAAGTATGACGAAAATATTCGGCATGGGTGTGGGTATCTAGAACAACTAGATCTGCTAATTTGCAACTTATATAATCTAAAAGAAATGATAATTGGCCAGGCAGTGACCATGGTTTGAATCGACGTCGATCAAAGCACAATGTATCGTAAATGGACATGAAAGCATCAAAAATTATTGGTTTATGAGTTAAAATTCGTAGCACTGGGACGATTGGTTGACCCAAGAAACCAACAAAGTACAGATCATAATGTTGGGGCATTATTAAAAAATGAGATGTGATATGGAGATAGCGAACTATTGATGATGGATGATTGCTGGTAACGGATGAGACATTAAAATTCTGTTTTAGACAAGTATGCCACATGGCGTTACGTGGATATTCTGGTTCTCTGCCACAAGTAAATAGGATCTGCATTTATCTCACCTCGCTTTTATGATTAAATGAAATAATATGCCTTTACATAATTTGAACAAGTCAGTATCTTGAGAGGAAAATCTTTGCGATTATGAGCGACAAACTTGTGGTCACTGTAATTCCTAATTGGAATCTTAAAGCGGATCTCAGCGAATGCCTGGATTCTCTGAGACAGGTTTCATATTCTCCCCATCGAATCATTGTAGTGGACAATGGATCAACAGATGGGGCGCCCGATTATATTGCCACCCGATATCCTTGGGTGCATCTCATCATCTTTCCCGAAAACCGGGGATATGCGGCCGCGCTAAATGCAGGCATCCTGCAAGCTCTGGAATGGAATGCTAGCTATGTTTTGGCGTTAAACAACGATACCGTTATTGAGGCTGAAGCCTTATCTCGTTTAGTTGAAGTGATGGAATCGGATGAAAGAATAGGGATAGCTGCTCCTAAAGTCCTCTATTTTCATAATCCCAAGCGTATATTTAGTTTAGGTGACCGGATTTACCGGTGGCTGCCTATGCCTTTAGGATTTGGATATAAATGGCCTGATCTCCCATTCTTCTCCAGAATTTTAGAGTTTGATTATGTTACAGGATGCGCAATGATGATCCGCAACAGCGTTTTTAAAAACATAGGCTTGTTTGATATAAGCTTCTTTATGTATTATGAAGATGCCGATTTCTGCAGAAGGGCACGAGATTATGGCTATCGAATTGTGTGTGTTGGAGATGCAATTGTTTATCATAAGGCAGCATTAAGTTCCCGAAAATTAGTTTCAATTTATCGTATTAGGGCTCGTAATCGTGTAAGATTCTATCGTCGCTATCGCCATGGGCCTCATCCATGGCTCACTTATTTGGTTCTTGGCTTGGTAGCCGCATATCGTTGTGCTGTTCACATTCTTAGTGGAAGAGTTTACTTGGTTAAGCCATATCTCCAGGGATTATGGGAAGGATGGCATGAGCCCTTAACCAGCTCCGGAGAAAGGGAGGGGTGACGATGTACCGCTTCTTCGGAATAGCTATCTGGGATCCCTATCAGGTCCCCAATTCATGGAATGAGTTGGTGTCCAAGTCTTCTTCACACCACAGGAAGATCTTGCACGTCGATCAAAGAACATGGTTTTTTGAATGGAGTGATATTCCGAAGATTGAAATCAGCGAAACTGATTCCGCAATCGCCATAGTGATTGGATCAGCGCGTTGTCGGACTGATTCCTCGTGTCGGCATCATTCATTTGCAAACCAAATCATTCGCGCTATTGTGGATAAGCAAACCGTTGTGGAAGAAATTTTGACCAATGTGGAAGGAGAGTTTGCCTTGATCTGCTGGAATAAGATTGACGGCATGATGCTCTTGGCTACTGATCCGATAGGGCATCAGGTTATATATTATACCATGATGCCTGGTGGAGTGCTATGGGCTTCGCATCCTCAGCGGATTGCCCAACTTATCCCCAACCCACAGATTAATAAAAGGGCATTAAATCTTTATTTTTCTATTAAGGGCATCCCCGCACCATGGTCAATTATAACAAACGTGCAAAAAATTCGCCCGGGGTATGTGGTGCGGGTAGGAGCATTGGGGGTGGAAGAGCACGAATATTGGCGGTTATCTCAACAAATATGTGTTTCCTATACAGACCACTTTGGAGAGGCCAAGGCAGAATTAATTGAACGTTTAAAGACAACCATTAAACAATATGTTGAAGATGCCTCTCGTCCTATCGGCGTCTTTTTGAGTGGAGGATTGGACTCTACTGCTATTACAGCCTTAGCTTCTAGAGAGGGGATACCGTTGTGCGCCTTCTCCGTTGGTTACTCACCTACTTGGCGTGGTGATGAGACTCAGCACGCTGTTGTTGCCGCACGCGGCCTGGGCATACCTATTGAAGTTTATCGTTTTTCAGCGAATGATATGAAGAATATCTTTGATAATGTTCTCTTCGAGCTTCCTGAACCTGTTGCTGATGCCACTCTATTACCACAGTTTTTTCTAGCGCGTTATGCTTCAAGAAAGGTGGAAGTAATATTAGATGGTAATGGTGCAGATTTACTCTTTGGTGGATCCAACAAATATCTTGTTAACCGTTATCAACAATTCTATATGCGCCTACCGCGCTGGCTGAGGTTGGGCATTATTCGTCCCCTCTCCTTTGCTTTACCATCTTCTCGGCGCTGGTATGTGACTGATTGGATACGTAAATGGCAGATGTTTGTATCAGGATGTGAATTGCCAAAGGAAGAGATAGATCTCTTTTGGTCTCGTTTTTTATCGCAGCATCAAATTGCTCGTCTATTGTTACCAGATTGGCAAGAGGATGAGGATGTTGGAAAAATATATCTGCAAGAGCATTTACGATTAGGGATGGATGATGTTAGTAATATGTCATATATGACATTAAAATGTATCATACCATGGGTAGAGCTACGTAAGCTCTCCGCTATAGAACAAGCTGTAGGGATCTCTATTAGAATGCCTTTTCTCTCTCCCACACTTATTGAGTTTGGCTTGCGTTTACCTAAGTCATATAAAGTGCAAAATGGTAAGGGTAAGGTTATTCTGCGCGAAGCGTGCGTGGGACTTGTGCCGATACATGTGCTTAAAAGGCGCAAAATGAATTTTAATCCTCCAATAGGTCGCTGGATAATAAAAGAATTTCGCGATGTGTTTTGGGAAATAATGTCTCACAACACTGGATTATTTGAGTTGAAAACAGTGCGAAATATGATGCAAGAACATATATGGGGATGGCGGGATTGGTCGTCCGAGTTATGGGCAATTTTTGTTCTTCAATATTGGTGGATTCGAAATAAATGAGGCGCGAAATGAACGAGATAATTTGCGATTTTTGTGGCGAGCGATCTGTTGCAACTCGATATATTTTGTATGATCTATATCTGAGAATGGGTGATGAGTTTCGAATGGTTCGCTGCAACGGATGTGGATTGCTTTATTTGAATCCACAACCATCTTGGGAGGAATTGCTACCTTATTATCAAAATCGATACAAGTATTATTTTGAAAAGAAGGGCTCATTAATATCTGAATGGATCTCGCATTACGGGCTTTTGCGCCGCTGTCAAGCAATATTGCGATATCATCATGGTGGGAGATTGCTAGATGTGGGATGTGGCGATGGTTCCTTTTTGAAAGCAATGGAGCACTATGGGGAATGGGAGCTCTATGGAGTCGATCCAATGCTCCTCACATCTGTACAGAACGCCTCGAAAGGTTCAACATTAAAGATATTTCACGGTACATTACTTCAAATTAATTTTCCTGATCATTTTTTTGATGTAGTTACTTGGTGGGACGTCTTAGAACATGTACCTAATCCCAGCGAATCTTTGCGCGAAACATATCGTATTTTGAAGCCTGGAGGACATATCTTTGTTCAAACTCCGGATCCTGAGTCGTGGGAAGCCCGTATTTTTGGCCCCTACTGGATGGGTTGGGACGCGCCAAGGCATCTTTACTTGTTCCCTCCTCATGTGCTTGTCCGCCGGTTGGGCGAATTGAATTTTATAGTAGAAGAAGTAACCAGATTTGCCGGGGGTGTTCCTGAAATTATGAGAAGCTTAGGAAATTGGTTAGGTTCATGTGGGCTAGAGAGGTTGCAGAGGTTATTGATAACTATGGAGCAATCGTCAGCAATCAGACTGATAGTTTCTCCATTTTCGTTGTTGATGCGGCGCCTTGGCTTGGTATTTTCAGTACTTTATGTTGCTAAAAAGCCGTTTAACGGGTAGATAAGATGAAATATAATGATCAGTTAAAGTTCATTCTGTTCGCAGGATGGGGTATATGGCTGCTGGTGCTTATCGCAGGCGCCGGATGGCATGCAGGAATTCGCCGAACGGAAATTGTCCATTTCGGAGTTTTAATGCTACGTGATATGTCGTTATTGCTTATATTTGTATCATCTTCATTCGGTTATGGTGCGCAGATTGTCAAAATAGTGGCCTTAAGTAACCAACATAAAGATAGTATCTACTATCTATCTAGCGTCGCCTTGGGTCTAGGAGCAATGGCCCATCTGATGTTTGTTCTGGGAGCTTTGGGTTTACTCTATCCTATTGTTGCCTGGGTATTGGTTAGTATGGGCACAGTTATGGCTTTATTTGAATTGTTTTGTGGCTGGAGGGAGTTAATCCGGGTTAATTTCTCATCTCATTTCTCCATGTTTGAAACCGGGCTGTTCCTTCTAATTCTCCTGAATAGCCTGTATCCCTTGTTGGCAGGAGCGTTGTCTCCTCCTTTCTGGTGGGATGAAGCTGCTTATCATTTGGCAGTCCCGAAGATTTACATCCGCCATCATGCAATTGTATACATTCCTTTTATCCCTTACTCTAATTGGCCGATGGAAGCTGAAATGTTGTTTACTATTGGTCTCTTACTTTGTTCCGAATCTTTACCTCATTTAATAGAGTGGATTTCGTTTCTCTTCACCTCTTATAGTCTTTACCTGTTTGGCAAACGGTTCTTTTCTCCAACGACAGGCTGGCTCTCTGCTGCAGTGTTTTCAGCGACTCCAATGACCCTTACATTGGCGGGTACTGGTTTAATAGAATCCACGCTCACCTTATATATATCATTAGCTACTTTCTTCTTACTACAATGGATCCAGTCTAATAAGAAGGATTATTTGGTGCTTTCTGCCTTATTTGGCGGCTTATCTGCCAGTGTGAAGCTAAATGGTGCTATAATCACACTGATTTTAGGAATGATAACACTGTTGTTTACAATGATGCACGTAAGGTCAATCAAGATTGCGCTAAAAAATTTTACCATATTTGGTTTTCTATCCTTTACAGTGGTGCTGCCATGGTATATTAAGAATTGGTGGCATACCGGAAATCCTTTTTGGCCATTTTTGCTTGATGTTTTAGGGGGTCGCTATTGGGATCCTTTGGGAACAGAATATCTCCTTGGTTTTATCCAGAAGCCTAATCTCCCCATCACTTTTGCAAACTGGCTGCTAGGTCTTTGGCACCAGACCTTTCACCCGATTGGGCCACCCCAAATCGCTTTAGGGCCGCTTTACCTTGCTTTATTTCCTCTCTCTATTATGACATTGCTTCTTCGCAGTCATTCAGCCAATTGGAGTCCAATCTACTGGTGGTTATTTGTCATCACTTTGCTCTACTATACTGCATGGTTTTTCCAAACCCATCAGACTCGCTTCTTGATGCCTGTTACCCCTTTGATGGCTCTCTTATCCGCAGCTGGGATAGAATGGTTTACTGAAGAGTTATCTGTCTGCTGGAAATTGCTTTCAAATTTGATAAGAATTGGCCTATTATTATGTCTGTTAACTTTTAGCTGGATCACGAACCCTGATGCTCGAAGTGAGCTTCACCAGCACTGGCAGTTTCTTTCCGGGCGTTTGACGCGAGATGAGTTCCTCCTTGCGCGCGTTTCTGGGTATGAGACTTTTCTATATGCCAATCAACACCTTCCTGAAGACGCATATGTCCTCCTTGCATTATATGAAAGTAGAGGATACTATCTGGATCGCGAATATATGTGGGCAAATCCAACCAGTCAACGAGTCCTGCGTTTGGAGCAGGTTGTCAGTGCTCATGATTTGGCGGATCAACTTAAGACGCTGGGAGTTACTCATAT
>FWWL01010748.1_pt1 | contig 10393 bp, 5 predicted proteins | sample 2228331 | NCBI WGS metagenome assembly FWWL01 (sample SAMEA103939775, study PRJEB20133) | metagenome
ACACCCACGCCTACGCCCACACCTACACCTTCGCCCACACCTTCGCCCTCGCCCACACCTTCGCCTACGCCTACACCTACACCCACGCCTACACCTACACCTACACCTACACCTACACCTACACCTACACCTACACCTACACCTACACCTACACCTACACCTACACCTTCGCCCACACCTTCGCCCACACCCACGCCTACGCCCACACCTACGCCTTCGCCCACACCTACGCCTACACCCACGCCCACGCCCACGCCTACGCCTACACCTTCGCCCACACCTTCGCCTTCGCCCACACCTACGCCTTCGCCCACACCTTCGCCCACACCCACGCCTACGCCCACGCCTACACCTTCGCCCACACCTACGCCTACCCTCCCCCCTGCTGGGGAGACGCCTACCCCTACGCCTTCGCCTCCTTCGCCTACACCTTCGCCCACCTTACCCCCTGCGGGGGAGACGCTTACCCCTACGCCCACGCCTTCGCCCACGCCTACACTCACCCCTTCGCCCACGCCTACACCCACATCCACGCCCACCCTTCCCCCTGCGGGGGAGACAGCCAGGCCTAGCCCTACCCCCACGCCCACCCTTCCCCCTGCCGGGGAGACGCCCTCGCCCACATTGCCTGCGGGCCTACCCAAGGCGGGTGGGGGCCCGCCTTACATCAGGGGCTTCGGCCTCCCGCTGCTGGCGGCCATAGCCTTGGCCTTGGGGGTCGCCCTGTGGGCTACCAAGGTGGGCTGGGGGGTGGTGGCCGCCGAGTCCGTCTCCGCACCCGCCGGACGCCAGGAGGTCCCCGCTGGGCAAGGGCGACCCTTGCGCGCCCCGCCAGTCTGGGCCCTAGTGGTGGCCGTGGTGGCTGCCGTCCTGGGCCTGCTCAGGGGGTGGAGGCGGAGCTAAGAGGGCAGGGCCCGCCACCCGCGCTGGGCCCCTGAAATGAAAAAAGGCCCCGGCGCCTAGGTCCTGGCGCCGGGGCCCACTTTTTTGGCCGCCCTCAACAACAGGGCCTGGGGGTGCCCCCGCCCTCGGCCGTAGAGAAGGACTGGCCGCAGGCGCAGGTGCGCACAGCGTTGGGGTTATAGATGGTGAACCCGGCCCGCATCAGGTCGTCCACGTAGTCGATCTCCGCCCCCTGCAAGAGGACGGCGCTCTCAGGGTCTACCACCAGCCGCACCCCGTTCTGCTCGATGACAAAGTCGTCGTCCTCAATCTCCCGGGCCAGGGCCATGCCATATTGGAAGCCGGAGCAACCGCCGCCCACCACAAACACCCGCAGGGCGCCCTCGGGCATCCCCTTCTGGGCCAGGATCTCCTTGGCCTTGACCGCCGCCCTCTCGGTCATGGTGATCATGTCCTGCGCCCCCCTTTTTTGCAATTATTACTTGGTCACCGCCTATTATACACCCCGCCCCCCGGCAGGCCAAGGCCTCATGACCCCCCACCAGAGGGGACATGGGCCTCCCGCCGGTGGATGGCATGGCCCATGACATCCATGGGCACCGAGAGGGGCACCACCTTCCAGAACTTGGGCCGGAACTGGGGCCAGTGGTCCAGGATGTGGCGGGCCCAAGGACTGCCCGTCTTATGGGCGTGCTCCTCGATGAGGGAGCGCAGGAGCTCCTCGTCCTGGTGCCCCTCCAGCCGCTGGATGGTGACCAGCTCGGGGTTGTAGCGGCGGGGGAAGGAGCCGTCCTCGTCCAGGACGAAGGCCGTGCCCCAGGACATGCCGGCCCCGAAGTTGCGGCCGGTACGCCCCAGCACCACCACCGTGCCCTGGGTCATGTATTCGCAACAGTGGTCGCCGGTCCCCTCCACTACGGCGATGGCCCCCGAGTTGCGCACGGCGAACCGCTCGCCGGCCCGCCCGGCCACAAACAGCTTGCCCCCCGTAGCCCCGTAGAGGACGGTGTTGCCCACAATGACGTTGTCCCGCCAGGAGAAGGGGGCCTGGGGCGGCGGGCGGACGATGATCTCCCCTCCGCTCATCCCCTTGCCCACATAGTCGTTGGCCTCCCCCTCCAGGACTAGGCGCATGCCGTTCATGCACCAGGCGCCGAAGCTCTGGCCAGCGGTGCCCCGGTAGATGATCTCCACCGTGCCTTCGGGCAAGCCCTCCAGCCCGTAGCGACGGGCGATCTCGCCGGCGATGCGGGCCCCAGCGGTGAGGTCAGAGTTGCGGATGGTGGTCTCCACCCGCACCGGCCGTCCCTCCTCCAGGGCCGGGCGCACCTCCTCCCAGATCTTGTCGTCGGCGCAGGGGTGGGGGCGGTCATTGCGGGGCTGGAGGCAGCGACGGGGCATGACCCGCCCGGGATCCACGTCGGCCAGGATGGCCTCCAAGGTGAGGGTGCGGCCCCGGTGCCCTTGGGGCAGCTCCCGCGGCACCAAGAGGTCCACCCGCCCCACGATCTCCTCCAGCCGGCGGTAGCCCATAAAGGCCAGGATCTCCCGCACCTCTTCGGCCACGAAGGTGAAGTAGTGGACCAGCCACTCCACACGCCCCCGGTAGCGCTTCTCGATGAGGTCGCGGCGCTGGGTGGCGATGCCCGTGGGGCAAGTGTTGAGGTGGCACTGGCGGGCCATGTCGCAGCCGATGGCCACCATGGCCGCCGTGCCAAACCCGAACTCGTCGGCCCCCAGGAGGGCGGCCTTCACCACGTCCCAGCCCGTCTTCAGGCCGCCATCGGTGCGCAGGCGCACCCTGCCCCGCAGGCCATTGAGGATGAGCACCTGCTGGGTCTCGGCCAGCCCCAGCTCCCAGGGGCAGCCGGCATTCTTGATGGACGAGAGGGGGGAGGCGCCCGTGCCCCCTTCAGCGCCGGAGATGAGGATATAGTCGGCATAGGCCTTGGCCACCCCAGCGGCGATGGTCCCCACCCCCGACTCGGCCACCAGCTTGACCCCCACGCAGGCGCGGGGATTGGCCTGCTTCAGGTCGTAGATAAGCTGGGCCAAGTCCTCAATGGAGTAGATGTCGTGGTGGGGAGGCGGGGAGATAAGGGGGATACCGGGGATGGCGTGGCGCACAGAGGCGATGAACTCGTTGACCTTGTGCCCCGGCAGCTGGCCCCCCTCCCCAGGCTTGGAGCCCTGGGCCATCTTGATCTCCAGCTCCTCCCCCATCACCAGGTACTCGGTGGTCACCCCGAAGCGGCCCGAGGCCACCTGCTTGATCTTGCTGTCCGCCCGGTCGCCCCCAGGCTGGGGCCGGTACCAGCTGCGATCCTCGCCCCCCTCGCCGGTGTTGCTACGGCCCCCCAGGCGGTTCATAGCCATGGCGATGGTCTTGTGGGCCTCGGGGGATAGGGCCCCCAGGGACATGGCGGCGGTCACAAAGCGCTTGACGATCTCGCTGGCCGGCTCCACCTCCTCCAGGGGCACGGGGGACCGGTCGCTCTGGATCTCCAGCAGGTCGCGCAGGGTGCGGGGCGGGCCCTCCCGCACCAAGCGGGAGAACCTCTTATAGGCCTCATAGTCCCCAGACTGCACGGCCTCCTGGAGGGCGGTGACCACCTGGGGGTTGAAGCCGTGGTATTCGCCCTCCCGCCGGAACCGCACGTAGCCGATGTCCGGCAAGCGCCGCGTCTCCGGATAGACCTGGAAGGCCTGGTGGTGCCAGTAGAGCACGTCCTCCCCTATCTCCCGCAGGCCGATGCCCCCCAGGCGGGCAGGGGTGCCGGTGAAGTACTTGTCCACCACCTCCTGGGAGAGGCCCACGATCTCGAAGATCTGGGCCCCTCGGTAGGAGCGGAGGGTGGAGATGCCCATCTTGGACATGATCTTGAGGAGCCCCCTCTCCACCGCCTGCCGAAAGTTGGCCAATAGCTCCTCGATGTCCGCCTCCTGCAGGTCCCGCTCCGCCAGGAAGGAGCGCAGGGTGGCCAGGGCCAGATAGGGGTAGACGCCGTTGGCCCCATAGCCCAAGAGGAGGGCGAAGTGGTGGACGTCCCAGGCCGCCCCCGTCTCCACCACTATGTCCGCCTTCATGCGCCGGCCCTGGCGAATGAGCTCGTGGTGCACGGCCCCCACCGCCAGGAGCATGGGCACCGCCGCATGCTGGGCGTCCACCCCCCGGTCGGTGAGGACGAGGATGGTGCACCCCTCATCCACGGCCTGCACCGCCTCCTGGCAGATGCGCTCCAGGGCCCTCTCTAGCCCCTCCGGCCCCTCATGCACCGGGAAGAGGACGGAGAGGCGCCGGCAGGGGAAGCCCTCTAGGCCCTGCAGGGCCTTCATAACCCCTGCCGAGAGGAGGGGGCTCTCCAGATGGATGACGCGGGCGTGCTCCGGCGTCTCCTCAAATATGCTCCCCCGCGGGCCCAGGTAGCAGTCCAGGGACATGACCAGCTCCTCCCGCAGGGGGTCGATGGGGGGGTTGGTGACCTGGGCGAACCGCTGCTTGAAATAGAAGGGGAGGGGACGGTGGAATTGGGAGAGGACGGCCAGGGGTATGTCGTCCCCCATGGAGAAGACGGGGTCGTGGCCCTGGCTGGCCATGGTCTTGATGATCATGCGCACGTCCTCGTTGGTGCAGGCGAAGGCCGTCTGGAGCTGGCCCAGGTCCTCCCCCTCTAGCCCTTCCCGCTGGCGGCCATCGGTGGGTGGGGGCTCCCGCAGGCGGACCATGTGGGCCCGCACCCACTCCCCATAGGGGCGACGCCCCACCAGTTGGGCCATCACCTCCTCCTTCTTGAGGATGCGGCCCCCCAGGGTGTCCACCACCAGCATCTCGCCGGGGCCCAGGCGCCCCTTCTCCAGGACGCGGGCCTCCTCCACCTCCACAATGCCCACCTCGGAGCCGGCCACCACCAGGCCATCGTCGGCGATCTTGTAGCGCAGGGGGCGGAGGCCGTTGCGGTCCAGGCAGGCCCCCACCTTCAGGCCGTCGGTGAAGGCCAGGGCCGCCGGGCCGTCCCAGGGCTCCATAAGGCAGGCGTGGTACTCGTAGAAGTCGCGCCAGGCGGGGTCCAGGTCGGGCATCCGCTCCCAGGCCTCGGGCACCAGCATGAGCATGGCATGCAGGATGTCCCGCCCGCCCAGGACCAGGGCCTCCAGGACGTTGTCCAGCATGGCCGAGTCGGAGCCCCCAGGGACGATGATGGGCTTAAGGGCCTCGATGTCCTCCCCCCAGGTGCGGCTGTATAGCTCCGGCTCCCGGGCCCGCATCCAGTTCTGGTTGCCCATGAGGGTGTTGATCTCCCCGTTGTGGGCCAGCATGCGCATGGGCTGGGAGAGGGGCCAGGTGGGGAAGGTGTTGGTGGAATAGCGCTGGTGAAAGATGGCCAGGGCAGACTCGAACAAGGGGTCCTGCAGGTCCAGGTACAGGCCCCGCAACTGCTTGGCCACCAACAGCCCCTTATACACCAGCCGCCGATGGGAAAGGGAGGGGATGTAGCAGTCGTCCAGGCCCTCCCGCCGCAGGTCGCCCTCGGCCTCCTTGCGGGCCAGGTAAAGGGCCCGCTCGTACTCCTCTTCCCCCATGGCCCGCGCCGGCACCAGGAGCATCTGCTCTATCTGGGGGCAGGTGGCGAGGGCCTTGTCCCCCAACACGGAGGTGTCCAGGGGCACCCGGCGCCAGCCCAGGAGGCGTAGGCCGCGGCCCTGGGCCCTGGCCTCCAGGATGCGCCGGGCCAGGGCCGCCCTCCCCTCTTCCCGGGGCAAAAAGACCATGCCCACCGCCAGCTCCTGCGGCCTCTCCAGGCGGAGGCCCATCTTCTCCACCTCGCGGGCGAAGAAGCGGCGCGGCACCTGCACCAAGATGCCCGCCCCATCGCCCGTCTTGGCATCGGCGTCCAGGGCGCCGCGATGGGCCAGGTTCACCACCGCCTCCAGGGCCATCTCCACCACGTCCCGACTGGGCTGGGCGCTGGGGCGGGCCACAAACCCCACCCCGCAGGCGTCGTGCTCCAACGCCGGATCGTAAAGCCCTATCCTCTCCGGCCGACGCATGGGCTCCCCACCCTTGCGAGATTCGTGACCGATGTAACAATTATAATGGTAAGGCCCACCGCCCGTCCATGTGCAGGGACGGCCTGTGGGCCTCACTTTACTGCCCGTTCCTGTGCATGTCAATTGCCCCAAGGGGGCAGCCCTTTTGACCGCGGCCAGGGCCCATGCTAAAATAGGGGCGCCGGGGGGGAGGGCCGGAATGTCCCACGTTGAGGGCGCCCAAGGTGGCCCTGCGGGGCCCTTCTTTTATCCTCCTGCGGTGCGCGCATGAGGACCGCCGGCCTGCGGGAGAAGTGTGGCATATTTGGGGTATACGCCCCCGGGGAAGACGTAGCTAGGCTCACTTTCTACGGCATCTACGCCCTCCAGCACCGGGGCCAGGAGGCGGCGGGCATCGCCACCGGCGACGGGACCCAGATTCACGTGCGCACAGGCATGGGCCTCGTCTCCCAGGTGTTCGATGAGGAGGACCTGCGTCACCTCCCTGGGCATGTCGCCATTGGCCACACCAGGTATTCCACCACCGGTTCCTCCCTGCCCCGCAACGCCCAGCCCATCGTGGCCAAGGGGCCCAACGGGCCGGTGGCGGTGGCCCACAACGGCAACCTAGTGAACGCCGATGTCCTCCGCCATTCCCTGGAGGAGATGGGGGTCCAGTTCTGCACCTCTACGGACACGGAGGTCATCGCCCACCTGCTGGCCACTGCCCCTGGCCGTAGCTGGCGAGAGCGCCTGGTGGCGGTCATGCGGGTGCTGAGGGGGGCCTACTCCCTGGCCATCCTCACCCCCAACAGCCTTATGGCCGTGCGCGACCCCTGGGGCATCCGCCCCCTCTGTCTGGGGCGCCTCAACGGTGGGTACGTGGTGGCCTCCGAGACCTGCGCCCTGGACCACCTGGGGGCGGAGCTGGTGCGGGAGATAGGGCCGGGGGAGGCCCTCATCGTGGACGAGGAGGGGTTGTGCCTGTTCCAGGCCCTGCCCGTGGAGAAGCCCTCCCTGTGCGTATTCGAGTTCATCTACTTCGCCCGCCCCGACTCTGTGCTCCGGGGACGCCTTCTGTACCCGGTGCGCATGGCCATGGGGCAGGAGCTAGCGCGCGAGCACCCGGTGGCGGCCGACCTGGTCATCGGCGTCCCCGACTCGGCCCTGCCGGCGGCCATCGGCTACTCTCACCAGTCGGGCATTCCCTATGCCGAGGGCCTGGTCAAGAACCGCTACGTGGGCCGTACCTTCATCCAGCCCCACCAGCGCCTGCGGGACATGGGGGTCTACCTCAAGTTCAACCCCCTGCGGGAGGTCATCGCCGGCAAGCGGCTGGTGGTGGTGGACGACTCCATCGTGCGGGGCACCACCACCCCCAAGGTGGTGGAGATGCTGCGGCGAGCGGGGGCCAAGGAGGTGCACATGCGCATCTGCTCCCCGCCCATCCGCCACCCCTGCCCCTTCGGCATCGACATGGCTACCCGCTGGGAGCTCATCGCCAACGAGAAATCGGTGGAGGAGATCCGCCGCCACATCGGGGCCGACTCCCTGGGCTACCTCTCCCTGGAAGGCCTTATGCGGGCCATCGGTCAGAGCGCGGAGACCTTCTGCACCGCCTGCTTTACCGGCCACTACCCCATGCCCGTGCAGCTGCAGATGGACAAGCTGGCCTTCGAGCGTCCCACCCCTGAGGGCCGACGAGAGGCCGTGGCCGCCGTCTGGACCTGGGAGCAGGACCGCCGCTAGATGCAGGAAGGCCCCCTCACCTATGCCCAAGCCGGTGTAGACCTGGACGCCGCCGCCCGCCTCAAGGCCCGCCTGGGGGAGCTGGTGCGGGCCACACGCACCCCCCAAGTGCTGGCCGATGTGGGGGCCTTTGCCGGCCTCCTGCGCCTGCAGGGCTTCCAAGACCCGGTCCTGGCCGCCACCTGCGACGGGGTGGGCACCAAGGCCAAGGTGGCTGCCCTCCTGGGGGCCTATGAGGCCATCGGGCGCGACCTGGTGGCCCTGAACGTCAACGACCTCCTGACCACCGGCGCCCAGCCCCTTTTCTTCCTGGACTACATCGCCCACCACCGTCTGCCGCAGGAGGCCATACTGGCCCTGGTGCGGGGCATGGCCCATATGTGCCAAGAGGTGGGATGCGCCCTCCTGGGCGGGGAGACGGCGGAGATGCCTGGCCTCTACCGCCCTGGGGACTTCGACCTGGCCGGCTTCCTGGTGGGGGCCGTCGAGCGGGCGGAGGTCATCGATGGCTCCCGCATCCGCCCCGGCGATGTGCTCCTGGGCCTCCCCTCCGAGGGCCTGCACACCAACGGCTTCTCCCTGGTGCGCAAGGTCTTTCGCGTGGGCGTGGACGAAGACCCCCAAGGGGAGCGGCGGCGCCTGGAGGAGTACGTGCCCGAGTTGGGCCGCACCCTGGGGGAGGAGCTACTGCGCCCTCACCGCTGCTACTATAAGGAGGTGATGGCCGTGAGGGGCCTGGTGAAGGGCATGGCCCACATCACCGGCGGGGGCATGGAGGCCAACGTGGCCCGCATCCTCCCCCCCGGCCTGCAGGCCGTCATCCATTGGGGGGCCTGGGAGGTACCCCCCATCTTCCGCCTGATCCAGGAGCGGGGCCCAGTGCCGGAGGAGGAGATGCGCCGCGTCTTCAACCTGGGCATCGGCCTGGTGTTGGTGGTGGGAGGAGGGGAGGCGGCCCAGGTGCAGGCGCGCCTAGAGGGGTGCGTGCCAGTGGGCACCGTCCAGCCAGCCCCTGGGGTCGGAGGGGGTTGACCACCACACGGCACCGCCTAACGGGTGGTTGAACCGATGATTGCGCTCATTTCTGTTTCCGATAAGCGGGGGGTGAAGGAGTTCGCCCTGGCCCTAGCCCAGCTGGGGTACGATATCTACTCCACTGGCGGCACCCAGCGCCACCTCCTGGAGACCGGCCTCCCCGTGCACTCCATCTCCTATCTCACCGGCTTCCCCGAGATCCTAGGCGGGCGGGTCAAGACCCTCCACCCCTTCGTCCATGCCGGCATCCTGGCCCGCCGCGACCTGCCCCAGCACATGGAGGAGCTGAGGCAAAACGACATCCCAGCCATCGACCTGGTGTGCGTCAACCTCTACCCCTTTGCCGAGACGGCCTCCCGTCCCGGCGTCCCCCTGGAGGAGGTGCTGGAGCAGATCGACATCGGCGGGCCTGCCCTCATCCGCGCGGCGGCCAAGAACTTCCCCCACGTCCTGGTGGTGGTGGACCCCGAGGACTACGAGCCCCTCCTGGACATGCTGCGGGAGGGGGAGGTGCCCCTGTCCGTGCGTCGGCGCCTGGCGGCCAAGGCTTTCCAGCACGTGGCCGCCTATGACACCCTCATCGCCCAGTACCTGCGGGAGGAAGAGCCCTTCCCTTCTCAGCTCACCCTGGCCCTGGAGAAGGCCCAAGACCTGCGCTACGGCGAGAACCCCCACCAGCGGGCGGCCCTTTACCGCCTCCTCTCCCTGGGGGCGAGGGGGGGTATCGCCTCCGCCCGTCAGCTCCACGGGCGGGAGCTCTCCTACAACAACATCTTGGACGCCGATGCCGCCTGGCAGACGGTGTGCGACTTCCAGGAACCCACCGTAGCCATCATCAAGCACGCCAGCCCCTGTGGCCTCGCCTCCCGCCCCCACCTGGCCGAGGCCTTTCGCCTGGCCTTCCAGGGGGACCCCGTCTCCGCCTTCGGGGGCATTGTGGCCGTCAACCGCCCCCTGGACCTGGCCCTGGCCCAGGCCATCAGGGAGGCCCGCCACCCCACCAGCGGCCAAAGGCTCTTCTTGGAGGTCATCGTGGCCCCAGCCTACCAGGAGGAGGCCCTGGCGCTCCTCAAGAAGAGCCCCAACTTGCGCCTGCTGCAGGTGGACTCCCCACCTGCCGACCCCTTCACTTATCGCCACGTCGCCGGCGGCCTCCTGGTGCAGGAGCCCGACCGCTACCCCGATGACCAGATAGAGATGCAGGTGGTCACCCGCCGGGCCCCCACCCAGGAGGAGCGGGCCGACCTGCTGTTCGCCTGGAAGGCCTGCAAGCACGTGCGGTCCAACGCCATCGTGGTGGCCAAGGAGCGGGCCCTATGGGGGGTGGGGGCGGGCCAGCCCAACCGCGTCCAGAGCGTGCGCCTGGCCGTGGAGGGGGCAGGGGAGAGGGCCCGGGGGGCGGTGCTGGCCTCCGACGCCTTCTTCCCCTTCCCCGACGCGGTGGAGGAGGCGGCCAGGGCGGGCATCACGGCCATCGTCCAGCCTGGGGGCTCAGTGCGGGACGAGGAGGTGATCCGGGCCGCCGATGCCTTGGGCCTGGCCATGGTGTTCACCGGCATCCGCCACTTCCGGCATTAGGGAGGGCCCAGTGCCCACGGTGGACGTGGTGATCCCCGTCTACAACGAGGAGCGGGACCTGCCCCGCAACATCCCCATCCTGCATGCCTTCCTCTCTTCC
>FWWL01008258.1_pt1 | contig 10389 bp, 9 predicted proteins | sample 2228331 | NCBI WGS metagenome assembly FWWL01 (sample SAMEA103939775, study PRJEB20133) | metagenome
ACTCTAAAAAGTGCAATATTAACATTTGGATAATATAATAGAAGAATTGAAAGATAAACGGGTGTCATCATGCAAAATGCTAAACCAGCAGGATTTGTAAATAAGTAAGATATATTAAAATCGGGTAATTTCGTGTCTAAATTAAGTGGAAACCAAAATGCCAAAAATGCTAAAGGAAGAATCCAAATTCTTGAAATTCGTAATTTACTATTGAAGTTATTTTTATTTACAAATGCCTCATAAAACCAAAGTAAAGCTACAATTATTATTTGAATGAAATTACCAAGAACAATACCAATACCATATTTATCTGTTATTGCTATACTTTGAAGAATTGCAAAAAGTAAATAGTTAATACCTGCATATATTGAAAATATCCTGTTTATGCGGTTTTTGAACACAAATAATAATATTACTAAAACTATCGGAATGATTTTGAAAGCTGGAAATATAAAGGAAGGAAGAGATTTAATTAGGGCATTTGATAGTATATACATAATAATGCTTCCTGTTTGTGAAATATCAAAGTTCTTTGATACAAATGGAGGCATAGTAGTTCCCAAAAGTATTAACAGAAGCATGAAATAGGTTTTCGATGTAATTAATTCAATTTTTTGCATAATCTAAATTAACTCTATCTTATATTTCTTAGGTGCAAATTTTTGAGGGTTTTTGATAACTTCCTTCATATTTTCACTATTTAAATTCGTTAGTCTATGAAAGTTTATAAAGCCTGCAACGGGTTTATCGCATAATCCTATACACTCAATCTCTTCAAAGGAAAACATACCATCACTAGTTATTTCATTCTCATTTACATTAAGCTCTTTCTTCAATACTTCGATTATATCATATGCCCCATTTAACATGCATGATATATTAGTGCAAATATGAATGTGATATTTTCCTGTTGGCTTGGTATGGAAGAAGTGATAAAATGTTGCAACTTGTAATAATTTTTCTTTTGTAGTATTTAACTCATTTGCTAAAACTTCAAGAGCACTATCCGATAAGTAGCCATATATTTCCTGAGCTCTCCATAATGCAGGTATAATGATAGATTCACCCTTATTGTAAATTTCCTTTAATTGCCTAACCTCCAAAATAAGTTTTTCTTTTTCCATAACTTTGAAAGTTTAAGGGATGATAGAGCAGAATTTAAGCTTTAAAATTTTAATGAATTATGAAAAATCGTGTTATTGTAATTGGTGGAGGGCTTGCTGGGAGTGAAGCAGTATATCAACTTGCAAAACGAGGTATCGAAGTAATTTTATATGAAATGCGTCCTATTAAAAATACACCTGTCCATAAAACTGATAAACTTGCAGAGCTTGTTTGCTCAAATTCATTAAAATCAACTGATATTTATAATGCCAACGGACTTTTAAAGTATGAAATGAAATTACTTGATAGTTTAATTTTAAAGGCTGGTGAGTTTAGTAGGATCGATAGTTCTTTGGCATTTGTTGTGGATAGAGAAATTTTTTCGGATTATATTACAAAAACATTAAATAGCTTTGATAATGTGAGAATAATTAGAGAAGAGGTTGTGGAAATTCCAAGAGATGAAATTGCTATTGTTGCAACAAGGCCTTTAACATCAGATAAGCTTTCAGAAGATATTAAAAAACTTACAGGTGAGGATTATTTATCATTTTATGATGCAGTTTCTCCAATAGTAGATGGAGAAACCTTGAATTATGATAAACTATTTTGGGCAGATAGACATTCTAATGAAAATAACTACTTAAATGCTCCACTAAACAAAGAAGAATATGAAATTTTTGTAAATGAACTAATTAAAGCAGAGAAATCTGAACTTCACGAGTTTGACAAAGATATTAAGTTCTTTGAAGGTTGTCTTCCTATTGAGGAAATGGCAAGAAGAGGACTTGAAACATTAAGATATGGTCCAATGAGTCCAATTGGCCTAATAGATCCAAGAACCGGTAAAGAACCATACGCAGTTGTTCAACTTAGACCAGAGAATAAGGATAAAACTGCATTTTCACTTGTAGGATTTCAGACTCAGATGAAGTGGAATGAGCAAAAGCGTGTATTTAGACTTATAGCAGGGCTTGAAAAAGCAGAGTTTTTAAGATATGGTGTTGTTCATAGAAACACATTTATAAAATCCCCTATTGTTCTAAGAGAGACTTTGCAAATGAAAAAATATGAGAATATATTCTTTGCAGGACAAATAACTGGTGTTGAAGGGTATGTTCCATCTAGTGCTACAGGCTTAATAGCAGGTATAAATGCGTATAGATTGTTAAAGGGCTTAAAACCTATTTATCCAAATAGACACACAATGATTGGAGCATTATTGCATTACATTGCGAATGAAAATCCTAAATACTTCCAACCTATGAATGCAAACTTTGGATTATTTGTAGAAATTCCAAAGCACTTAAAGGGCAAAGATAAAAAGGAATTTATAATCCAAAGAGCTAAAATGGAATTTAAAAAGTTTTTAAGTGAAGTTTATTAAGATTATTCAATAATTTCTAAAAAGGCCTTTATTTTAAGCTTTATTCTATCAACACTTTATAATATACCTCTTTATTTCTCAAAATATAAACCCCCTTGTTTAACTTTTCACAACCATTTAAATTTCTTTTTATCAATCTACCATCAATTGAATAAATGTCTAAGTGCGTTTTTGAACAAAGCTTCTTATCCATTACATAATACTGCTTATCTAACTTAATTTCTTTAAAATCACTAGTAGGATAAATTGGAAGACTTATGTATGAAGCATATTGAGAACTATGATAAATTCTATTAGTTGCTATGAGTTTATTGGGGTCGTCGCGCTTAAATGGACCTCCATTGTTTGGGTTTGCCTCAAATCTTGGATAGTTAGCAGAAGAAATAATAACCATTAATCTATGACCTGGCGGAAAAGCCCATGCTGTTGTTCCAACCCTTACTATAACAGAATCAATTTGATTAGGTATTAATAGAACTTCATTTTCAAATCCATATCTATATCTAGCCTTTATTATACCATCTGTAACTAAAATTTTTCTACCATCAGGAAAAACATCTACAAGTCTAACTGAAAAATCCGTATCAAGCCTATCAGATGATATGTATAATTTAGCATAAACTGTTCCAATTACAAGTAATGTATCAGTTAAAATTGGTGTTTGGAAAACAACAACATCACTTCTATTTATAAGTGGGCTTTGGTCTTTTGGTCCTGCCTCAGTTGGATTTAAAAGTTCGTTTCCCCCTATAGTGGGTGTTGGATCATTTGGATTATATACATATTGAGAATATCCTGAATTTTCATTTGGATAGTCTATAGAAATAATATTACCGTTCCTTAAATAGAAGTTCCTATAATATATCCCATAAGGTGGAAATGTATCTGAATATGCCCACTGATTCAATCCTATAATATAGAACTTAACATTTGGAAAGCTGTTTATATAGCTACATGCATCACTCTTTCCTGCAAGATAACAATCATACCAACTTCCAACTGCCATATAAAAATCATTATCAAAGTCTAAAAAGTCAATTACTGCATTTGGAAATAATAAATCACCTTGATTTGCCTGACCAAACCCTAAATGCGTCCAAGGTCCAATTATTAACTTTTGTTTTCCTTTTGCACCAGGCAATCCATAAAATTGTAATTTATCAAATATATCGACTTGACTTTCTATAAATATATCAAACCACCCTCCAAAGTGAAGCATTGGAATTTTAACATAATTCAATCGCTCTTCTAGGTTTAAAATTCTCCACATAGTATCATATGAAGGATGATTTGCTATTGAATCAATTAAATATCCAACATTTAATCCATTTAACCAATTTTCTACTAATTGCTTTCTAAATTCACCACCTTGAAATGCTGCATAATGATATAAGCTATGTGTTCCTACGAATGGAACCGCACATATATAATTTGGATGTCCTGTTCCTGCAAGCAAATACTGCGTAATACCCATTGCTGAAAACCAAGAGCCACAAACACTATCCCTTGCCCAACTTTGATTTATAATCCAATTTATCGCATCATATCCATCTTGTAAATTTCCCCATGCATCCGTTAAGAATACACTAGGTTGTCCTTCACTACCTTGAAAACCTCTTAAACTTTGAACAACTAATATATATCTTTTATAGTCTGTAATAAATGGTTTAAAATAATTTAGACCGACTGCATTTCTGTCGTATGGTGTTCTTACAAGGATTATAAGATAGGGAGGATTGAAAATCCATGGCTTGCATACTTCTGTTGCAAGCTTTACGCTATCTCTCATAGGAACCATCACAAGTTCACAACTATATGAAATTAAAAAATTTAAAATCGTTGTCATCTTATTAAAATTTTACTTATTTTTTTGTTAAATTTAACAATATAAACACCACTATTTAGTTTAAATTCATTGCTTTCTTTGACAAACAATTTTTTATAAAGCTTGCCATTAATGAAGTATATCTCAACAAATCCATCTTTTAAGAATTTAAGCTTATTATTCATTACAAGAAAATCAACACTTTTAACATTTTCATCTACACTAACGGGCTTACTCCATTTAACTACTAAAATATCTGCATTATTTGTAGTGCTATAAGAAATTCCACATGCATATAGTGTATCATTTATGTCTTTAAAATCCATTGCTATGTCAAAAAGAGCATTATAATCATAAGTAAATGTATAAATTGTATCACTTGTCGTAGGCTCAAATTTATATACAACAAAGTCATTTCCTGTAACTTGATTTGATATAGTTCCTCCAACTAATATCTTACCGTCAAGTGTTTTTCTTATAACTGTAAAATAATCATTCGAATCAGGAATTTTATTAAAGATTTTTTGCCATATGGGATTTAATAGTTGATTTAGCTTCACAATATATGCATCATTACCTGTAAAACCATTATTCAGATAACCAACTGCATAAATATCATTTCCAATTGCAATTAGATCATTTAAAATATCTAAATTATTCCCTGCTCCATTTTTTGTCCATTCACCTAGAATTGAACCATCACTATTATTTACAATTGCAACATAAAAATCACTATCTTTCCATCCACCAACTACAATATTTCCATTTGATAATTTATCAATAGCATAAATTCTTGAATCAGAAGAGTATGTAATACTCCAAATAGTTGAACCATCATTTATAGAAAACTTCTGAACTTCACCTCTATCACCATGCCCGACTGCTATAACTGAATTATTATCAGCAATTTTTACTCTCTTATACATAAAACCACCAGGACTATTTCTAAATATTCTCTGACCTGTACTTCTATTGACTTTTACTATGTAACGTGCGGAATTGCTAAATGCACCATCAAACCAAATTTCATAATCACTACCAACTGCATAATAATTATTGTCAGGTCCTATTACTAAGTCTGAAAAACCAGATCTTTCAGAAGATATAAATCCACCATTTGAGCAATTATTATCATTATCTATATACTGCCATATTAAAGTTCCATTATCATTCCTGAACTTCCCAACATATCCACAAGGTGTTGTGCTATTTGAAATTGGATAAACAGTGCCTACAACAACTATATTGCTATCTATTGGATCTATTTTTACTACTTTTATATTATTTCTTCCAAAACCACTAAATGATAAAATTTTTTGCCATACTAAACTACCATCAACACCACTCAACCGTACAAGATAAAGGTTGTTTCCCCAGTTGCCTCCAATTATAACATCACCTCTGAAAATTTCAAGACTATAACATCTATCAAGCGTATCTAAACTGCCATCAATTCTGATTATCCATCCAAGAACTAAATAAAGCATAGCTTCAAAATTATAAAGCAAAAGCTTTAGAATTTTTTTATTTATCAAGGGATAATATCTTAGGCTATAAAATTTTCAAAATGTTCTTTTTTTTACTGAGTCAGTTTATGGTTTTAAATGGAGGAAAGTTTGAAGAGGACAATCAGCTATGTCAGGATAAGTTCAAGGAGTTTTCAGGTTCTTTTCCTGAAGAGGTCTTTTCAAATGGATTTAAATTTGATATTTTAAGTAGGTTTAAGGTTGAGAATTTAGAGAAAATTCAAGAAAGTATATTTATTAAGGCAAATGATAGTAGATTTATAAGGATTTTCAAGATTGACGATTTAGAAATTTATACTGATCCTGAAAGTAGGATGAAGTTTGTTGTTGATAGCCTTCCTATGAATTTCTTTACAAGGTATTTAGCAGTTAAGTATATGAAAGATGATGTTTGTATATATTCAATTAGACCTAAGGAGGAGAATAAATGATTTTATTTTTGCTTTCTGAAATAAATGTTAAAGAACTAAATGGTGCAAAGCTTGACAAAAATAATTCTATATGTAATGGTGAATTTAAGAATGTTAAAAATTTAATTTTAACGCAAAGTAGAATTGAAGAACCAAATTTATTGGATGTTAAGAACTTTAAGGTTCAAAATCTAGCATTTTTGATAAAGGATCTAAAATACAAATTATCGCTTGAAGGTTGGACATATGTTGTAGGTGTCAAGCATAATTATGTATTCGTCATTCATACAAGCAAAGCAAAATCTGTTTATAATAATCAAAATTTTGAATACTTTTCAAAGTATTTAATAGCTAGACTCGTTAAAGATAGAAATATGTGCTTATATGAGATTGAACTAAAATGAGACGAATAAGGTTAGGTGATTTTGAAATTTATCAATTGGATGGAGGTAAGTTTGCATTAGATGGTGGTGCAATGTTTGGTATTGTCCCAAGAGTAATATGGCAAAAGTTAATAAAACCTGATGAACGCAATAGGATTCCGATGGCAGTTCATCCTCTGTTAGTAAAAACCAATAAACACATTTATTTAATTGATATTGGCATTGGAAGGGATTGGGATGATAAATTTAGAGATATTTATGGGGTGGAGGAGGAGGATTTATTTGATGGTCTAGATTATGGGCCTGAGGATGTTGATTATATAATTGCAACTCATCTTCACTTTGACCATATGGCAGGCTATACTAATTACAATTTTAAAAAAGCAAAAATTATTGTTCAGTCAATGGAATGGCAAGATGCAAGCTTCCCACATCTAAGAAGTAAAGCAAGCTATATAAGGGAAAAGATTGAACCACTAAAAGATAACATTATCTTAATTGAAGGAGATTACAAGTTGGATGATGGAATTTATTTAATTTTAACAGGAGGACACACAAGAGGTCATCAGATTGTCTTGATTGAAAATTATAATAGGGGGATTGTATTTATGGCGGATTTAGTACCAACCATTCATCACATACACTATCCTTATATTATGGGCTATGATCTATATCCTGTTGATACACTCTATGCAAGATATAAAATTTATAATATAATTCTAAGGTATAACTATTTGATGGCATTTGAGCATGATAGAGATGCAACACTAGGATATTTAAGAATTGAAGATAATAAGCCCAGCGTTGAAATTGTAGAATTATGAGTGAAGAGCTGATTAGAAAGTATAATGAGCTTGTAGATTTTCTAAACAAATGTGATTACTATTACTATGTTCTGGATAATCCAATAATTTCTGATGCAGAATACGATGAACTAAAAAGAGAACTTTTTGAAATTGAGAAAAAATATCCCCATATCATTAGACCTGACTCACCAAGTCAAAGAGTAGGATTTGCACCTTCAAAGGAATTTAGAGAATTAGAGCATAAGGAGAGAATGCTATCTTTGGATAATGCAGAAAATGAAAGCGAGATTAGTGAATGGATCAAGAAAATTAAGAAGGATTATCCAAATGCGGAATTTATTGTAGAGCCAAAGTTTGATGGAACATCTCTTGAAATTGTTTATGAGAATTCCATATTAAAGTATGCCATTACAAGAGGTGATGGAATTAAAGGTGAAGATGTTACAAATAATGCTAAAACTATCAGGTCAATTCCATTGAAATTATTAAAGGATATCAAAAAGATAGATGTAAGAGGTGAGGTTTTGATCTCAAAGGATGATTTTAGAAAATTAAATGAAGAGTTACTAAAGAAGGGCGAAAAAACATTTGCAAATCCAAGAAATGCAGCAGCAGGTTCATTAAGACAGTTAGATCCAAATACAACTGCAAAGAGGAAATTAACATTTGTTGCATGGGGCATTGGATATTATGAAGGCTTAGCGTTTAATACGCAGTATGAGGTATTAGAATTTTTGAAAGAATTAGGTTTTAGAATTTCCAAACCTATTGAAATTTGTAAGGATGATAGGGAAGCAATTGAATTTTATATTAAAATGCAAAAGGAAAGGGATAATTTCCCATTTGAGCTTGATGGTATTGTAATAAAAGTCAATCAATTTGATATTCAAAGGGAGCTGGGCTGGACCATAAGAGCTCCCAAGTGGGCAATAGCAGGTAAATTTCAGACAATAGAAAAAACTACAAGAATTTTAAATGTTGTATATCAGGTTGGTAGGATGGGCACCATTACACCTGTTGCGGAGTTAGAATCTGTTGAAATATCAGGGGTTATTGTATCAAGAGCAACATTGCACAACTTTGACTTTATTAAGGATATGGATATAAGGATTGGTGATTTTGTATATGTTAGGAGGGCAGGTGAAGTAATACCTGAAATAACCACTGTTATAAAGGAAAGAAGAACAGGAAACGAGAAAATTATAGAGCCTCCAACTAGTTGTCCATCTTGCACTGGTCCTGTTGTTAAAGATGGTGCATATTATAAATGTATAAACTTGTCTTGTCCTGCAAAATTAGCAAATCAATTGGAGTATATGGGCAAAATCCTTGAAATAGATGGTCTTGGTGAAATGACAAGTAATAACCTTGTAAAATTAGGACTTGTAAAAGATCCCTCTGATCTATTTTACTTAACTATTTCTGACCTATTGAAGCTTCCAAACTTTGCAGAAATTTCAAGTAGAAAGCTATATAATGAAATTCAAAAAATAAAGGAAGGTATTAGTCTTGAAAAGTTTATAATGCTACTTGGAATACCATCAATTGGAAAAGCTAATGCAAAAGCTCTTGCCAATAAATTCAAAAAACTTGATAAATTCCTAAATGCTACGTATGCTGAGCTAATATCAATTCCTGGTATTGGTAGTGAGATTGCTACGAATGTTTTGAAGTTTTTGAAAGACGAGAACAATCAAAGGATTATAGAAAAGATGCTAAATAGTGGCCTTAAGATAAAGGATGAAGAGAAGGAAAATAAGCAATCAAAGTTTTTCTACAATAAAAAGGTTGTAATAACGGGAGAGCTTTCAAAATTTACAAGAGAAGAAGTTATAAGGTTCCTTGAAAGTATTGGTGCTATTGTGACAAGCAGTATTAGTAAAAGAACAGATTATCTTATAGTTGGTAAAAACCCTGGCTTGAAGCTTCAAATGGCTCAAAAATACAATGTTAGAATTATTAGTGAGGAAGAATTCTATGAAATACTTAGGAACGAAGGAATTCTTCAATAGTATAGCTAAGTTCTACGATATAATGATGAGAGATATGGATTATAAAGAATGGGTATTTTATATTGATGAAATTATCAGGAAGTTTTCAGGTGGAAAGAGGGTTTTGGATTTGGCTTGTGGAACAGGTAATATAGCTTTGAGGTTAAAGCATAAGAACTATGAAGTTTTTGGACTTGATCTCTCTATTGAAATGCTAAGAGTTGCAAAGAAAAAAAAATTAACTAACTTGGTAAATGCCTCATTTGATAAATTACCATTTAAGGATGAAAGTTTTGATGTTATATTTTGTGCATTTGATAGCTTAAATAATGTTGAAAGTTTAGAAGATTTAGAACAAATTTTTAGGGAGGTTTATCGAATTCTCAAAAGAGGAGGCTTTTTTACATTTGACCTAAATACTATTCACATTTTTAGAACATATTGGCATAACTACATTAAGGTAGATGAAGTTGAAAATTTATGTATTATTTGGAGAAGCAAGTTTGTTATTCCAAATATGTGCCTTCTTAAAATCTTAGTCTTTGAAGAAGTTGAAAATGGATTGTATAGAAAGTATAGTGCTGAGCTTTTGGAAAGTGCATTTGAAATGAATTTAGTTCTTAAAGCTATTAAAGAAGCTAAATTTAGTAATGTTATGGCATTTGAACACCTCTCATTCAGAAAGGCTAGCGAGAAGAATGAACGCGTTCAGTTTTTAGCAATAAAGTAAACTCATTTTTAGGATGGGCAGGCTTAATGAACCTGCCCCTTTAACTAATCTTTTACCTCAATGTGAATTTCTTTACCTTTTTCCTTTTCAGCCTTTGGAATGTAAATTTTTAGAATACCATTTTTGAATTCTGCCTTGATTTTTTCAATATCAATATCTCTTGGAAGATTTATCTCAGTATAGAATTTACCATACCAGATTGAGCGATAATGAAGTTGAACGTTATC
>FWWL01006426.1_pt1 | contig 10387 bp, 6 predicted proteins | sample 2228331 | NCBI WGS metagenome assembly FWWL01 (sample SAMEA103939775, study PRJEB20133) | metagenome
GTGCTGATCCTACATGGGGTTGACCTGACCACGCTGGCGGGGCTGGCCTTGGCGGTCAAGGTCTTTGTTGTGGCCACACTTGCCATGCTCTTGTTTGCCGCGGCGACGCAGGGCTATTTCCTCACCCGCTCAAAGCTCTGGGAAAGTGCGGCTCTGCTCCTCGTTGCCTTCACGCTGTTCGTGCCGAATTTCTGGCTAAACCGCCTCGTGCCGCCCTATCAGAGCGCGCCGGGCACCGCCTTTGCGACCTTGCTCGCTGAGGCGAACGAGGGCGATTACCTGCGGCTTGTCGTGGCTGGCCCGGTTTTCACCACGGGCGCGATCCGGCGCACGACGCTTGTGCTTGAGATCGACGCCACCCCGCCCGCACAGCGGCTCTCCGAAACCGGGCTGTTCCTCATGCCGGAAGCAGACCGGATGGTGCTCGACGAACCCCTGCCGGGAAGCCGTTTTGCAGAGGCGCTGCGGCCATTTGATTTTTATGCGGACACCCCGGTTGAGATCGTGGCCGTGGAATATTCGGTCGACCGGCTGCCGCAAGAGATTTTCTACATTCCTGCCCTTCTGCTCTTGGGGCTGGTGGTGCTGGCTCAGCGCCGCCGGCAAACACAGCCCGCCTTCTGAGAGAGTGCCATGCCGCGCCAGATCCTATTGCCGATCGACCTCAGCGATCCTGCGAGCTGGCAGAAGCCGCTTTCTGAAGCGCTGCTGCTGCTTGGACCCGAGGGCAAGCTGCATGTTGTCTCGGTGTTGCCCGATCTCGGCCTGCCGCAGGTTGGCAGCTTTTTCCCGAAGACCTTCGAAAAGGATGCGCTCAAAGCGCTTGGCAGGGCGCTGACCGATTGGATTGAGGCACATGTCCCTGCGGGCGTTGATGTTTATCCCCATGTGCTACACGGCCGGATCTATGACGAAATTCTGCGCGCTGCCGACAAACTCGGGGTTGATGTGATTGTCATGGGCGCGCACCGGCCGGCTTTGCGCGACTATCTCCTTGGCCCGAATGCGGCGCGGGTGGTACGACATGCGCGCTGTTCGGTCTATGTGGTCAGGGGGTGACCAGATGCCTGGGCATATCTTTGGGCGCAGCACGCTGGAAACTCTACCCACCGCCGTTGCAGGCGATGGCTGTTATCTCATCGATAAGACCGGCAAGCGCTATCTCGACGGTTCGGGTGGGGCGGCGGTCTCGTGCCTTGGCCATTCTGACCCGGATATCCGCGCCGCGCTGCATGCGCAACTCGAAAAGCTCGCCTTCGCGCATACCGCCTTTTTTACCTCTGAGCCGGCGGAGGAGCTCGCCGATCTATTGATCGAACATGCGCCGCAGGGAATCGAGCGGGTCTATCTCGTCTCGGGCGGGTCGGAGGCGGTTGAGGCCGCGTTGAAGCTTGCCCGTCAATATTTCCTCGAGATCGGCGAGCCGAAACGCCACCGCATCATCGCCCGCCGGCAGAGCTATCACGGCAATACACTTGGGGCCCTTGCCGCAGGCGGCAATGCCTGGCGGCGTGCTCCCTTTGCCCCCCTGTTGATCGAGACAAGCCACATCGCCCCCTGCTACGCCTACCGCGACCGCGCTGAGGGCGAGAGCCTCGAGGCCTACGGCCTTCGCGTGGCCAATGAGCTTGAAGCCGAGATCTTGCGCCTTGGGCCCGAAACGGTGATGGCCTTCATCGCCGAGCCGGTGGTGGGCGCAACCTTGGGCGCTGTGCCCGCCGTCCCGGGCTATTTCAAGCGTATCCGCGAAATCTGCGATCGTTACGGTGTGCTGCTCATCCTGGATGAGGTGATGTGCGGCATGGGCCGAACAGGCTCTCTCTTTGCCTGCGCGGAAGACGGCGTCGCCCCCGACATGATCACCATCGCCAAGGGGCTCGGAGCGGGCTATCAGCCGATTGGGGCCCTTCTTGTCACAGGTAAGATCTACGAGGCGATCCGGCAGGGCTCGGGCTTTTTCCAGCACGGGCACACCTATATGGGCCATGCCATGGCGGCTGCCGCGGGGGTTGCTGTGCTCAAGGCCATTGACAGCCGTGGGCTTCTGCCGCGCGTCCGGGCGATGGGGGCGCGGCTCGACCAGGCGCTTCGCGCGCGTTTCGGCCAGCATCCGCATATCGGTGACATTCGCGGGCGCGGGCTGCTCCGTGGCCTTGAGCTTGTCGCCGACCGCGAGACGAAGGCCCCTTTCGACCCCGCGTGCAAGCTCTCGGCGCGCATCAAGGCCGCAGCCATGAAGGCCGGGCTGATCTGCTACCCCATGGGGGGAACAATCGACGGCAAATGCGGTGATCACATCCTGCTTGCGCCACCCTACATCATCACAGAGGAGCAGATCGAGGAGCTGACGGACAAGCTCGCCTCGGCCATTGAGACAGCACTTGCCGCATGAGCCGGTTTGCCATTTTGCCAAAGATTATGGTTGCTTATGGTTGCGCCGAACGGCGCGCGGCGCAGCAAGGCTGATCATCCGGCCTTGCCGGTGACACTCCCCGCGATTGTAGCCACCGCACGGGCCTGTGAGGCGGCCGAGGCCGGAGCGATCCACGCTCATCTCCGCGATGCCGAGGGCCGGCATGTGCTAGATGCGGGCCGTGCTCGGAAACTTGTCGCTGAGATGGCGCGCGCCGTGCCCGCGATGCCGGCTCAGATTAGCACCAAGGCCGCAGGCCGCTCCTGCCCCGAGGCCCAACGCGCCTTCCTCACTGAGCTTTTTGCGCGGCGCGCCCGCGGAAGGTGTGTCCATCGCCCTTTCGGAACTGCTGGCCGATGGCGAGCGCGCCGCGGCGCGCCGTTCATACCATGCGCTGGCCGAAGCCGGGGTGCCCGTTCAGCATATCCTCTACGATCCGGCCGAGCTGTCGCGCCTTGCAGGCGAAATCGCAGACCGCACTATCCCCGCAACCGGGTTGCAGGTGCTTTCTGTTCTTGGGCGTTATCCGGCTGGGCTTGTGGCTGACCCCGGCATGCGCGAGCCGTATTTGCACGGCGCCCGCGCAGCTGGACTCGCGCCCGACTGGGCCGTCGCCTTTGGCCCGGAAGAGACCGCACGCCTCTGTTACGCCCTCATGCTCGGTGGCAAGGTGTGGGTCGGTTTCGAGAACAGCCTGTTCATTGCCAATGGCTCAATCGCCCCTGACAACGCGGCCCGCGTGCGCGAGCGTGCCGCCCTCGCCGCCGGGCTGGGGCAGGGCGGGGGCAGGGCGGTCAACCAAGGCTGAGCCTGGCTGCGGTTGTCAAGTTTAAGCAAGGTTGACCAATTTGTAGTCCCGCACTAGGGATCACTGACCACACCCTTGGGCCCGGGTTGCTGGGGGTGGCCTTCTTTCGGACGAAACCGTCTCATTTTATGGAAGCCTTCATGACGACACTGCGCGACGCGGCGCTGAACTCGCGCGCCTGGCCCTTTGAAGAAGCGCGAAAGGTGCTCGCGCGGGTGGAAAAGACCCCGCCGGCCAAGGGCTATGTCTTGTTTGAAACGGGTTATGGGCCTTCGGGCTTGCCGCATATTGGGACCTTCGGCGAGGTGGCCCGCACCACAATGGTTCGCCGCGCATTTGAAGTTTTGTCCGATATCCCAACGCGGTTGATCTGTTTTTCCGATGATATGGACGGCATGCGGAAAATTCCTGACAACGTCCCCAATCCTGAGATGTTGCGGGAACATCTGCAAAAGCCCCTCACCGCGGTACCCGATCCTTTTGGCACCCATGAAAGCTTCGGCGCACACAACAATGCCGAGTTGCGTCGGTTTCTTGACGCGTTCGGTTTTGAGTATGAATTCATCAGCGCCACCGAGTTTTACAAGTCAGGCCGGTTCGACCACATTTTGCTGTGCGCCGCGGAACGTTATGATGAGCTGATGGCGCTCATGCTGCAGAGCCTGCGCGAAGAGCGGCAAAAAACCTATTCAATCTTTCTGCCGATCCATCCCGAGACGGGGCATGTTCTTTATGTGCCGATCAAACATGTCGATGCGCGCTCGGGCACTGTGACTTTCGACGATGACCGGGGCCGAGAATGGACAGTTCCTGTCACCGGTGGGCACGTCAAGCTGCAATGGAAACCCGATTTTGGAGCGCGGTGGGCTGCGCTTGATGTCGATTTTGAAATGTTCGGCAAAGATCATGCCTCGAACGCACCTTTGTACGACAACATCTGCGAAATTTTAGGCGGTCGTCCGCCCGAGCATATGATCTACGAGCTCTTTCTTGACGAGAAGGGCGAAAAAATTTCGAAATCGAAAGGTAATGGCCTCAGTATCGACGAATGGCTGACCTATGCTTCAGCTGAAAGTCTATCGTATTTTATGTATCAAAAACCGCGTAGTGCAAAGAGGCTGTGGTGGGATGTAATCCCAAAAACCGTCGACGATTATCATCGCGACTTGCGCGCTTTTCTGCAGCAGTCACTCGAGGAACAGCTGGCCAATCCGGTTTGGCATGTGCACGGCGGCAAACCGCCCGAAAGCCGGATGGTTGTTTCCTTCTCGATGTTGCTCAATTTGGCCTCGGTTGTGGCAACGCCTGACAAAGAAAAGCTTTGGGCCTTTGTCCGCCGCTATGCGCCGGAGGCTCAGCCTGAAACCCACCCCGACCTTGATCAAGCAATCGAATTTGCCTGTCGATATGTGCGCGCTTTTGTGCTGCCCAAGCGGTGCTATCGAGCCCCGAGCGCGCGCGAAGCGGCCGCGTTGGCCGAGCTTGCCGAGCGTTTGCGCACCGTCTCGCAAGGGGCCGATGCTGAGACGCTGCAAGATCTCGTCTATTCCGTCGGCCGCGCGCATGGCTTTGAGCCGATGCGGGAGTGGTTCCGCGCGCTTTACGAGGTGCTGCTTGGGGCCTCCGAAGGGCCGCGCTTTGGCGGCTTTATCGCCCTTTATGGCACGGCCGAAACGGTTGCGCTTATTGAAAAAGCGCTTGCCGGCGGCTTGACAAGTGAGCCTGAGGCCGGTGCGGCCCCACGAGAGGCAGAAAACGCCTCCACCGGGGCGGCAGGGGCCTTGGTCTCTCGCCGCTGAAAGGGCCTTTGCCAGAGCTCTTCTTCGTGCTGCCCGTATGCGGGCCACCGGCGGCGCGCCGAAGCACGGCTTGAGCCGAGCAGGCAGCCCAAAACCGGAGTTGGCGCGCGCGCCCAAAAGCCAGGGCAGTGCACGGGGGCTCACCGCCTGTACAACCCGCTTTCGCAAAGCGCGGAGCAAGGCCCGAATGCGCAACGCGCGCTTCGCTCGCGCGAGGTTAAGCCTGGCCGTGTAGCCCTGGCGCAACCTCGGCCTCTCAAACGGGGGGCCGCTCGAGCGGACAGGGATTGAGGATGAATAAAGCGGTCACTGACGGGATTCCTTTCATGCCGCCGCCCTTTGCGGCGGGCTTGCACTTTTGGTCTTCCACCACAGGGCGGCCCGGATCTCCCACTTATTCCGATGATCCAAACGCGACGTTCGTGCCGTCTGATCCCGACTTTGGCGGATGCCTCGAGCTTATCAAGACACAAGGGGTGCAAAAGATCCGGTTTACGGGTGAAACGCCGATCATCCCCGGTTGTTATCTGCAGATCACCGCGCGGATTAAGGTCTTGTCGGGCGCTTTGCCGGGGGTGCGAATTGCCGGCTACGCTTGCGATGCAGCGGGCAACTTCATTGCCACGGTTCCCGCTTTTGGCAGCACCATAACCCTTGACACTTATGGGCAAGTCGTCACCGTGCGGGGCATTATTGGCACTGCCTTTCGCACCGGTGTCGATTTGCCATGGCTTGGGGTCGTCTTTGGCCATTTGGGATTGGATCTAACAGGCCCAAACGGCGGTTTGATCCGCATCGATGACATTGAGATCGAAGATGTGACCGGCTATTTTCTGCGCGATCTCATCCCGCATGTTGACGTGCGCGATCACGGCGCGCGCGGAGACGGGGTCACCGACGATCGCACAGCCTTTTTGGCTGCGGCAGCCGAGGCCGAGGCGAAAGGGGCGGCCTTGCTTGTGCCGCCTGGGACCTTTCGGATTGGCTCCACGCTGACAATCACCGTTCCGGTCATCGCGCAAGGCACGCTCCTTATGCCCGCAGACGCGCGGTTGCACCTGACGCGGAGTTATGATCTACCGACCTACGCAGCCCTTTTCGGCTCGGCCGAAGAGGGGCTCAGACGGGGCCTGCAGGCGCTTTTTTTCTTCACCGATCACGTCACCTTCGATTTGCGCGGGCGCCGCGTGCGGGTGACGGAGCCGATTGATGTTGCCGCCCTTGCCGGCATCACAAGCTTTGCGCAGCGTCGACAGCTCGCCAACGGCCAGATCGAAATCGAAAGCGGCCCCGCCTGGGCAAACCAGACCGTTACCGCGACGGCAACCTATAGCACCGCGAACGCGCTGACGCTCTCGGATGTCTCAAATATCGGGGCCATTCCGGTTGGCGCGCGCATCTCTGGCCCGGGCGTTGGGCGGGAGATTTATGTTCGCGCCAAGAATGTCAGCGCGGGCACGCTGACCGTAAGCGACCCGCTTCATGGTGGCTCAGGCACGCGCAGCTATACGTTCACAAGATTCCAACACGTGCTCGACTTTTCCGGTTTTACCACGCTTGAGCGGTTTGAGATTGTAAATATCGAGTTTTTGCTCAAAGGCGAGGCAAGCGGCATCAACCTGCCGAGTGATGGCGCAATCTTTACCATTCGAAACTGCACGTTCAATCGCCCCCGCGATAAGGCGATCACCTCAATTGGAACCGGCTGCCAGGGGTTATTGGTTGACGAATGTCAGTTTTTGTCTAACGAAATGGCGTTGCCGGCGCAAGACCGCGTCTCCATCGCACTCAACGCGCGCGGCAATGATATAAAACTACGCAATTGCCGTGTCGTTCGTTTCCGGCATTTTGCCGTTCTCGCCGGAAGTGGCAATCTGATTACCGGCAATCACTTTTTCCAGGGCGATGAAGAAAATCCCGGCCTGCGTACGGCGGGCTTGGTACTCACGCGGGTCAATCTCTTGACCACGATCACAGCAAATTACATCGACAATTGCTTTATTGAGCTCACCAACGAACATTCCGCCGCGCCGAATTGGGAGCAGCAGTTTTCGTTTGGCGGCCTCACCGTCACCGGCAACTTTTTCCTCTGCTCAAACACCACTGCGGCTTTTCGCTTCTTTATTGTCAAGCCGTTCGGGACCGGGCATTTTCTGCAGGGGCTGCAGGTTTCGGGGAACGTTTTCCGCACGCTCAACACCACAATCGAGCGCGTCGAAGGGGTTGACACAAGCATCGCGCCCCTCGATTCTTCGCGCTTCCGCAATGTAATTTGGCAGAACAACGCTTATAACGGAATTCAAACGCCCGCGGAAAGCCCGCTGACCTTGCGTCACGATCAAAATACCGCCGCGACGAATTGGACCATTTCAACGGGCGGACGTTTGCCGTTCCAAGGGCGGGCCCGGACGGTTCCGGCCTTTGTGATCGAAGGGGTCCCCCGCGGGCCGGGCAGCGAGGTGCGCACGGCTATGCCTTACGTGAACATTCAGCAAGGTCCTGCGCAAGATCAAATCCGTTTAACCTGGCCAAGTGAAACACGCGGGCGCGTGGTGATCACTGTGCGGGTGGACAATCCCTTGTAGCCCGAAGGGTCTGGCTTGGCGTTGGATTACCCCTTGTGCGGGCGGCCAAGTTCTTGGACGCCAAAGAGGGGCCCGATGTGCGCGAGGTTGGCCCGTGCGCGGGCGGCCCGTTTGGCCGTCGGGGTGAACCGCAGGTGGTGGGCGTTGGGGTTGACCGCGGGCCGCGGGCGTTGGCCTTCGCCGCTTGGGTCTCTTCACGTGTAAGGCGGCCACGGCCTTTTCTCGCGCAACCAAAAGCGCAATGCGCTTCCGCAGGCGGATGGCCGAGGGCGCCTTCGCCCGGGGCGATCGGCACTCGGCCCTCACTACATGACATACGTGTCGTCGCCACGCACGCGCGTGACGCGCCAGGCCGAGAGCGAAGCCGCTTGCGCGTTAGCCACAGCTCGAAAAGCCGCAGGCGCGGCAGGTCAGGCAGCCTTCAATCAACACCAGGTCCGGAGCGCTGCAGTTTGGGCAAAACTGCGGGCGCGCCATTCGCGGGCCCGTCTTTGGTGTCGCTGCGGAAGGCGCCTCTGATACCGCTTCGGACGATGGCGGAAGAAAGCCAATCGCGCGCATATGCTCTTCAATCACTGCGCCAATTGCGGCGAGGATCGAAGGCACATAGCGCCCCTCCATCCAGGCGCCGCCGCGGGGGTCGAACACGGCCTTGAGTTCCTCAACGACAAAGGACACGTCCCCCCCGCGGCGGAACACCGCCGAAATCATCCGCGTCAAGGCAACCGTCCAGGCATAGTGCTCCATGTTTTTTGAGTTGATGAAAACCTCAAATGGCCGCAGTCTGCCCTCGACCTCGATGTCATTGATGGTCACGTAGAGGGCGTGCTCTGAAAACGGCCATTTGAGCTTGTAGGTCTGGCCGGACAACACCACAGGCCGCGCCATTGGCTCAGCCGAGCTCTCTCCAGTCCCGAGCCGAGGGGCGCGCGGCACGGTGTGCGGCTTGCTTGGCTGATCCCGTTCAACGGCCAACACCGCGCCCGTAACGGGGTTTGGCCGATACGTGGTGCAGCCCTTGCAGCCCAGCCGATATGCTTCGCGGTAGACGTCTTTGAACGTCTCAAAAGAAATATCCTCCGGCAGATTGATCGTCTTGGAGATGGCCGAATCCACCCACTCTTGCGCGGCCGCTTGCATGGTGAGATGCGCCATGGGCGGCAGGGTTTGCGCTGTGACAAAGGTTTCTGGCAACGGCGCATCGCCCTTCAGTTTGCGCCAGAGCGCAACGGCGTAATCCTCCACCTCTTCGCTCTCCCGGCTGCCGTCGGGCAACAGGACCTGGCGAGTATAGGAGAGCGCAAAAACAGGCTCAATGCCCGAACTCACATTGCCGGCCAAAAGGCTGATGGTTCCGGTTGGGGCAATCGAGGTCAAAAGCCCGTTGCGCATGCCGTGCTTGCGGATCTGCGCGCGGAGGTCTTCGGGCATCTTCTGAAGCATGGGCGCTGCCAGATATGGCTCAGCTTGAAAGAGCGGGAAGGATCCCTTCTCCCGCGCGAGGTCAACCGAGGCCCGGTAGGCGGTTTCAGCGATCTTTTTGAGCCAGTCCCGCGTTTGGGCAAGCGCGGCCTCTGTGCCATAAGTGAGCCCGCAGAAGATCAACGCATCAGCAAGCCCGGTGACGCCAAGCCCAAGGCGCCGCTTGAGCCGGGCCTCCTCGGCCTGCTTTGGCAGTGGATAGCGGCTTGCATCGATGGCGTTATCGAGCATGCGCACGGCGACAGTGACCAGTGCCTCAAGCTCGGCCTCATCTATATGGGCCGCGGCGCTAAAGGGGGCGCGTACGAGGCGGGCAAGGTTGATTGAACCGAGCAGACAGGCGCCATAGGGTGGCAAAGGTTGTTCGCCGCAGGGGTTGGTGGCCGCAATCGTCTCGCAATAGGCAAGGTTGTTGTTCTCATTGATCCGGTCAATGAAGATCACGCCCGGCTCGGCCACGTCGTAGGTTGCGCGCATGATTTTGTCCCAGAGCGTCCGCGCCTTGACGGTGCGAAACACCTTGCCAGAAAAGACAAGCGGCCAATCTGAGTCGGCCTCGACCGCCGCCATGAACGCATCGGTGACCAGCACCGAGAGGTTGAACATCCTCAGCCGCGCCGGGTCGCGTTTGGCGTCGATAAAAGCTTCAATGTCAGGGTGATCGCAGCGCATCGTGCCCATCATCGCCCCCCGCCGATTGCCGGCGGACATGATGGTGCGGCACATCGCATCCCAGACATCCATGAAGCTCAGCGGCCCCGAGGCGTCCGCCGCCACCCCCTTGACCTCCGCCCCCTTCGGCCGGATGGTGGAGAAGTCGTAGCCGATCCCGCCGCCCTGCTGCATCGTCAGCGCGGCCTCCTTCAGCATCTCGAAGATGCCGCCCATCGAATCCGGGATCGTCCCCATCACGAAGCAGTTGAAGAGCGTCACCGTCCGGTCCGTCCCCGCCCCGGCGACGATCCGGCCCGCGGGGAGAAAGCGGAAATCCTCGAGCGCGGCGCGGAACCGCGGCGTCCAGAGCGCGGGCTCGGCCTCGGCCGCGGCGAGGGCACCCGCGATCCGGTCCCAGGTCGCCTCGATCGTGCCGTCCCGCGGCGTGCCGTCGGGCCCCTTGAAGCGGTACTTCATGTCCCAGATCTGCTCGGAAATCGGCGCGGCGAAGCGGGACATCGGCATTCCTTGCGGCTGAGGCGGCAGGACCCGCTGGCAGAATCGGCAGGGGCCGCATAGCGTAGGCCACCAAATCTAGGGGCAAAGAGGGAACGGCGCAATGAATATGGCTGGCGTGCCCGCGACC
>FWWL01009969.1_pt1 | contig 10385 bp, 8 predicted proteins | sample 2228331 | NCBI WGS metagenome assembly FWWL01 (sample SAMEA103939775, study PRJEB20133) | metagenome
TGTGGGAGCTCCATGGGGGTCTGGAGAAGGGCTGGACTATGTGATCCGGGCCTTGCGGGCAGGGGCGCGGATTTGGTATGAGCCCAGTCTATACGTGATCCATCCGAGGCGGGAGCCGGGAGTGCGGTTGGTCGGGCGGTCCTACCGGTACGGGAAGGGAATCGGACGGGTGCTGCGGAAGCACCGGTATCCCCTGATGTTCTCCTTGTACATGGCCGCGCGGCCCTTGGCGGGTGCGGTGGGCTCCTTGCTGCTCCTGCGGCCGGGCGCGGCCTTGTATTACCTGGCGGGAGCGGCGGGCCGGTTTGCGGGGTTGCTGCGGCCGGGGCCGCTGGAACCGGTGGGAACTACGCCAGAGCCCGCGGGGATCCGGTTGCTGGCGGAGGGCCTGGGGCGGCACCGGATGGCCGAGGTGGTGAAACTCGTGGAAGAGGCTAGTGCCTCCGGCCACCGGGGCTACATCGTCACCCCCAACACCGACCATGTGGTGCGCTACCAGCGGGATCGGGCCTTCCGAGAGGCGGTGGACGGCGCGTGGCTTCGGCTCGCGGACGGGATGCCCGTGGTGTGGGCGAGCCGGCTCGTGGGGAATCCCGTTCCGGAGCGGGTGGCGGGAGCTGACCTCTTGCCAGAGCTATGTCGGCTCGCGGCAGAGCGGGGCTACTCCGTGTTCTTCCTGGGAGGCCGCGCGGGGGTGGCCCCGCGGGCCGCGGAAAACCTCAGAAACCTCTACCGTGGCCTGAAAGTTGCTGGCACCTACACCCCCGGGGAAGGGTTTGCACAAAACCTCCAGGACCAGGAGGCCGCGGTGGAGGCCGTGAACCGGGCGAGTCCCGACATCCTGTTCGTGGGGGTGGGGTCTCCGGCCCAGGAGCTCTGGGTACGCCGGAACTGGGACCGCTTACGGGTCCGGGTGGCGGTGTGCTGTGGGGCCGCCCTGGACTACGCGGCGGGGACAAAGCCCCGGGCACCCCGGTGGATGCAGCGGGCGGGACTGGAGTGGCTGTGGCGGCTACTGCACGAGCCACGCAGGCTGTGGCGCCGGTACCTGGTGGAGGACCTCGCCTTCTTCGGACTGGTGCTCCAAGCGGTGTGGGCAAAGCGGGTGCGGGGACGAGGATGACGAGCCGGGTGACTCCCCTCGGGCGTGCTGCGGCGCTCCCGCAGCCGGTCGCCCGGATTCTGTGCGTTTTTGCACTCCTCGGCTCCGACCTCTTGGCCCTGGGGGTGGCTCTGGCGGGAGCCGTAGGGGTCCGGGCCTCAATCTTTCCCCTGCTTTCTCCCGCCTTCTCCCGACCCACCTACCCCCTGACTCACTACCTGCAGCTGTGGTGGTTGCCGCTCGCGTTCCTCGGGACCTGCGCGTACGCGGGGCTATACACCCGCCGGATGCCAAGGTGGGAGGAGGTGCGCAGGTGTGTCAGCGCGGCCACCACCGGGACGGTGCTCGCCTTCGCCCTCGTGTCCGTGGGGAAGTTCCAGGAGGACGTCTCCAGGCCCGTGCTCGTGCTCACGTGGCTCGGATTGCTCCTGACCCTCCCCACGGCCCGGGGACTTGCCAAGCGGGCGCTGTTCTCGCTCGGCCCCTGGCGCCGCAAGGCCCTCGTGGTGGGCGAGATCGGCGCGGCCTTGGCGATCGCCTCCGCCCTCAAGCGCGATCCCTCCCTGGGGTACGAGGTGGTGGGGATTGTCCCTGAGTGGCAGGAAGCCCCGCAGGCCGCGGCCACCTGGGGTGCTGAAGAGGTGGTGGTGCTCGCGAGCGGTCTTGGTCGGTCAGAGGCGCTGCGGGTCGTAGAGGCCCTGCGTCCCGTGGCCCAGAACGTCCTGCTCGTTCCCGACCTCGCGGAGGTCCCGGTGCTGAGCCTGGAGGTCTTAGGGCTCTTCGAGGAGCGCGCGGTGCTGCTCCGGGTCCCCAATCCCCTCCTTAATCCGTGGAACGGGTTTTTAAAGCGCGCCATGGACCTGGCTTTGGGAAGCGTGCTGGCCCTGCTTAGCGCTCCCGTGGTAGCCGCGGCCGCCCTGGCGGTAAAGCTGGATTCTCCCGGCCCCGCCTTCCACGTGGAGCCGAGGATCGGCCGGGCAGGGCGGCGGTTTCCCTGTTTCAAGCTGCGCACCATGCACGTGGATGCTCCTGCGCGGCTCGCGGCCCACCTCGCCGCGGACCCCCAAGCGCGGGAGGAGTGGGAGCGCTACCGGAAGCTTCGAGGTGATGATCCGAGGGTGACCCGGGTCGGAAGGTTCTTGCGCCGGTGGTCCCTCGATGAGCTCCCGCAGCTGTGGAACGTGCTCCGGGGAGAGATGAGCCTCGTGGGTCCACGACCTTACCTTCCCGAGGAGATGGCGTTCCTGAGCGCAGATGGGATGCTGGACGTGCGGCCCGGTATCACGGGCCTGTGGCAGGTGAGCGGCCGCAACGCCTTGGACTTCCGTACCCGGCAGCTCCTGGACCGGTGGTACGTGGGCAACTGGTCCCCCTGGCTTGATCTCGTGATCCTCCTGCGTACCCCGTCCGCGGTCCTGCGGGGAGAAGCGGGCACGTGATACCATTTCTCAGGAGGCCATGCAGATCCGGGTGGTCACCGAGGCCGGAGAGCCGGTCGGCGAGTTCCTCCTGCGCCTGGGCGGGTGGACCGAGGAGCAGTACCTTCGGGAGGCGCCGGAGGACCGGATCTGGGAGTTCGCGGACGGAGAGGTCATCGTGCACTCGCCCGCCAGCATCACCCACCAGCGGATCGTCCGGTTCTTGACCTACTTGCTCACCGGGTACGTGGAGGAACGGGGTCTTGGCGAGGTGTTCAACGGACCTGCGGCCCTGCGCCTGCGTCCAGGCCTCATCAAGGAGCCGGGCGTCTTCTTGGTCACGCCCGGACGCGCTACCGTCGGCTCCCTCTTCGTGGAGGGAAGCGCGGACCTGGTGGTGGAGGTAGCCTCGTCCGCCACCCGTACCTACGACCTTCAAGAGAAGGCGGCGGCCTACCGCCAAAGCGGGGTACGGGAGTACTGGGTGGTGGATCCGGACCGCAAAGAAGTGGTCGTGCACCGTCTGGAGGGGGGAAGCGACCACACGGAAACCCTCGCGGCCGGTAGGCTCGTGTCCTCCGCGGTCCCCGGCTTCTGGATCGAGGTGACGTGGCTATGGCAGGATCCCCTCCCTCCGGCTACGGCCTGCCTGCGGGAGGTCCTTGGTTCGGGAGGCAGTTGAGGGGGCGGTAGCCGGCGCTGCGTGGACCTCCGGGGGAATGCCCATGACCAGCAGCCGGTCGTTTTTGCAACCGTCCGGGCGGCTAACCCTATTGGCCGGCTAGGCAACCCCCTGGGGAATCATCTCCGCTGCTAGTATGGAGCAGGAGCATAGCTGTGCGGGTCAAACTGGGTCTCGTGCTCGTGGTGTTGGCCGCCGTGGCCGGGCTGTTGTGGTCTCTGGGTGTGGGGTTTCCGCGTGCACCGGAACCGGTGGATACGGTTCGGGTACGCCGTGGGGATCTCGAGCTCACCCTGACGGTATCAGGAACCGTGGAAGCCCACACGGTGGATCTCGCGTTTCAACTCCCCGGGCGGGTGCGTTGGGTGGTCCCGGAGGGACAGCGCGTCGGGTCCGGACAAGCTCTGGCAGCGCTGGAGGCGGGGGAGCTCGAGGCGGAAGTCGAGCAGGCCCGGCAAGCCCAACGGGCCGCAGAGGAGGAAGCTCGGCGGGCGCTGGTGCAGGCCCAAGCCAGCCGCCATGAGGTGCGGAGGGCTGCCGCAGCGGTGCGGGCGGCCCGGGCCCAGGCGGAGCAGGCACGGGCCGCCTGGAGGGCTGCGGTTGCTCGGCTCGAGGAGCTGCGGGCCGCTCCTCGGGAGGTGGACGTTGAGCAGGCGGAGGCGGCACTGCGGGCGGCCGCTGCCGCCCTAGAACAGGCCCGCCGGACGTTGGAAGTCCAGCAGCGCCTATACCAGGAGGGCGCGATCAGTCAAGTGCAGCTGGATGCCGCCCGCGCACAGTACGACGCGGCCAAGGCCCAGTACGAGCAGGCCAAAGCGCAACTAGACCGCATCCGGGCAGGCCCCGGCCGGGAAGCTGTCCAGGCGGCCACCGAGCAGGTTGCGCAAGCTCGTGCGGCATGGCGGGCGGCTATGGCGCAGGTGGAGCAGGCGGAGGCGGCGCTGTCCGGAGCGCGGGCGGCCGCGGAGCAGGCGGACGCCCTGGCCCGGCTGGCTGCTGCCCGCACCGCCCAGGCGGTTGCGGCGAGGCGGGCGGCGGAGGAGCGTCTACGCCGGGCGGTACTGCGTGCGCCTTTTTCCGGAACGGTCCTCCGCGTGTACCTGCAGCCCGGTGCAATGGCGTCGCCGGGTGTGCCGGTACTGGCCCTGGCAAGCCCCGCCCGTTGGGTGACCGCGGAAGTGGAGGAAGCGGACGTGGGCAAGCTGCGGGTCGGCCAACGGGCATGGGTAACCGCAGACGCCTACCCGGGCCTTAGGCTAACCGCCCACCTTCGCCAAATCGGAAGTCGGGTGGAAACCCGAATGGGCAGCCGGGTGGTGCGAGTCCGGCTGGACCTAGATCGGCCGGTGATGTTGCGGGTAGGGACAACCGTGGATGTGGACGTGGTGCTCCGGGTAATTTCCCGGGTCCTGCTGGCCCCTCCCGAGGCCGTGATCTCTTCGGAGGACGGCGGAAGCCAGGTCTACGTGGTGGACCGTGGGGTGGTGCGGGTGCGCTCCGTACGGACGGGGGAGCGCGACGAAGACCACGTGGTGGTGCTGGAAGGGCTCCGAGAGGGTGAGCTGGTGGCGGTGGCCGAACCGGGCCGGCTCCGGGACGGCCAGCGCGTGCGGGTGCGGTCCGTGCGATGACGCCTCTGGTGGAGCTGCGCGACGTGACCAAAGTGTACCGCCTGAGGTCCGTGGCGGTGCGCGCCCTCCAGGGGATCCGGCTGCAGGTGTACCCGGGGGAGTTCGTCGCCATCATGGGACCCTCGGGTTCCGGGAAGTCTACGCTGCTGAACCTGATCGGCTGCCTGGACCGTCCCACGGAGGGGAGTTGTCTTGTGGATGGCCAGGATACCAGCCACCTCAGCGACGACGCCCTCAGCGAGCTGCGCAACCGCAAGGTGGGCTTCGTGTTCCAGATGTTCAACCTGCTGCCCCGGCTCACCGCCCTGCAGAACGTGGAGCTACCGATGCTGTACGCAGGAGTGCCACCGGTCGTGCGGCGGCGCCGGGCCGTGGAGCTGCTGGCGCGGGTGGGACTCGGGGACCGCCTGCACCACCGACCCCACGAGCTGTCGGGTGGGGAGCAGCAGCGGGTGGCCATCGCCCGCGCCCTGGCCAACGGCCCCGCGATCGTGCTGGCGGACGAGCCCACGGGCAACCTAGACAGCCGCGCCGGAGAAGAGGTCCTGGCCCTGTTCCAGGAACTCAACCGTGGGGGGGTGACGGTGCTGCTGGTTACCCACGACCGCGAGGTGGCAGAGCACGCGCGGCGCATCGTGACCCTCAGAGACGGGCGCGTGGTCCGGGACGAGCCGGTGCCGAATCCGCGCCAGGCGGTGGAGGTACTGGAGCGGATGGAGCGATAAGCCGGAGGGGTAGGCCGTGAGCCTTTGGGAAGCGTGGCGGACGGCCGTGGGTGCGCTAGGTGCGAGTCCCCTGCGCTCGGTCCTCGCCACCCTGGGCGTAGCGATCGGAGTGGCGGCGGTGGTCGCCCTGGTGTCCGTGGGGCAGGCGGCCCGCACGCGGGTGGTCGGTGCGTTCTCCAACCTGGGTCCAGACCTCCTGTGGGTGCTGCCGGGCAAGGCGGAGGAAGGCCAGCAGTTCGCCCCCCAGGAGGGCAGGCTCACCTTGACCTTTGCGGACGCGCAGGCCATCCAGCGGGAGGCGCGGGCGGTGGCGGGCGTGGCGCCGTGGCTGCAGACCTCGGTGGAAGTCACGGGTGGACGCGAGCGGGCGGTCACCACGGTCATCGGCACCACCCCGGACTACCTGCAGGTGCGGGCCCTGCAAGTGCAGCGCGGCCGGTTTCTGATCGAGGTGGACCACCAGCGGCGGAAGCGGGTGGTGGTGCTGGGACCTACCTTGGCCCGCCAACTGTTCCGGTCTCCGGAGCTGGCCCTGGGCCGGCGGGTGGGGATTCGGGGCCGGGCCTTCGAGGTGGTGGGGGTGCTGCGCTCCCAGGGCCAGGTCCTGGGCGTGGACCTGGATGACCGCGCGTACATACCCTTCGGCACCGCGCAGCAGCTGTTCCAGGTAGACTACGCTTCGTTCCTGTTCGTGAAGGCCAAGGACACGGCCTCGGTGCTGCGGGCCAAGCGGGAGGTGGAGCGGATCCTAAGCCGGGAGCACGGAGAGGAGGACTTCACGGTCCTCACCCAGAGCCAGTTTCTGGGTACCCTGGACGCCATCCTGCGCGTGCTCACCGCGGCCCTGTCCTCCATCGCGGCCATCTCCCTGGTGGTGGGCGGCATCGGCATCATGAACATCATGCTGGTATCCGTCGCCGAGCGTACCCGGGAGATCGGTATCCGGAGGGCTGTGGGGGCCCGCCGAGGGGACATCCTCACCCAGTTCCTCGTGGAGGCAGTAGCCATCAGCCTGGTAGGGGGAGTGCTGGGCATGGGCCTGGGATTGGGCGCCTCGTGGGCCATCGCCGCTCGCCTGCTGAACCAGCCACCCGCTCCGAACGCACTCGTCCCCGTGGTGGTGCTGGCCTTCAGCTTTTCCGTGCTGGTGGGCGTGGTGTTCGGGGTGTACCCTGCCTGGCGCGCGGCTCGCCTAGATCCCATCGAGGCCCTCCGCTACGAGTAGAAGACGGGAGCCTCCGGCGGTCGCTTCTGGCTTGGAGAGCAAGCTTCCGAACGGCGCAGCGGGGCGCTAAGGCGCCTAAGCTTCCCTCCCGTTCCGTGGACTTGGAAAGGCCTCCGCCAGAACCCTCCATAGCTCCTCCCGCTCCCCCGGGACGAGGGGGAGGTACGGTGTGATGCGGTCCACAAGCCCCGCATAGCGCGCCCGGAGAACGTCGGGGACCTCTTTCGGACTTGCCAGCACGCAGAACGCGTCCAACATCTCGTCCGTCACCAGTTGAGGCATCTCCGACCACCGCCCCGTGCGGGCCAAGGCCGAAAGACGCTCGCCTACCTCCTCCCACCCGTGCAGGGCCAGAACCGTGCGGTAGGAGGGGGTGCTGGCGTAGAAGGCCACCTGGGATCGCAGGTACTCCCGCTCCTGCGGGTTCGTGGCGATCATCACCGAGGCGGAAACCGTAACCTCCCCGCGGCTCCGGCCCGCCCGTCGCGCTCCGTCTTCGATGGCCGGCAGGACGACGGCCCGCAGGTACCCCGGGGAGTGCAGGGGGTGCACGTGGAACCCGTCGGCCACCTCTCCCGCGAGGCGCGCGAGTCCCCGGTTCACGCCCGCCACGTAGATGGGGATTTTCGGGTGCGGGATGGGGCCGGGGTTGAAGAACGGAGAGAGGAGGGTGAGGGTGTAGTACCGGCCCCGGAAGGAAAGTTGCTCCCCGGTTTGCCAGCACCGCCACAGGGTCCGGATCGCCTGGATCTGCTCCCGGAGCTTGGCGACCGGGGAGTCGGGCCAGGACATCCCGAACCGCCGCTCGATGTGGGCCCGCACCTGGGTTCCGAGTCCCAGGATGAACCGGCCGCCACTGGCCTCCGCGAGGTCCCAGGCGGTGTGGGCGAGGGTGGTAGGGCTGCGGGCGAAGGCCACGGCGATGGCCGTGCCGAACGCCACATGCCGGGTGTGCGCGTACACGAGGGGACCGGGGAGGAACGGGTCGTGTCGGGTCTCGTTGGCCCACAGGCAGCCCACTCCGAGCCGCTCCGCGAGCTTCGCGGTCTCCGGGACCTGTCGGAGGGAGCCTGTAGGAAGCGCCGCGTCGAGAACCACACCACGAGGATTCCTCGTGCGCGGCCCGGAGTCCTGGTGGGTGCGGTATGATCGGCTTCGATGGAGCCTCTTGTGGAGCGTGCGCGGCGGGAGCTCGTACGGCTGGTGTCCATCCCGAGCCCCACGGGCCAGGAACAGCCCCTCCTCGCCTACCTGGAGGCCCGACTAGAGTCCTTGGGGCTGAGGCCCTTCCGGCAGCCCGTGGAAGGCGATCGGGCCAACCTGATCTGGAAGGGAGCGGAGCGGCCGAAGCTCTTGCTCACCGCCCACGCGGACACGGTCCCCATTGAGGAACCGCTCGACCGACCCCGGGTGGAGGCGGGGTGCGTGTGGGGGCGGGGCAGCGCGGATGTGAAGGCGGGGATCGCGGCCATCCTCCTGGCCCTCGAAGGGACCCCAGACGTCCGAAACCTGCCCATCGCGGTGGCCTTCACCGTGGATGAGGAGCAGGGGGGATTGGGGAGCAAGGTGTTGCCGGAGGCTGTCCAGGCGGAGGCGGCCGTGGTGCTGGAGCCGACAGAGCTCCGCCTCTGCCCTGCGGAAGCCGGTAGCCTCGAGGTCCGCGTGGAGGTCATGGGGATCCCTTCCCACGGCGGGACCTTCGAGGAGGGCCAGAACGCCATCCTGCGGGCCGCCGAACTCCTGCGGGCGTTTGGATCCTTGGCCTTCGTGCGGGCGGAGCATCCCTTGGTCGGCCGCGGCGGGTTCAACGTCATGGAGATCCGGGGCGGGAGGCCGGCGCTGGTGGTTCCGGACCGGTGTACCCTCAGCGTGGATTTCCGCGTACTTCCTGGTCAGGACATCGAGGCGGTCAAGGAAGAGGTCCTGCGGGTGGTGGCGGAGTACGGCGCCCGGGCGGAGGTCCTTGACGAGAGCCCGCCGTTTGAGCTCGCCGAGGACGCGCCCGTTTTCGCCCTCCTGCGCGAGGCGTATGAGGAGGCCCTGGGCCGGCCTCCGGAGATCGGGGCCATCCGGAGCTGGACCGACGCGGAGAACTTGGTCTCCGCGGGGATCCCGTCCGTGGTGTTCGGGCCCGGCCGGCTCGCGGTGGCCCACACGGCCTTCGAGCACGTGGAGCTCCAGCAGGTGGCCGATGCGGCTCGGGTCCTCATGCAGGCGATCCGGCTTGCGTCTCCTCCCTGATCATCCGCACCCAGATCCCCCACTGCCCCACCTTCCGGAACCCGAGCTTCTCGTACAGGGCCTGGGCCCGAAGGTTCTGCTCGCCCACCCAAAGCCCAAACCGCCGATGCCCACGGTCCCGCAGGTGCTCGAGCCCCGCCAGGCACAGGGCCTTACCGATCCCCCGCCCCTGGTAGCGGCCGCCCACGGCGAGCTCGTGGATCTCGCCGATGCGCTCCCCCCGATAGTCCACCCACCGGGCATCGGTTGCGATGAACCCCACCACTTCTTTGTCCAGGTACGCCACTAAGAACCCCTCCGGATCCCGCTTGTAGAGCCACCGGAGGTACTCCACCACCTCCCGATCCGTGTGGTAGGCGTACGTCTCCAGCCCTCGATAGGCCTCTCGGTAGACGGCCACAAGGCGCGGAAGGAAGGGCCGCGGATCCTGGTTGCGGATAACCAGTGCCTCGGATTCCACCCTGCTACGAGTATCCGTAACCTACGCAAGGGGTGGAGATCCTGGCTATCCCGCAGGAAGGGTGGCGGCGGCCAGGGCCTTTGCTTCCTCGTAGATGCGGTCCACGCTGGGGATCACCGCGCTCTCCAGGGGCTCGCTGAAGGGGATGGGGACATCCGGCACCGCGAGGCGCCGGATGGGCGCCTTCAGGGCCCCCAGGGCCTCCGCCTGGATCCGAAAGGCGATCTCTCCCGTCATCCCGTAGCTCTGGTAGTCCTCGTCCACGATCAGCACCCGCCCTGTCTTGCGGGCGGAGGTCACCAGGGTCTCCGTGTCGAGGGGCACCAGGGTACGCAGGTCGATGACCTCCGCGGAGATCCCGTCCCGCTCCAGTCGCTCCGCGGCCCGGAGGCTACGGGGCACCATCACGCCCGCGGCCACAATGGTGAGATCCCTCCCTTCCCGGCGCACCGCGGCTTTCCCGAACGGTACCGTGTAGGGCTCCTCCGGAACCTCCTCTTCCTCACCCTCGAAGGGCAGGAACGGCAGGCCCGTGAGGAGCTTGTGTCCGAAGATCACCACGGGGTTGGGATCCCGGAGGGCGGTGATGGTCAGGCCCTTGGCATCGTAGGCCGTAGAAGGGACGACCACCTTGAAACCGGGGACGTGGGCGAAGAGGCCGTACAGGACCTGGGAGTGCTGGGCGCTGTCCCCGTACCCGCCGCCGATGGCGGTGAGGACGGTGACGGGCATGGCGAACTGTCCCCCGGACATGTAGTGGTTCTTGGCCATGTGGTTGTACATCTGGTCGAAGCCCGCGCCTAGGAAGTCCACGAACATCAGGGAGACCACCGGGTGCAGGCCCACGGAGGCGGCGCCCACAGCCATGCCCATGAAGGTCTGCTCCGTGATGGGGGTGTCG
>FWWL01007602.1_pt1 | contig 10378 bp, 7 predicted proteins | sample 2228331 | NCBI WGS metagenome assembly FWWL01 (sample SAMEA103939775, study PRJEB20133) | metagenome
TCCCCGAACCAACCTCGCTCGTCAGGATAAGCGTCCCACCGAAGCGCGCTCATGCGTGCTCACTCCTTTGCAGGTTCATTGACCGACAAAAATTGTGCGGATTGCTCCCACAATCTGCTGGCTTCACCGAACGCTTACCGCTCTTGCCCATCACACCATTGTGCCCCTCACAAGTGCGGTTACGCGGGAACTTTGCCACGACTGTTAGCGTTTAAGTCATTTGGAGGCATCAACGAGTGTTGATAAATCAAAGGAGGGAACGCACAATGGGCTTGCTGAAACGAAGGTCGGTCTGGCTTGCCTTAGCGAGCGCAATGATTGGCGTTTGTGCTGTCCCGTTGTTAAGCAAGACAAGTCCGCTGGCGGAGCGGACTAACCCTGTCACCTATGCTATCACCGCTACGCTGGTTTTCACGCCCCCTGTGGGCACGAAGATAGCGCATGTTTGGATGGTCAAACCGCCGAACGATATTGGGCAAGAGGTGTTAGCGTTTGAGACGGAGCCAGCGCCAACGACGGAAGCGCAGGATCCCCTTTACGGCAACCACCTCGTTTACTGGCGCCTTGACAACCCTGATGGGGCACAAGTGATTCGCTACCGCCTTCAAATCCGCACCTACGAGGTGCGGTGGCACCTGCAACCTGAGAAGGTTGCGTTGCCCAACCCTAAAGACATGCCCGAATGGCTGCGCAACGAGAGCCGTATCGTCACTAATGACCCCCGCATCCAACGCCTCGCCCGAGAGATTGTCAAGGATGCAAAGATGCCCTTTGAAAAGGTGCGGAAGGTGCTGGAGTTCGTCATGGATGCGTTGAAATATTCCCACGCAGAATGCTCATTGCAAGCCAGCGCCCTTCATGCTTTGACGAGACGCATAGGACACTGCAGCGACTACCACGGTTTTGCGACGGCGCTGCTGCGCAGCCTTCAAATTCCCGCCCGCGTCACTTACGGCGTCAACCCCCACAAGCGGCGCTCTCCATCCCATTGCAAACTGGAAGTTTTCCTGTTGCCCTACGGTTGGGTCCCCTTTGACCTATCGGAGACGGACAAAGTGTTAGAGCAGATAGCGGCGTCGCCGTTGCCGGCAGCGGAGAAAGCCCGCAAGCGCGCGGAAATCTTGGGGTGGCTGTTCAGCGGCTTCCGCGACAACACTTGGTATCGCACCGCAGTGGGCACCGATTACCCCGTTGTTCCGCCCGTTGCCCCTAACCCGCCAGTCATTCGCACCTTCTACATCGTTTGCGACGACAAAGTCCTGCCCGATCCCGACCCAGCCAACCCGAACAGGATGGAGTTCGCATGGCAATTGGTCTGGGAAGTGAAGCAGGACAGAGAGACGGTGTTTCCTTGGACGCTGTGGCTGCAGCCGTGAAGCCTTAAAGAACGAGACTGAAGGAGGGTGACCAGTGTGATTGGACGGAAGATGGTGGCGGAGTTCGTGGGCACTTTTGCGTTGGTCTTCGTTGGTTGTGGTGCCGTTATTGCTAACGATGTCACAGATGGTAAAGTCACGCTGGTGGGCATCGCCTTAGCCTTCGGTTTGACGGTGATGACCATGATTTATGCCACTGGGCACATCTCCGCTGCCCACTTCAACCCAGCAGTCACAATTGGTTTCGCCGTTGCCGGACGGTTCCCGTGGCGTTATGTCCCCCATTACCTTGCTGCGGAGTTTGCAGGGGCGCTCTTTGCCAGTTTCTTGCACTGGGTGTTAGTTTCAGGGCACGCATTCAATGTTAACTTCGGCGCAACGATGCTGGGTGAAGGGTTGTCCGTCGGGCAGGGGTTCATCGTGGAAGTTGTGTTGACCTTTTTCCTGATGTTCGTCATCATGGCGGTGGCAACGGACAAGCGGGCGGCACCGGGGGCAGCGGGGTTAGCCATCGGCATGACAGTCACCCTATGCGCCCTTTCGGGTGGTCCTTTGACGGGAGCGTCCATGAACCCTGCTCGCTCCCTTGCTCCCGCCCTCTTCGCTGCCATCAGTGACACAGCAGCATTGCAACAAGTGTGGCTTTACCTGACTGCCCCCGTTGTTGGCGCTGCGCTGGCGGCGCGCCTTTACGAGTTCCTTCGTCCCCCTGAATTTGCCCGCAAGGGCGCACCTGAGGACCTGATGGAGTTCGCTTTGCGGGGAACTTAACGAAGCGAAGAGCCGTTTCGCATAATGACGAAAGCATAAGAGGAGGTGCTATGACAATGGCTGTGCAGTTGCAGAAGCCTAAAGACCTGAAGGCACAAAAGCCTGTCCGCGTGATCTTCACGGGCGGCTTTTTGGGGGCGGGGAAAACAACGGCTTTGGGCACTCTCGCCCGCAAATTGCTTCAACAAGGGCTAACGGTGGGCTTGGTTACTAACGACCAAGCCGCTAACTTGGTGGATACCGCCATCGTCAAGGAACTGGGCGTTCCCGTCGCGGAGGTAGCAGGAGGGTGCTTCTGCTGTCGCTTCAGCGACTTGGTGGACGCAACGGAGCAAATTTTGGCGAACAACCCCGATGTCCTTCTGGGCGAACCCGTCGGTAGTTGCACCGACTTGGCAGCAACTGTTGTTAACCCGCTCAAACTCTTCTATGGCGACATCTTTCGCATCGCTCCTTTCTCGGTGCTCGTTGACCCGCTGCGGGTGCGAGAGTTGGTGCTGAAGGAGGCACCCACCCGCTTCCCTGAGGAGGTCGTCTACATCTTCCAGAAACAGTTGGAGGAAGCCGACATCATCGTGCTGAACAAGGTGGACACGCTGACGCCAGAGGAAGCCGAACGGATGGCAGGGGCGCTGAAAGCGTTGCAACCCAACAAGCCAGTGCTGAAGGTCTCCGCTTTGCGGGGCGATGGCGTGGACGAATGGTTGCAGATGCTCATGAGCGATGCCCCCGCTGGCTCCCACATCTTGCGCGACCTTGACTACGACACCTACGCCAAAGGGGAAGCCGTGTTGGGTTGGTTGAACGCGACCGTTCGGTTGACGGGCAAACCCGCTTTTGACCCTCGTCGCTTCGCTGAAGTGCTGATGGCGGAGTTGCAGCAGGAGATTGCCCAGCGCAATGCTGAGGTGGCGCACTTGAAGTTCCTGCTCACCAGCGGCGCGCAAGCGTTGCGCGGTCACTTGGTGAAAGCGGACGCCGAGCCTGAGTTCCTCGGTGAGATAGCGGGCGAAGTGAGCGAGGCAACTTTGGTTCTTAACGCCCGCATTGGGATAGACCCTGCCACTTTGGGTGGCATTGCGACCAGGGCAGTGCAGCGAGCCGCCCGCGCCGTGCAGGCGGAAGCCGATATCCTGAGCCTGCAGTCCTTTAGCCCGCCTTACCCGCGCCCACCTTACCGCTTGAGCGAACCCGTCTCTGCGTAGGGCAAAGGGCTTGTCTAAGACTTCTCGCGCGCCGCACAATCGTCTTGCGCGATGAAGAGGTCTTGACTTTCGGAAGGTGAGAGACTCAGGGCAGGAAGGTGAGAGAGACTCAGGGCGAAAAACTCCGCTTTCCTTGCCCTGTGCTCCATGCTATCAGCGCTTCAGCCAGCAGTCTGTGCCACTTGACCTTGAACGCCGATTTGGAGCATGGGCGCATCTACCGCATCGCCCTGCACAGGTGTCCTTTCATTGTCAGGCATATGCGAACGAGGGAAGCAAGTGCTGAAACAAAAACCCTTGAACGCACCGAAAGGGATGGGGAGAGCCCTGAAGCGAAAAAACTGCTCGCGTCGGCGGGTTCCAGCAGGGGTTCAGACATGAGCCTGAAACCCTTATAAGCGTTGAAACCCCATCGGGCAGGCGAAGCGCAAAGGTTGGTTCGCTCATGTGACCTTTGGCTTTTTTGCTCCAGAGCATGCTTGCATCGTGCCCTTCAGAGACAAGGTCTTCGGATTTTACCTGTCACCAACGCAACGCCAAGCAGTCTAAAACTATGGTGCTATTTGCAGGGGGTGATTTGTCCATGCGAGTGTGGTCATCGTTACTGCTCAGCGTTCTCGGCTTCGCTCTTACGGTAATGGCGAACCCGTCGCAGCAAGCCCAACAAGTTGCGAAAGCATTGGAGCAGGTTTTGCGCCGAGACATTGCTAACCCGAAAGACCCGAACGGGCTGCACTTGCGGATTGTCCCTGCGTCGCCCGAAGAGACGGCGAAGGGCAAGTTTCAATTGGTGGAGATAGAGGCAAAGCCTGCTCGGATCAGGGGCATTTACTTGCGTGAGGTGCGCGCTCGGGCTGTTGAACCTGTGTTGGAAGTGTCTGCTTTGTTAGAGCGGGGGAAACTACGCACCCTTTCCGTCAAGGAGTCCACTTTGCAAGGGGTTATGGATGCGGAAAGTTTGGAGCGGATGTTGGCGGAATTAAAAGCCACCAAAAACATGCGCATCAAAGTCCAAGTGACCAACGAGGGAAAGGTAGTGCTGCAAGGCATTCTCACCTTGCTGCGGATTAACAACCCCTTTGAAGCCGTCTGCCGCGCTGAGCCCGGAGAGGGTGGGTTGTATCTCCGCATTGAGGAGTTGCGGGTCAATAATGTTTCCGCCCCCGCCTTCTTAATCACTCGCTTGGAGAACCACATCAATCCTGTCGTGGAGCGGAAAGACTTGCCCTTCAACCCCGAAATCAAGAGCGTGCACATCCGCGATGGGCTCATCTACATCAACATGAAGCCGCCCAAGTAATGCTCTTCACTGATTGCCCTCGTTTCTGCGAAGATGAGTTTGTGGTGCCTGTGCAAAAATTTATGGTGACTGGAGTGTTCAACGGCAAAGGGGGAAGATGCAGCCATGGAGGAAGCGAAGCGCGACGGACGCAGCGAGGAAGAGCAAGTGCCCGAAGGAGAGCAGGAACAGGCACCAACCGAAGTGAGGGAGGCACCAACTCCTATCGCCCCTTCTGCCCCAACGCCTTCTCGTTGGGCGTTAGTGACAGGGTGGACGCTCTTTATCGTTGCTTTGGTCTTTGCTCTCTTCTTTGCCCTCCAATGGCAGCAGCAACGAGCCATTAACCAAAGGTTAGGCGAGGAGTTAGAGCAAATGCGTCAGGCGGTCACCGCTGCCCGAAAGGTTTTTTTGGAGCGGGCGACAGCGGAGTTGGGCTACGCCAGCGTGGATTTGCAAGCCGACCCACCAAAACGCTATCAAGTGTCGTTCCGATTGGACGAAGCCATGCGGTGGCTTCGCGATGCCGAGCCACTCTTGAGCGAGAGGGGGCGGCAGCAATCCCAGTCCATCCAGCAAGCCTTGCGGCAACTGCCTCCCTTGGTTGAACAAGACCCTGTCAACGCCCGTCAAGAATTGGCGAAAGTGCAAGATGCGTTGGCACAATTGATGCGCGACGAAACGATGGCGGCTCCCCAATGAGGTGTTGCCATGCGCCTGAAAAGCCTAAGCCTGTTCGGTTTCAAAAGTTTCGCCCATCGCACTGAACTGCTGTTCGCCCCTGGCATAACGGCCATCGTCGGTCCCAATGGGGCAGGCAAGTCCAACATTCTGGACGCTATCGTTTGGGTTCTGGGCGAACGCAGCGCCAAAACTTTGCGGTCGCTGAAAGCCGCTGATTTGCTGTTCGCAGGCAACGGACACCTTAAACCCGCCAGTCTGGCAGAAGTGACGCTCGCTTTGGAGTTGCCTGAGGAGGGAAGCGAAGACAACCACACCTACTCATCGGCGCTCCCCACGGAACTCCTCTCCGAAATCGTCATCACCCGCCGTTTGAAACGGACGGGTGAGAGCCAGTTTTTCATCAACCGCGTGCCGTGCCGGCTGAAAGATGTGCAAGACCTTCTGCTGGAGTTAGGGCTTTCGTCCGACAGTTACGCTTTCGTGGGGCAAGCGGAAATTGACCGCTTGGTTCTCCTGTCACCGCAGGAGCGACGCGAACTCATAGAACAAGCCGCTGGCATCCATCGTTTTCAACTGCGGCGCGAGGACGCGTTGGAAAAGTTGGATCGGACAACGCGCAACTTGACCCGCCTGCATGACCTGATTGCCGAACTGGAGCGGCAGCGGGAAGCCCTCAGCGGCGAAGTGGCGAAAGCCCGCCACTACGAGCAGTTGCTCCGCCGCCAACGGGAATTGCAAATTGCCCTCTTAGGCTGGGAACACTTGGTGCGGGTTCGGCGGGTGGAGCGGTTGCAAGAAGAATTGACAAATCTTCGGCAAGCGGTCGCTGAGTCCGACCAACAAATCGCTGCTACCAACGCTGAACGCACCGAAGTGGAAAGCGCGCTCGCCCGCATGGAAGCGGGGCTGCAAGAGTTGCAAGCCGCCGCTGCTCAGGCATTGGAAGAAGCCAAAGAATTGGAAAACGAGTTGGCGTTGTGTGCCGAGCGACAGCGCTACCTCACTCAGCGCCGTGCCCAAATTGAGCAGCAGCGCGCGCAGTTGAAAGAGCGTGCTCAACGAACCGCCGAAGAGTTAATCCGAACGCAACGCGAGCAGGAAACTTTGCAGCAACAGCATTCCTTGTTTGAACAGCAAAGAGTGCAGTTGCAGGAAACCCTGCAGGTGGCTCAGCAGCAAGTTGCTCAGTGGGAAGCCGAAGTCAAAGAAGCCCAAGACGCCCACTTTGAAGCCGAACGCACCCTCGCAGAAACCCGTTCCCAACACCTTTCGTTGGAACCGTTGCTCCAATCGCTACTGTCGCGGCAACGAGAGATAGAGCAAGAACGGGCGACCGCTCAGGAGCAGTGGAACCAATTGCAACGGCAGTGGGAAGAAGTTGCCGCTCAACAGCGCGCGGTGGACGACGAAGCACTTGCTGCTGCCATCCAAGCATTACAGCATCGTGTGGAGAGGGCGCGGCATGCCGTGTCCCTGCTGCATCAGCAGTTGACGCAAGCGCGGGAGCAGTTGGCAGCCCTGCGGGCACGATTGGCTGCGTTGGAAGAGATGGACTTTTCGCTAACAGGCATCCCACAAGGTGCCCGCGCGGTCCTCATCGCCCAACGCGATGGACGGTTGCAAGGCGAGTTCCACCTATTAGCCCATCTTGTGCGAGTGCCGGCAGGTTTGGAAATCGCCTACGAAAGCGCTTTGGGTGCTGCTGCCAACTATCTCGTGACGCCCACTTTTGCTGAGGCACAAACCGCCATTGAGTTCCTCAAACGCCATAACGCTGGGCGCGCCACTTTCATCGCGCTGGATTTTCTCAGCGAATTGGCCCATGAAGACGCCCATCGCTCAACCAGTCCCCAGTCCCCAGTCCCCGATCCCACAGGGGTCATCGGTTGGGCGGCGGACTTGGTTCAGGTGACCGATGAGCGCTTCGCAAAAGCGGTGCAACATGTGCTGCGCAACACCTTGTTGGTGGAAGACTTGTCCGTTGCTCGGCGGTTAGCGCCACAACTTCGCGGCGTTCGCTTTGTCACCAAGTCGGGAGAGGTCGTGGCACCGTCGGGAACCATCTCTGGTGGCGCTACCGTGCAGGGAGCAGGCAGTTTGCTCGTTCGCCAACGAGAGCGGGAAGAGTTAGCCCAACGCATTCGCAATTTGGAAACCCAAACCCGCCAGTTGGAGCAGCAATTGCAAGCAGCGGAAGCGGAACTGGCGCAGGCTCAAAGCGAACTGATGGCAAAACAACAAGAGTGGAACGAACAGCGCCGTGCACGGGAGCAGGTTGCCGAACGCGTTCGCTTGCTAACAGCCGAGAAGGAACGGCAGCAGCGAGAATTGGTGCGGCTGGAAGCGGAAGCATCGCGGTTGCAACGGGAGATCGCTAACTTGCAACAAGAGCGGGAGCGATTGCAGCAACTGATGGCGCGGAAAGAAGTTGAGCGCACTGAGGCGCAACGACGCTTGGAAGAAGCCAGAACCCGTCTCACCCAAGCCCTTCAGCACCTTGACGAAGTGCGCCAGCAGTGGCAGCAACGGCAAATGGCAGCAAACCAATGGCAAACCCAACTGACGGCGTTACAGCAGCGCGCCAAAGAGTTGTCCGAAGCGCTGGAAGAGTTGGAGCGGCAAGACCAAGCGTTAGCCGACGAAGCGATGTCAATAGATAACGAGATGCACGCCCTCGCCGCTCGCATCCCCGAATTGCGAGAGCGGTTAAACGGATGTCAACAGCGGCGCGAACGAATGGAAGCCGCTTTGAGCAATTGGCACGAAGAGCGCAAAAAGTTGCTCGCACGGCGCGAGGAACTGGAGCAACGGTTAGCAGCCCTCAATGAGCAACGGGCTGCCCAATTGGAAGAAGTGCATCGCTGCGAAGTCCGCTTAACCCAAGCGGAGATGGAACGCGCCGAAATTGAGCGACGGCTAACAGAGGAGTTTCAAGTCAGCGTGGAGACTGCCCACCACGCCGCCCAGCAACTGGAGCAAAAGCAAGCAGCGCTGGACGAACTGGAACGCATCAAGCAAGAAATGGCATCCCTCGGCGAAGTTCGGCTGAGCGTGTTGGACGAATACGAGCGATTGAACGAACGCATCCGCTTCCTGCAGGAACAGGTGGATGACCTAACCAAAGCCCGTGAGGAACTGCTTAGTGGCTTGGAGGCGCTGGAGCGGCAGTTTCGCGAACGGTTTCGCGAAGTGTTGAGCGTTGTCAGCGAGAGTTTCAACGAAATCATCCAACGATTCTGGCGCGGTGGCGAAGGGCGATTGGTGCTCGCGGAAGGGCAAACGCTGGCGGAAAGTGGCGTGGAAGTGAAAGTTCGCTTGCCCGGCAAAGCGGAACAGGACTTGTTGGCGCTATCGGGCGGCGAAAAAGCCATCGTGGGATTGTGCCTGCTGTTCGCGCTGCTGAAAGTCAATCCCGCCCCTTTCGTCTTCTTGGACGAAGTGGATGCCCCGTTGGACGACACCAACACTGACCGCTTCGTCAGTTTGCTGCGGGAGTTTTCCGAACGCACCCAGTTCATCGTCATCACCCACAACCCTATCACCATGCAGGCTGCGGACCACCTTTACGGCATCACTTTGGACAGCGACGGCAGTTCCAAAGTGCTCTCCTTGTCGCTGAAGGAAGCGTTGGAGTGGGCGGAGCAGGTTTGACATTCTGGCAACTACCAACCTCGGTCCAAATTCGCGTTTTCGCAAATGATACACTGGTGGGGCAGGATGCGATGAAGGCACCTTAGTGCTACTTTCTGGCGCTGTCACCCTATAACGGGTTAACGGGGTTGCGATAGGAACTTGCATGCACCTACGCAGAAGCACTAACTTGCCTGCGCTTTAGCGGCTGCCATTAACCCCGACTTAGTGTAGAAGGGGTCGCTGGGAGAGGTAGCGTGACTGGCTGTCCTGTGATGGCAGATTTGTAGATGGCGATTGCCAACTCTACCGAGCGACGCCCTTCGCGTCCATCCACAGCAGGTCGGCGCCCTGTTTGGACAGCGGTGAGAAAATCGCTGATGACCGCCACATGCCCTCCTACCTCTGGACGGGGGATGCGGTGCACCCACTCTTCCACTTCACTTTGGTAGCGTGAATCCACCAAGTGCAAATGCCAAGGCAGGGACACGGAACCCAATTCGCCATAGATAGTGACGCGGTGCTCCTCAGGGTAGGTGGCAGTGCTGGCGAGGAGGACACCCATCGCCCCGTTGGCAAACCGAGCGATAGCAACAGCGGCATCCTCCGTCTCTATCTCGTGGGCGAAAACGCCGAACTGACCTGTGACCTGCACGACATCGCCCATTAACCCCAACACGAAGTCCAAGTGGTGGATAGCGTGGTTAAGGAGCGAGCCGCCGCACTCTTTCTCCCAAGTCCCGCGCCACCAAACGCGGAAGTAATCGTTGGTGCGCCACCAAAAGGAAACCATGTGCACGAGGAAGGGTTTGCCCAATCTCCCCTGCTCCAACAGGGCTTTAATGCGCACGAACTCGGGGGTGAAGCGCCATTGGAAGACGACACCCAATATCCGCTCATTGCGTTCTGCCGCTTCAATCATTCGGTCGGCTTCTTCCAAACTGCAACACATCGGCTTCTCCACCAACACATGCTTGCCGGCTTCCAGCGCTGCGATAGTCAACTCGGCGTGGTTGAACGGAGGCGTGCAGATGCTAACGATGTGGATATCGTCGCGCTGGAGCATCTCATAAGGGTCGGTAAACCACATGGCTGCACCGAACTGCTCAGTGCGCTCTTGGGCTCGGCGCACATCTTGGTCAGCAAAAGCGACCAACTGGCAACTGTCCCCCACCGCTAACCAAGCGCTGGCGTGTGCGCTGGCAATGCCACCAGCACCAATGATGCCAATCCCAAAGCGTTCCATCGCCCTTCACCCCAACCTTGGGAGTTTTTCCTGTGGCACAGTTTAACACGCCATGCCGAAACAATGCTGACCTTGACAGGCTTCGCACTAACAGGAGGGTCGCAGAATGCGCGCAGTTGTCCAACGCGTCGCAGAAGCGTGGGTGGAAGTGGACAGGCAAATGGTCGCAAAAATCGGGCGCGGGCTA
>FWWL01010756.1_pt1 | contig 10378 bp, 9 predicted proteins | sample 2228331 | NCBI WGS metagenome assembly FWWL01 (sample SAMEA103939775, study PRJEB20133) | metagenome
CTGCCAATGGCCTGCGGCAGCGTCCCCGGAGGCGGCTCGTGAAGCGCCGCGCCGGGATACTGGCGGCGCTGATCCTGGCCGCCCTGCTGGGCGCGCTGGTGCTGGCCTGGCCGCGCGCGGAGATGATTCCCGCTTCCTCGCCCGCCGCCTGGGCCGGCACACCACAGAACATCGCGCGCGGCGCCTACCTAGCGCGTGCCGGCAACTGCGCGGCCTGCCACACGGCGCGCGGCGGCCCGCCCTACGCCGGCGGCCGGGCGATCGAGACCCCGTTCGGGCGCGTGGTCGGTCCGAACCTCACGCCCGACCGCGAGACGGGCATCGGCGACTGGAGCGCGGACGATTTCTGGAAAGCCCTGCACAACGGCAAGTCGCGCGACGGCCGCCTGCTCTATCCCGCCTTTCCCTATCCGAACTACACCCTGGTGACGCGGGACGACTCGGACGCCCTGTTCGCCTACCTGCGCAGCCTGGCGCCGGTGCACCGGCCGAACCAGCCGCACGCGTTGCGCTTCCCCTACGACCAGCAGGCGCTGCTGGCCGCCTGGCGCCTGTTGTACTTCCGCCCGGCGGTGTTCCAGCCCGAAGCGGGCCGCGACGCCGCCTACAACCGCGGCGCCTACCTGGTGCAGGGCCTGGGTCATTGCGCGGCCTGCCACAGCGGCCGCAACCGGCTCGGCGCCAGCGCGGAGGGCCTGGCCGGCGGAATGATCGGTGGCCTGGGGTGGTTCGCGCCCCCGCTGCAGGGCGGCGGCGAAAGCGGGCCGGGGGCCTGGGATCATGCGCACCTCGTGCAGTTGCTCGGCACGGGAGTCTCGCCGCGCGGCGCGGCCTCCGGGCCGATGGCCGAGGTCGTGGCGGGAAGCCTGCAGTACCTGAGCGTTGACGATCTCGCGGCGATGGCGACCTACCTGAAAGCCCTGCCGGCGCGGCCGGGGCCGGCGCCCTACGCCGGAGCGCCCGCTGCCGAACCGGTACGCAAACTCGGCGCGCAACTGTATCGACAGCACTGCGCCGACTGCCACGGCGCCCGCGGAGAAGGCCGTCCGCCCGCCTACCCCGCCCTGGCGGGCACGCGCGCGCTGGCGCACGACCCGGCCGTGAACGCGATCCGGCTGGTGCTCAACGGAGGATTCCCGCCCGGCACGGCCGGCAATCCGCGCCCCTACGGCATGCCGCCGTTCGGGCACGAACTGAACGACGAGCAGGTGGCGGCGCTGCTGAGCTGGATGCGTTCAAGCTGGGGGCATGACGCGGCGCCGGTTTCGGCGGCCGAAGTGAACCGCTACCGCAGCGTGCCGCTGGATTAGCGGTGGCGGTGGGCACGAGCGCCCCGCGCGACCCGGTCTCGCGCGACCCGGTCTCGCGCGACCCGGTCTTTCGCGACCCGGTCTTGCGCGACCCAATCCTTCCTACACCATCTCCGCGAAACCGAGACGGTCGGTGGTGGCGTTGCGCGCGTCCTCGACGCTGACCTTGTGCGCGGCCAGCAGCTTTTCCAGCGAGGCGTTCATCGTATGGCAGCCCGGATCGGCCGAGCGGTTCATGTGCTCGCGGATCGCGCCCACGTCGCCCGCCTCGAGCAGGCGCAACATCGCCGGGCTCGGGGTCAGGCACTCGGTGGCCAGGTGGTAGCAATTGCCTTCGCTGGAGGGCAGCAGCGCCTGGCACAGCACCCCGCGCAGCGCGTGGGCCAGCGCCTGGGCCTGGGCGTCCGAATTGCCCAGCAGGCGCAGCATCTTCTGCAGGCCCAACTCGGTCGAGCGCGCGTGCAAGGTGGCCAGCACCAGCGGCCCCGACTCGGCCAGCGCCAGCGCCTCCTGCGCCGTCTGGGCGTCGCGGATCTCGCCGATCACGATCACATCGGGCCGCTCGCGCAACGCGTCCAGCGCACCGAGGTAGTAGCTCTCGACGTCGCCATCCTCCCCCACCTCGCGCTGGGTGATGATGCAGCGCCGCTGCGGGATCAGGGTCTCGACCGGGTCCTCGATGGTGATGATGTGGCCCGAGCGGCGACGGTTGATCTCGTCGAGCAGCGAGGCGATCGTGGTCGACTTGCCCTGGCAGGTGTCGCCGATGATCAGGACCAGGCCGCTGGTCAGGCGCGCGAACTCCTGCTCGTGCGCGGCCAGGCCCAGCTCGGCCAGCGGCAGCGGTTCCTTCGGGAAGCGGCGGATCACGCAGCCGAGCCGCTTCTTGCCCTGGAAGGTGAAGCAGTTCGCGCGGATGCGCGCCGTGTGCAGGTCGATCGAGCGGTCGAAGGCGCGCGCGGCGATCCGGTCCGCCCAGTTCGGCTCGATCACGTCGAAGAACTCTTCCAACTCCTCCTTCGTGATGGGCGAATCGGTCACCGCCACCAGCCCCTTGGGCTGGCGCAGCATCAAGGGACTGTTCTGGTGGATGATGATGTCGGAGAAGACCAGGCGTGAATTGAGCAGGTGCAGGATCTGCTCGACCAGGGTGCCGAAGACGGGGTGGTCCTCGTTCTCTTCAAACGACAGGGTGGGAATCTGCGAAGACTGGTGGTATTCCATCGGACGCGGCACTCTCGTTGACGGTGGGACAAGTAGCGGCCATTATAAGACCGCGCCGCCGGAAAATTGCACTAGTGAAAGAAAAATTTCAGCGCCCGAGGCTGGCGGCGATGCGGTCGCCGAACAGCGTGAGCGCCACGCCCAGCACCATCACCAGGGCGCCGGCCATGCGCAAGGGCGAGACCTCGCGCGTGGGCATCCGCACCAGGCCGAAATTGTCGATCGCCATCGACATCAGCAACTGCCCGGCGATCACCAGCACCACCAGGTTCAGCAGGCCGATCCGTGGCGCCAGGAACACGGTGCCGAACACGAAGGCGGCGCCGAGGAAGCCGCCGGCGAACTTCCACCACGGCAGGCCGGGCAGCGCGCCCAGCGATTCGCCCAGGCCGCCGCGCGCGATCGCGACGAAGGCCAGCACCACGGTGCCGATGGTGAACGACACCAGGGCGGCCAGCACCGAATTGGCGCCCAGGCCGCTGGCCAACTGCGAGTTGACGGCGGCCTGCACCGAGATGGCGATGCCCACGCAAAACGCCATGAGATACAGGGCAATGGTCATGATCAATCCTTACCGGCGCTGCCGGGACAAAAGGGCAAGATTGTAGTGCATCGCGGGCCGCGCCGGGTCCCATGCATGCGCGGCGCACTCCGGTCATCCGCGATCCCTGCATTCTGGGTCGCCGAGCCGACGGTCTGTCGCAAACGCCGCGCGGCGCGGCTGCGCTTTGCCTACGATGCCCCCACGACATCATTATCGGAGGACAATCATGCAAGCAATCTCCTTCCCCGCCGCCGCGCTGCGCAGCCTGGTCCTGGCCGCCGGCCTGCTCGCCGCGGCCGCCCCCGCGGTCAGCCACGCCGCTCCGTCCTGGGGTGGCGAGCAGGTCCAGGGCAGCGGCAACATCAAGCGCGACGCGCGCGCAGTGAGGAACTTCAAGGGGCTGGACGTGTCGGTCCCGGCCCGGGTCGAACTGCGCATCGGCAATACCGAAGGGGTCAGCATCGAAGCGGACGACAATGTGCTGCCGCTGATCGAGACCGTCGTGCGCGACGGCGTGCTCGAGATCCGCCCCGCGCGGCGCAACCTGAACCTGCGCTCGCACAACATCAAGATCATCGTGCAGGCGCGCCAGATCGAGCGCCTTGGGCTGGGCGGTTCGGGCAGCCTGGTGTCCGATACGCTGCGCGCCCCGCGCCTGGACCTGAACCTGGGCGGCTCGGGCAGCATCGACCTGAAGGGCGTGGAAAGCGAGGCCGTCGCGGTGTCGCTGGGAGGCAGCGGCGACCTGAAGATCGGCTCGGGCAACGCGAACCGGTTGACCGTCTCGATCGGCGGCTCCGGCGACGTGGACGCGGGCGGCGTGCGCGCGCAAAACGCCAACGTCTCGGTGGCCGGTTCGGGCGAAGCGACCGTCTGGGCGCGCGATGCCCTGTCGATGACGATCGCCGGCTCGGGCGACGTGAACTACTATGGCGACCCGCAGGTCAGCAAGTCCGTGGTCGGTTCGGGTGGCGCACGCCGCCTGGGCGCCGCGCCGCGCTGACCGATCGCCGCCGCTTGCGCGGGAACGACCACAACAGCCTCACCCCGTCGTTCCCGCGAAAGCGGGAAGCTATACGTCCTCGCGAAAGCCACGTCTCTCAACGTACCCGCCACGCAAGAAGTCCACACACTCCACAACCGGTATGGGTTTCCGCAGGATCGCCGATGCAGGCGCGACTCAGTGATGCATCCCGGTGGTGCTATGGGTCAGCGACTTGACCGGCACCTGCAGTTCGATGGTCTCGCGCTTGCCCTGGGCCCCTTCGACGACCAGGCTCATCGGGATGGTATCGCCCTCCTTGAGCTGGCGCTTCAGGTCGAACAGCATGATGTGGTAGCCGCCCGAGGCGAGGTTCACGGGCTTACCCGCGGGCAGCTCGATCGCGGTGACGGGGCGCATGCGCATCACGTTCCCGTTCATCGCCATCTCGTGGATCTCGGTGCGGCCGGCCACCGGCGTCGCGGCGGCCACCAGGCGTGCGTCCACGTCCGAGCGCAGGCGCATGAAGGCGCCGCTGCTTTTCTGGTGCGGCACGGTGGCGCGGGTCCAGGGTTCGGACACGACGACCTGTGCGTGGGCACAGGCGGAGAACAGGCCGGCGGCCAGCAACGCGGTCAGGGTCTTGGTCATGGTAACTTGGGTCGGGTGGTCAGCCGTCCAATTATAGCCCTTCAGCCGCCGCCCAGCAGGACCTCGCGTTCGACCAGCACGGTGTCGGTGCCGTCGGTCAGCCACACCTGGCCGTCCTGGATCGTGCATTGCAACTGCATCGAACGCTGCGCCAGTTTCGACAGCGCGGCGCTGGTCTCGGCCGGAATGTTGACGATGGTGAGCTTTTTCGCACGATCGAGCTTGTTGACGATGCCCTTGAACCAGATCTGGCTGGCGGCGCTGTAGCTGTAGACGAACACGCGCTCGGCGCGCGAGCAGGCCTTCATCAGGCGCTTCTCGTCCGGTTGGCCGACCTCGACCCACAGGTCGATCGCACCGGTCAGGTCCTTCAGCCAGATGTCCGGCTCGTCGGTGTCGAACAGCCCCTTGGTGAAGGCCAGGGACGGGTCGGCGTGCACGGCGAAGGCCAGCAAGCGCACCATCATCCGTTCATCGGTCTCCGACGGATGGCGGGCGATGGTCAGGCCATGGTCCTGGTAGTAATGGCGGTCCATGTCCGCGATCTGCAGATCCGCCTTGTAGATGGTAGCTTTGAGGGCCATTGGTGTCGTGTGGGTGAAAGGGGCAACCCGCTATTGTCGCACGGGAAGCACGCACCGGTCACGGCCGCGCGCCCGTCCCTACGGTATAGTTGCCGGGTTGACCAACTCACGGAGCTGCCCGATGTCCCCTTCTTCCCTGCAGAACCAGCAATTCCGCCTTGCCTCGCGCCCGGTCGGCATGCCCGGCCCAGACAACTGGCAACTGGCCGAGGAAAGCCTCGCGCCGGTGGCCGAGGGCGGCGTCCTGGTCAAGACCCTGTACCTGTCGCTCGACCCCGCGATGCGCGGCTGGATGAACGAAGGCAAGTCCTACGTCCGTCCCGTCGCGATCGGCGAAGTCATGCGCGCCGGCGGCGTGGGCGAGGTGGTCGAGTCGCGCTCACCCCGCTTCCAGCCGGGCGACCTGGTGATGGGCATGCTCGGCGTGCAGCGCTACTGGAGCGGCTTCGCCGAGGACAAGGCCACGGCCCTGGTGAAGATCGACCCGGCGCTGGCGCCGCCCACCGCCTGGCTCAACGTGCTGGGCATGCCGGGCATGACCGCGTATTTCGGGCTGCTGGACGTCGGCCAGCCCAAGGCCGGCGAGACGGTCGTGGTATCCGGCGCCGCCGGCGCGGTCGGCATGACCGTGGGCCAGGTCGCTCGCCACCACGGCTGCCGCGTGGTCGGCATCGCCGGTGGCCCCGACAAGTGCCGCTTCGTGGTCGAGCAACTCGGCTTCGACGACTGCATCGACTACAAGGCGGAACCCGTGGCGGCCGGACTCAGGCGCGCCTGCCCGCAGGGCGTGGACGTGTACTTCGACAACGTCGGCGGCGAGATCCTCGACGCGGTGCTGGCGCGCATCAACCTGAAGGCGCGCATCGTGATCTGCGGCGCGATCTCCCAATACAACAGCACCGAGGGCGTCAAGGGGCCGGCCAATTACCTGTCGCTGCTGGTGAACCGGGCGCGCATGGAGGGCATGCTGGTCACGGACTATGCCGCGCGCTACCCGGAGGCCGTTGCGCGCATGGCCGGCTGGTTGCGCGACGGCAGCCTGGTCAGCCGCGAACACGTGGTCGAGGGGTTCGAACGCTTCCCCGAGGCGCTGCCAATGCTGTTCCAAGGCCGCAACCTGGGCAAGCTCGTGCTGCAGGTCGCCGGGCGCTAGCGCCGCTGCCACGCCCTGTCCCCGCCAGGGCTGTTCCGATACACGCCAGCGCTTGCGTCCCGGCGGTAGCGGGCGCATGATTTTGATGCCTGCTCCCGGCGCGAGCCGCCCGGGTGTTCCGGCGGCGGAACTATCGGCGCGCGGCCTTCTCTAAACCCACGAGCGCGCCATGCTGCGCGCGAGCTCGCACGTTGACACCATACGGCCAGACAAGGAGATGCAGATGGCGACACGCAAGGACAGTGGCAAGAGCGCCGGCGAATCGGGCGGCAGCGTACAAAAAGGCGGCAGCGGCAGCGGCTCGGGTCCGGCCAAGCGCGGCTTCGCGGCGATGGACCAGGCCCAGCAGCGCGAGATCGCCAGCAAGGGTGGGCAGGCGGCGCACCAGAAAGGCACGGCCCACGAGTTCGACTCCGAGGAGGCGAGGCGCGCCGGCCAGAAAGGCGGGGAGGTCGTCAGCCGCAATCGCGCCCACATGGCGGACATCGGCCGCAAGGGCGGCGAGAGCCGCCAGTCTGCCCAGCGGGCGGCGGCGGGAGCGAACAAGGGCAACCGCCAATCCGGCAAGGAGGAATGAGGGGCGGCGCTGGCGGCGCGGCTGTGTTACAGTGCCGCCGCCATGCAAGCCCTCAAATACCTGACCGCCTATCCCGAGCACCTGCGCGACCAGGTGCGCCAACTCATCGCGCAGGACCGGCTCGGCGCCATGCTGCGTTCCCGCTATCCCGACGCGCATGGCATCCGGACAGACAGGGCCCTGTACGACTACGTGCAATCGCTCAAGGACGAGTTCCTGCGCGGTGCGGCACCGGTGGCCAAGGTTGCCTACGACAGCAAGATCGCCCTCGTGCAGCAGGCGCTCGGCCTGCACACCACTGTCGCGCGCGTGCAGGGCAGCCGCCTGAAGGCCAAGCACGAGATCCGGATCGGCTCGGTATTCCGCGACGCGCCGCCGCAGTTCCTGCGCATGATCGCCGTGCACGAGCTGGCCCATCTGAAGCAGAAGGACCATGACAAGGCCTTCTACCAACTGTGCTGCTGGATGGAACCCGGTTACCACCAGCTCGAGTTCGACCTGCGCCTGTACCTGACCCACCTGGAACTGGGCGGCGAACGCCTGTGGGCCGGCACGTCCCGCGAATAGTTGCAAGCTTGCAACACCCATTGACCCGCCTGCCGGGCACGCCACTCGCACGGCCGGTCCACCCCGCGCCTTTTCCGCGTAAATACCTCGACTTTGCCTTGCCGCTTCGATACAGTCCTGCTCGCTTGCCCACAGCAGACTGACAAACCGATGCCACCGACGTTCCGCTTCGCCCGCCCCCTGCCCGCCGCGCTCGTGGCCGCCTTCGCCCTGCAACTGGCCGCCCACGCCAGCACCGGCGGGCCCGCCCCCGCCACCGGCGCGGCCCCGGCCATGCCCCCACCCGTGGTCCTGTCCGGCTTCGGCACGCTCGGTTTCACCCACTCGAGCGAACGCAATGCCGACTTCAGCGCCTCGGTGCACAAGGCCAGCGGCGCCGGCCACAGCGACCGCTTCAGCCCGCACGTGGACTCGCGTCTCGGCCTGCAACTGGATATCGCGCCAGGGCGGCGCTGGTCCGGCGTGCTGCAGTTCGTGAGCGAACAGCGGCCCGACCGCAGCTACCGGCCGCGGGTCGAGTGGGCGAACCTGAAGTTCCAGGCCACACCCGACCTGGCGCTGCGTGCCGGACGCATCGAACTGCCCCTGTTCCTGGCCGCGGACTACCGCAAGGTGGGATACGCCGTGCCCTGGGTACGCCCGCCGGTCGAGGTGCACGGCGCCTTGCCGATCACCGGCAGCGACGGTGTCGACATGGCCTGGCGCTGGCAGACCGGGCCGTTGCGCCATGCCAGCCAGGCCTTCTACGGCAATGCCGACCTGCGCCTGATGGACGCGGCCCGCCTTCGCGCGCGCGGGATCGCGGGGCTGGCCAACACCGCCGAGTCCGGCCCCCTGACGGTGCGCGCCGCGCTGCTGCGCGCCGAACTGACGCTGGACGCCGCGCGCGCGATGCTGGACGCTTTCGGCCACGTCATGCCGGGCGGCGCCGAGCTGCTGGCACGCTACGACGCGGCGCCCAAGCAGGTGCGCGCCCTGAACCTGGGCTTGTCGTACGATCCGGGTCCCTGGTTCTTGGCGGCCGAGACCGGCAAGCTGCGCGCCAACGACTTCATCGGTGAGACCAGCGCTTCGCATGCGAGCGCGGGCATGCGGCGCGGCGCGCTGACCGCCTTCGTCGGCTACTCGCGGGTGCGGGCGGACAGCCCGGTCGTCCACAGCGCGCTCGACCTGGCCCAACTGCCGGCGCTGGCCGGGGACGCGCCGCTGGCCGGACTGGCGGAACTGGCGGAACTGGCGGGCCTCGCGGGACTGGAGGAGCTGGCGGGACTGGAGGAAGCGACCGGGCTGGCGGCGCCGGATGGCTCGGGGCTGGCGCGCTCCGTGGGCATCGCCAGCGCCGACCTGGCCGGCAGCCTGAACACCCTGCTGCGCCTGGTGCCGGTCCAGGCCACCGTCAGCGCCGGACTGCGCTGGGACCTCGCGCCGGGCCTGGCGCTGAAGTTCCAGTACGACCGCGTCACCCCGCGCGCCGGCTCGCGCGGCACGTGGATCAATGTCACGCAAGGCTACCGGTCGGGCCGGGCGGCCCACCTGACGAGCGTCGCGCTGGACGCCGTCTTCTGATCGGGCGCGGGGCCGATGACTCTGGCATTGCAGCGCAGCACGTTGCCCTCCTGCAACATCCGTGAACAGAAAAATATTTCTTTGAATAAATTGTCTCGACTTTCGCCGTTGCCTTGGTTAAAGTCGGGCTCGCATTCGGCCCGCCGCGCCTTCGGGAGCGCCCCGGGCCGCCCGCCATTTTTGTCGAGAAGAACCGCGCCCACCCGAAAGCAACAGATGCCCAAGCAAGTCGTTTCCGGTTCCAAGCTGTCCGTCCTCGCCCGCGCCGCCGCCCTCGCCTGCGCCGTGGCATCGCCCGCGCAGGCGGCGGAACCGGACGCCCCCGCCTGGTCCGTGTCCGGTTTCGGCACCGTCGGCGCGGCCCACACCGATCTGCGCACGGCCGACTTCACCTCTTCGGTACTCAAGGCCAACGGCGCCGGGCTCACGCGCGCCACCAGCGTGCACGTGGACAGCCGCCTCGGCCTCCAGCTCGACGTGTCGCGCGGGGACTGGTCGGCGGTTCTGCAGATGGTCAGCGAGCAGAACCTCGATGGCAATTACCGCCCGCGGGTGGAGTGGGCCAATCTGAAGTACCAGGCGACGCCCGACCTGGCGCTGCGCGTCGGCCGTATCGCCCTGCCGATGTTCCTGGCTGCCGACTACCGCAAGGTCGGCTATGTGATTCCCTGGGTGCGCACCCCGGTCGAGGTGTACGGCACCCTGCCCATCACAAGCAGCGATGGCGTCGACATCACCTGGCGCTGGAGCGCCGGCGCCACCCGCAATGCCACCCAGTTCTTCTATGGCATGGCCGACCTGCGCCTGATAGGTGACCTGCGGGCGCGCGGGCGCGACATCGCCGGCCTGTCGAACACGCTCGACCACGGCGCGTTCAGCGCGCGCATGTCCGCGATCACGGCCGAGATGACCATGGACATCGGACGCGAACTGTTCGCCGGCCTGGCCGCCTTCGGCCCGCGCGGGCAGGAGTTGGTCGACCGCTACCGGGTCGAGCGCAAACGCGTCACGATCCTGGGCCTGGGCATGAGCTACGACCCCGGCGCCTGGTTCCTCACCGCCGAGGCCGGGCGCGCCCGCACCCGATCCTTCCTGGGGGAGACAAGCGCCCTGTATGCCAGCGCCGGCTACCGGCACGGCGCGTTCACGCCCTACCTGGCCTGGGCCAGGGTGCGCTCCCACGGCCCGCTGCGCGACCCGGGCCTGCCCACTGCCGGCCT
>FWWL01010757.1_pt1 | contig 10377 bp, 8 predicted proteins | sample 2228331 | NCBI WGS metagenome assembly FWWL01 (sample SAMEA103939775, study PRJEB20133) | metagenome
AAAATCAACTATTAAACTTCATTACTTCCGAGTATATAAAAGTTGCTTTAGCTCAAAATGATGATGTTTTATATTCAAATACTCACATAAATCCAAATCATCATGATATAGAAAAAATTTATTTGTTTAAAACCGCTCGCTATACCTTCGTCTTACCTATAATTTCAGTATTAATTTTAAAAAATAATAATTTTTACAAAAATAAAGATCTTATTAAAATACTTGAATATTTAGGAATTATTTTTCAAATATCAGATGATTTAATTGGTTTTTTATCTGATAAAACTGGAAAGGATTTAGGTTCAGATATAAGAGAAAATAAAAAAACAATAATCAGATATTACTTAATGAAAGAGTTAAAAAATAATCAATTAAAAAATCTATTTGGTAAGAAAAATTTAAATAATGAAGAATTAAAAAAACTAAGGAATTTTTATCAAAAATCAAAAACAAAAAAATTAGTAATTAATTTAATAGAAGACTACTCAAAAAAAATATTAAATTTGATTAAAAAAAATAATTTACCTGAAGAATTTAATAATTTAATTATAGATACATTAAAATATTTAAAAAAAAGAGATAAATGAGATTTAATTATTTAATATTTAATTTTATAATATTATTTTTACCTATTTTAGCTTCAATTTTATATGAAAATTTTCAATACCCAAACTTAATAATCAGCGCTATTTCAATATCAATTTCAGCTATAATATTTATTTATCACGATATAAAGGTTAATAACAAATGGTGGCGTTTTAATAAAAAATATATAACAAATATAAAAATTTTTAATTTACCAATTGAGGAAATTTTATTTTTTTTATTGTTCCTTTTTCATGTTTAACTATTTGGGAAAATTTAAAATTAATTTTCAAAAAATATTACTTATCAGAATTTTTATATTTTGATTATTTAATTTTTACAATATTAATTGTATTACTTTTGATAGCTTTAAAGTTAAAAAAAGATTATACTAAGTTAGTAATTTTATTTTTTTTCTTTTTATTTTTTTTAGATATTTTTTTAAAAACTTTTTTAATCTATAAAACTTTATTTATTACTTACCTAATAATAGTCATTTTTATTACTTTAATATTCAATTATTATCTAACTAAAAAACCAATAGTTATATATAATAAAAAAATTTTTTTAGGTTTAAGATTAATCACCATCCCTATTGAAGATTTTCTTTATGGTATAAATTTAATTTATTTATCAACGATTATTTATGAATTTTTTCTAAATTTTTAATTTTCTCTACATATTTTTTAATGTCAAATTTTCTTTCTAATCCTTTGTCATTCATGTATCTGACAACTCCAAAAATTTTTCTTTCAAACCAAGGATGATCAAATTGACCAAAACTCCAAGCAATACCCGCATAACCATTAGCATCTCTACCATCTAACTCATATTTATCATTTAAATAAATTAACCACTGATAAGCTTGACGCCAATCAGTAGTCCATTCAATTACTTTTTTTGCCCAATAAATCCGCATGTAATTATGCATTTTCCCAGTTAACTTCATTTCTTTTTGTGCTGAATTCCAATAAATATCATGAGTTTCACCTTTTTCTAATTGAATTAAGTTATAAAGATAATCTCTTTTATCCTTTAGATGTTTATCTAAAGAATTGATAGCCCATCTTGGCAAATTTTGCCAATTATTATAGTTGTTTTCATAATAAACAAAATTCTTTGCCAACTCTCTCCAATTTAATAGTTCATTAAAAAATGATTTTACATTTTCATCATTTAAAGCATATTTTTTTAAAACTCTATTAACAATTTTGACAGATGAGATAAATCCAAAATGAAGATATGGAGATAAGTTAGATTGAAAATCTTTAGAAGGATCTGAACGATATTTTTTATAATAAGCTAATTTTTCTTTTAAAAATATATTCAAAATTAAATCAGCCTGACTTTCTCCGCCTATGAAATTGATAGATTTAACGGTTGTGTCGATTTTTAAATCGTTAAAAATTGCATTAATTTCTTCTAAGCTTTGATTAAAAATTTTAGTTTTAATTTTTAACTCTTCTAAATAAAAGTCTTTGTTAAAATAGGGAAGAGAACTAAAAATTTTAGCTCTTATCTCTCTTGCAAAATTGACTTTTTTTGATGATAAAATTCTAGTAGGTATAAAAACATCGTTTTCAATTTCATAAAAAGGAATATTAATTTTTTTTAATAAATTCAATCTGTCTAACCGCTGACCTTTTAAATAACCAAAATCACAAACCAATATAGCGCTTTGATTAAAAATATTAATTAACTCATCAATACTATTTATTTTTTTTATAAAAAAATTTATTCCCAAATATTCTAAATTTTTTTTATACTCAATTAAACCTTGTTTTAAAAATAAATATTGCCTTAGATTAGACCAATAATAATTGTCTCTTAAGCCAAAGACCACTAATAAAGGCAAATTTAACTCATTTGCTTTTTTTATTGAAAAGAGAAGGGAATAGTTATAATCAATCCTTAAACCAGTTTGTACCCAATAAACTACAAACTTTCCTTTTTTATTTATTGGATTTTTATTTAATAACTTAATTCTTTCATCCATATTACTAATAATAATATCAAAATCCTAAATCCAAAATTTAAAATTCAAATATTTATAACAAAATCTAAATATAATCAAAAATTAAATATAAATATAAATATATATATAATTAGTTAATAGTTGTTAATAATTAATATGTTAATAATTAATATGTTAATAATTAATAATTAATTAGGTATTACTGGTTTAAAGAATTAAAAAAGATAAAAGAGTCTAAAAGAGTTTAAAAGAGTTTATAAAGTTTAAAGTTTTATAAAGGTTTATAAAGGTTAAAGTTAGAAGTTAGATGTTTAAAGTTAGAAGTTTAAAGTTAAATGTTTAATGTTTAAAGTTTAAAATCTTCTAACTATTTATTACTTATTACTTATTACTAACTTACTAACTACTAACTACTAAAAACTATTCTTAATGTTTTACATTTTAAGTTATATGCTTTATGTTTTATAATATATATACTTGCCGCAGTGGCGGAATTGGCAGACGCACAAGGCTTAGGACCTTGTTTCCGTAAAATCGGAAGTAGAGGTTCAACTCCTCTCTGCGGCACCTAAAATATGAATAAAAAATTAATTTTTTTTACATTAATTAGCTTTTTTTTGATTTTTTTGTTACTCTATTTAATTTATAAAATAACTAATTTAAATAAAATCAATAACTTAGAAACTATTAATAAAATACTACCTGATGATAACATTAAGTGGTCAAAAAATAAAAAAAATTTACTAATTGAATATTCAGATTATCAATGTCCAGCATGTAAATCATTAAATGATTTTTTAAAAACAATTGAATCATCTAATTCTCCATATGTTGGTATTAAAGAAAAAATTACTTTTATTTATAGACATTTTCCTCTTTATCAAATTCATAAAAATGCTTTTTCTGCAGCTTACGCTGCTGAAGCTGCTGGTCTTCAAGGAAAATTTTGGGAAATGAACGACTTATTATTTGAAAATCAAAACCAATGGAGTAATCTCAATAAACCAGAAACTTTTTTTATAAATTTAGCAAAAAAATTGAATTTAAACATAGAAAAATTTGAAAAAGACTTAAAATCGGAAATTGTATTTAAAAAAGTAAATAATCATCTTAAACAAGCACAAAATTTCAATTTTTATGGAACACCTACACTAATATTAAACGGAAAAATTTTAAAATTTAACTCTTTAGACGAGTTAGTCTTGAATTTAAAAAATTTAAAATGAAAATAAATTTAGGATTAGTTTTTGGTGGAAAAACTGGTGAACACGAAATTTCTTTGTTATCGGCCAATTCAATATATAAGGCTTTAGATAGAAAAAAATATCGCATCTTTCTTATTGCTATTAGCAAACATGGCGACTTTTTGTTAATGAATGAAAATAATTTTTTATTATATTCAGACAATCCAAAATTAATAAAAATTAATGAAAAACAAGGTAGAAAAATTACGTTCATTTACAATAAAAATCAACCATTAATTTATGATCTTGAGAAAAAAACAATCATTGACCATATCGATATTTTTTTTCCTATTATTCATGGTACTTTTGGTGAAGATGGTTGTCTTCAAGGATTTTTTGAAATTCTTAATGTAGCTTATGTTGGTAGTGAGGTTTTAGGCTCAGCAATCGGCATGGCTAAAGATATTCAAAAAACTATTTTAAAACAAAATAAAATAAATGTTACTAATTTTTTAGTTATATATAAAGCCCAATTTAATAAAAACCAATTAAAATCATTTATAAAAAAACACACTTTTCCTGTTTTTGTAAAACCCTGTAATCTTGGTTCATCAGTTGCAACTAATAAAGTTAATAATTTTGATCAATTAAAAAAAGCTTTAAAAGAAGTGTTTTTATACGACGAAAAAGCTTTAATTGAAGAATACATTAAAGGAAAAGAAATTGAATGTTCAGTTATTGGCAATGAAAAACCAATAACTTCTAAATATTTAGCAGAAATTATTCCTTCAAAAAAATATGATTTTTATTCATATGAAGCTAAATATATTGATGAGAACGGCGCCAAATTAATTGTTCCAGCAAAAATCAATAAAAAAACAGAAACTAAAATTAAAAAATTGGCTTTAAAAACTTACCAAATTCTTCAAACTAAAGGCTTTGCTCGAATTGATTTTTTCCTAACAAAAAATAATAAAATTTATGTTAATGAGATTAATACCTTACCAGGATTTACCAATATTAGCATGTATCCTCGTTTATTAATAAAATCAGGATTTACTTATCAACAAATAATTGATAAATTAATTGATTTAGCTTTTGAAAGAAAAAAATCTAAAGATAATTTATTACGTAGCTATCGATTAAATAAATAAATATTTCTTTTTACTCATCCAAAATTTTGATTGTCGACAAAGATTTTTTCCATCATCTTTGTTTTTTAATACAAACTTAATCGCTTCTTCTAAAAAAATAGAGTTTTGTGAACCTTTAAATAAAATTACCGACTTTTCTTTTAAATTTTCTCTTAAATATCGACCAATTTGAACACTGTTTTTAAATTCCTTAACATTTATTTTCTTTTCTTTTAATAAAGGATAAACATATTTAATCATTGCTTCACCCAACAATAAAACTTGATTTGGGTTGATTTCAACTATTTTTTTAGCAATTTCTTGATGTTCTACTTCCGTTTCTAATCCTAATTCTCGCATATCGCCTATTACCAAAATTAGTGGTAAATTTTCTTTTTTTGAGAGTTTATCACTTAAATCTAAATAAGCCAACATTGATGCTTTAGAAGCGTTATAACTTGAATCTACAATAATCGAGTTTTTAATTCCTTGAAAAATATTACCTCGACTAGCTGGTAAATTAAAATATTTTTTTAAATTTTCAATAATTACTTGATTGTTTAAACCCAAAACCTGACCAAACAAAATCGCTGCTGAAAAAACTTCGTTATATTCTTTAGGTAAAAGATAATGAATATCTAAATCTATTCTTTGATTATCTTTTTTCGAATAAAAACTAAATTTTGTTCCTTTATCGTTAAACCGATAATCAATTAATCTAATATCACTATTCTTATCGCCAAAACTAAAAAACTTTGTTGATTTTAATCCAATTAAAAGCTTTTCTGTTTGTTCTTTAATATATTGATTGTTTGAGTTATAAATAGCGATTTCAGGTTTAGCTAATGAAATAATCTTTATTTTTTCTTTAGCTATTCTTTTAACTAAATATTCTCGGCGCTTTTCTGCTTGAATTTCTTTACTAATTAAAGAATCAAACTGCATTGTATGAACAGGATAAGCATTCAAAACTATTGAGATATCTGGTTTAACAATAGTTAATAAATAATCCATGTTTTTTGGCCAAAAAGGCGAGTCAATTCCCATTTCTATGATTAAATACTCACACCCTTTAATAACACTAGTCTTAAAAGGTGCTAGAATTAAATTTTTTAGCCAATCTGTTATTCGATAACTTCCCGGATCTAAACCTAAAATTCCAAGCGGAATACCAGATTCGGAATTACCTTTTTCAATTACTTTATATTTAAATACATTCTTCATCACCGCATCAATAGCATTTCTTGTCGAAGATTTACCAACTGATCCAGTAATTGCGATAATTTTGGGTTTATGTTTTTTTAAAGCTAATTTAGCAAAAAATCTTAAATAATATAAAACCAATCTTTGAAGTAATTTCATAGATTAATTATATTAAATAAAAATATCAAAATTCAAAAATCAAAAATCAAATATTTATTATTAAAATCTAAATATAATTAAAAATTTAAAATTACAATTTAAAATCAACAATAAAAATTAAATAAAATTAGTTACGAGTTACGCGTTAAAAACAATTTAATAATTTAGCAATTTAACAACAAAAAATAATTGACGCTTAAAGTTGGAAGTTTGAAGTTTGATTATGAAGCTTGAAGATTGATATTTAATGTCTCATACTTATTGAATTTTAATATGTGATTTTGCTTTTTGATATTTGATATTTTTCCTTAATCTACAATCTATCTCTAAGAAATAATCAATTACTACTAACTATTTGGTGCAGGGAATAACTATAAAAATATTGTCATAATAATCCAAAATTTATTTTTATTAAAAATCTACAGGGAAGACCTTTGAGGCTAAAATCTAAGAAATCTCTAAAAAAACTATAAATAGAGAATTATTAACATTTTTTTAATTTTTTCAAAAAAATAAAAATTAAAAAATAAAAAATTAATTTTAATTTTTAGGTTATTATAACAATCCAACACCTCTCTACCGTTATCTCTATTTAACATCGTAAAAGATATAATTTACGACGTTATATATATCTTCTCTTTCTTAAATATTTCTATTAAAATCACGAAACTCACTTATCTAGATAAAATTATCTAATATCTCATTAAGAGAACTATTTACTCTCTTTTGATAAATTATTTAAAATTAAACAAAATAATATCTTTTTTATTAGTAGTAATTTTTCATTTATAAGTATTTTTTTAACTATTCTCCAATTCTATTTATAAAACCTCTTGAATATACTTATTTTTAGATTGTCATAAAGTCCTAAATTGTAATTTTTGAGGTTAAATTTTATCTTTTTATAAGATAAACATGTTATTAAAAGAATATATTATTTAATTTTAGACCTTTATATTAATCTAAACTATTATTTTTAAGGCTAAATTTTTAAAATATATTCCTAAACGGTCTTTTTTTAAAGTTAATAACCCAATTATTTTTTATTAAATTTTAGATTGTCATAACTATCTAAATATTAATTTTTAAGGCTAATTATTAATTATAAGTTTTTTATTTTGCATTCAATTTGTACTGTCAAAACAATCTAAATTTATAATTTCGAGGCTAATATCAATAGTTATCCACAATTGCCAACTATATAATTTGGAGGATAATAATAATAATAAAAACTTATAATTTAATCTTAATTTTATTAATGCTTGCTTAAGTTAATAAGAAAGAATAAAAATCTAATAATTTTGAATTTAATTTTAAGCCTATAGTTATTAAATTAAATTTATCCTATAGTTTATTTACGTTCGTAATTATTTACTATAGGTTATTTATTCACGTTCGTAAAAATTCCTCTCCCCTTTTCCCTATCCCTCTTTGTAAAACAATTTTTAGTAGTTAATTGAAAATAACGTAATTATTAAAATAAACAACCAAACAAAACTATATTCTTTAATTATATCTTTAAATAATCGCTCATCTATGTAGTGATAGATTAATCCACCTAAGCTGTAAAAAGTCGATGTCAAAAATAAAGAAGCAATCACTCCTTTTATAGGAAGAAAACTTAAAATAACAGCTAACTCACCTATAACTAAGCATAAAAATAATCCATAATGAAGCAATTTTTTATCTAATTTTTTATTTAATTTTACTGTCCAAAAAAGATGAAGCCCTAATAAAAAGCTAATTAAAAAAGCAATAATAAAATTAACGTAAAAAATTTGTTTAAAATAAAACATTATATTATAAGCCATAAATGACAATAAAGTTTGATAGAAATAATTAATAGAAAAAGCTGGTCGATAAAGCTGAAGACTCTTCTCTACTCCAACATTAAAAATATTACTACAGAGTAAAATCGCATATAAAGAAACGCTATAAAATATTAAAAAAGGAATTCTTGTTATCCAGCGAATTGGAAATAAAAAATAAAATAAATAAAAAATAATCGTTAAAAATATAGGCATAAAAAATAAACCAAACCAATCAACTCCTCTAATATCTTCAAGCAAAGCAAAATAAGTTAAAAAAAACCCAACTATAATAAATAAAAAAATAAAAATTAAGGCCTTATCAAAATAAAAAAATGTTGATAAAGCAAATAAAAAAGTTAATAACAAAACACTAATTACCAGCCTTAATCTTTTTTCAGTTTTTAAGGCTTTTTTTTTAAAGATTCGTAAATACTTTTTGAACATCTTCTAGAGCTTCAAGTGAATCAATTAATTGAAAAATTTCTTGTAATTTTTGATCATCTTCTATTTTAATTTTGTTTTGAGGTTTAAAATAAACTTCTGCTGCTAAGTATTTTTTGTCACCTAGAAGTTCCTTCACTCGACCCAAATTTTCATAAGGAATGTAAACATTATATCGATCATCTTCCTCTTCTAAATCAAAACTTTTTAATTTATCAACTATTTCTAAAACTTCATCTTGACTAATATTTTTTTTATCAAAAACTACTAACCCACATTTAGTAAACTGATATAAAATTGAATTTTGGCTTCCTAATTTTCCTTTATTTTTATCTAAAATAACCTTAATTTCTGTCGTTGTTCGATTAGAATTATCAGTTGCAACTAAAATCACTAAATATGTTCCATAAGGTCCAAAAGCCTCATAAATCATCTCTTTCATTTCGGTTTTATTTGGACCAACTGCCCTTTCAATTGCTCGTTTAATGTTTTCTTTCGGCATATTAACATTTTGAGCTCTTTCTATAGCCATTCTAAGACGTATATTATTTTCAGGATCTGTTATTCCTCCACCTTGAATTACTGCTAAAGTAATTAATCGTGACATTTTTCCAAAGACATTGCTTTTTATTTTATCATTAGCTTCTTTTTTTCTTTTTATATTTGCCCATTTTGAATGACCCGACATAATTATATATTATACTTGACTTTTTATTTTTTTAAAATATACTTAATCTTCATGAATTATTTAAATCAACTAGAAAAACAAGCAGTTGAAGCCGCTATTAATAATGATTGGAAAACCTCAATTGAAATTAATAAACAAATTATTAAATTAGATAAAAAAAATCTTGATGCTTATCTAAGATTAGGATTTGCTTATTTTCAATCAGGTAATTTTAATGAAGCTAAAAAAACTTATTCAAAAATTCTTAAAATTCAACCAAATAATCCTACTGCTAAAGAAAATTACGAAAAAATTAAAATTATTTTAGAAAAAAAACTTTCTAAAGAATCAAAAAATACCAATTTATCACTTAATCCCGATGTTTTTATGGATGTACCAGGAAAAACAAAAACAGTACAATTAGTTAACTGTGGTCAAAAATTTATTTTGGCTAAATTAGCCATAGGTGAAGAAGTTTATCTTATTCTTAAGAAAAGACGAATTGAAGTTAGAAATAAAAACAAAGAATATATCGGTTGCCTACCGGATGATCTATCCAAAAGACTAAATATTTTTATTAAAGCTGGTAGTAAATTTAAAGTACTCATAAAAGAAGCAAATTTAAAAAATGTTACAATATTTATTAAAGAAATCGAAAAAAGTAATAAAGTTAAAAAATATATTACTTTTCCAATTAACATTACTTCAAATATTGATACGATTCAAAATCAAGAAGAAGAACAGGATAATGAAGATGAAGAAATTTCAATAGATGAATTAGAAAAACTCGCTGAAACTTTAATCGAAGAAAAAGAAGATGATTATTATGGAATTGAACAAGAACCAAAAGAAGAAGAAGAAGAATGAATTTATTTAGAGAATAGAATATAAATTTAGAACTTAGAACGTTTAACATTAAATAAACATCTAACTTCTAACTTTAACCTTTATAAACCTTTATAAAACTTTAAACTTTATAAACTCTTTTAAACTCTTTTAGACTCTTTTATCTTTTTTATCTTTTTTAATTCTTTAAACTTTACAAATTTTAAAAACTTTATAATAAACTTAATAATAAACTTATAAACCAGAACAAGTTTGGTTTAAGATAGATTTTCTAACTTTTAAACTTTATTATCAAACTTCAAACATCAAACTTCAAGAGTCAATTATTTTTTTTTATTGATAAATTGATAAATTATTAAATTACTTAAAAAAA
>FWWL01010758.1_pt1 | contig 10375 bp, 11 predicted proteins | sample 2228331 | NCBI WGS metagenome assembly FWWL01 (sample SAMEA103939775, study PRJEB20133) | metagenome
AGGATAAGGGCAAGGATAGGGATGGTCTCTTTAAATGAAGATTACAGAAGACTCTTCGAACCATTTACAGCAGGACCCCACGAAAGACTTAAAAACATCAGAAATCTCATAAATAATGGGATCAATGTCTCTGTGAGGATCGATCCTATTATTCCTGGCATAACCGATAAAGAAGAGGAGATTGAACACATAATAAAGAGACTTAAACTTGAAGGTGTTAAGGATATCTCCATGAGTTCCCTGATAATGAGGCCATCAATAATGAGATTTTTTAATGAACTTCCTCGAAGGATTGCACAGAATATTCTCAGACTCTATCATGGTCAGGTATGGCAGAGGGTGATTACATCAGCAAAGACGATCCTCCTGCCACGAGAATTGAGAATAAATATCTACGAAAGGATAAAGAGAATCGCGCGACTCTATGGAATAAACACAGTAATCTGTGGATGTAAAAACCCTGACCTTCCCCATGAATTCTGCAATCCATGGGTGGAAAGGATGGGGTTATTTCTGGATGTAGAGAAGAGTGTTTAAAGGGAGGAAAAATGCCAAGACTCAGGGCACACCATCTTATATGTCTTCACTTTTTTAATGGAGAGGGATATGACAGGAACTTTATTGAGAATCTCGAAGATGTTTTAGAGAAAGTAGAAGATGAAGATATAGAAGTCTGTGAGGGGGTGGACGATGTATGTATAAAATGTCCATTTATGAAGGATTATAAATGTGAATACCACGAAGATGCAGAGTCAGAAGTAAAAGAGATGGACAGGATGGCCATGGAACTTCTTGAGATTAAAGGAGATACAAAGATCAGGTGGCAGGATCTCAAAGAGAGGATCCCTGAGATTTTTCCAAGGTGGTATGCAAATCACTGTTATGATTGTGACTGGAGCAATGCGTGTGAGAAGAATGGATTCTATCAAAGATTGAGGAAAGGAGGTTAAGATATGCTTCTTTATCTTGTACAGCATGCAGAGGCAAAAAAAGAGGAGGAAGACCCTGCACGCGATCTCACTGAAAAGGGTGTTGAGGATATAAGAAAGGTTGCCACCTTTGTAGAGAGATTGAATATCAAGGTGAATAAGATATTCCACAGCGGTAAAACAAGGGCACTCAGGACAGCAGAGATACTCGCAGAACATCTAAAGCCTGTGGAAGGTCTCTCCCTGATAGATGGACTTGCACCCCTCGATGAGCCTGAGATCTGGGCAGAACGCCTCACAAGAATCACTGAGGACACAATGCTCGTTGGACACCTTCCACATCTGGGAAGGCTTGCATCACTGCTTCTTACAGGAGATAAAGAGAAACATATAGTAGATTTTAAGATGGGAGGGATTGTGTGTCTTAAGAGATTCGATGATGGCCACTGGATGGTGGAGTGGATGGTGATACCTGATCTCTTCAGTGCCTGAGCCACATCAGGATTCTTCCCTCTAACCTCCTTTAATGCCTTCTCGATCCTCTCCTCAATTTCTTCGGGTTGTTAATACCTTTAATCCTTCCTCCAGCCTTATGAACCTCTCTCTTTGAGTAAAAGGGATATCTCTCGCACAGGAGGTGAATGCAAAATTAGCGATTTTATAGGATTACACCTCATCCCGGTTCAGGGTCGCAATAAATAATACAATAAAGGGCCACTCATATCCAGACATCAGACTCCAGGGTTAAAACCATGTTATAATTATCACATGCCTTTAAAGAAAATACTCGTAATTGCAGGCATTATTTCAGTCACTGCGATCTCGGCATCTGCGCTCACACTCGATGAGGCGATAAAACTCGCTCTCGAGAATCTACCATCTTTCAGGGCAGTGAGAGATGAAAAACTTGCCCGTGAAAAGGAATATTCATCTACCCTCTCACCATACCTGCCAGAATTGAATATCATCGGAGGAGAAAAAAGATACTATTCAGATATACATGATTATGATATAAGGAATGCAGAGTTGAGAATGAGTTATCTCCTGTGGGATGGTGGTTCAAGAAGGAGTCAGAGGGAGATAGCGGTTTCGAATCTCAGGGTCTCAGAGGAGAATATTAAAAAGAACATTATAGATATATCATACAGTGTGAAGACTACATTCTATAATCTTCTCGCAAAGAGGGATATCCTGAACCAGAGAAGACTCCAGTTAACATATGCAGAAAAGGACTTTGAGGTCGCAAAAGGAAGATATGAGGCAGGGGTCGCAAGGAGGTCAGATCTCCTGCAGGCATCTGTAAGGCTCGAGGAAGCAAGATTCAGGGTGATAGAGGCAGAAGGAGATATGAATAAAGTACTCCATGAACTCATATCCCTTACAGGCAGGAAGATAGATATAGATGAGGTATCAGGCAGTCTTGAAGATGATTTTTATATACCTGAAATGGAATACCTGATCGAAAGGGGATTAGAGACACCTGAGGTAAAGACAGCAGAATTAAACATAGAGATAGAGAAGGCAATCAAAAAATCTATCCGCTCGAGATTCCTTCCTGAGATCTCCATAGATGCCACATACACAAGAAACTATGGAGATACCAGTATATCGATTCCTGAAGAGGAAAAGACCATTGGCATAATGGCACGGTTGAATATATTTGAATGGAGCAAATTTATGAAGATGAGTGCTTCATCGTATAGAATAAGAATGGCAAAAGAACTGGTAGAAGAAAAAAAGAGAGAAATCACGCTCAATATCACAAAGTCCTATGAGGACCTTCTCACCTCACGAAAGGGACTCGATGTGGCACTCCAGCAGTTAAGATTTGCAGAACAGAACTATGAACAGGCATACGGTGAATACAAAGTCGGTAAGGGAGACATATTATCACTCATACAGGCAGAGAGGACCCTCTCTGAATCCAGGGAGAAGGTCATAATCGCGAGACTCAATATATTACTTAACAGGGCAAACCTCGAGAGACTGACAGGAATAAACTCCCTTGAAGAGGTGATGAGATGAGAAGAAGAAAGGTCTTTCTACTCCTTATCCTTTTACTTATTGCAGTGGTTTTATTCACATATAAATATATTAACCGTAAAGATGGAATCCGTATACTCGAGACATCAAGGGTTGAGAGAGGGGATATTACAGGTATTCTCGTCGAGACAGGTATCATAAAACCACAGGTTGGTGCAATAGTAAAGATCGGAACAAGGGCAACAGGAAGAGTGACACGCATGAATGTGAGAGTTGGTGACAGGGTAAGAAATGGGCAGTTAATCGCACTCATAGACGACAGAGAGATACTTCAGGCAATCGAAGAGACAGAGGCAAATCTCCGTGCACATGAGGAGAGGATGAGACAGGTGGAACTCGTATATCCTGAAAGGATAAAGGAGGCAGAGGCTAACTATGAATATGCGAGACTCACATATGAGAGGGAACTGGAACTCCTCAAAAAGGAATATACAACCAGGGACAGCCTTGACAGGGCAAAGGCACAGTTAGATATTGCAGAGGCCAGCCTTAAGAGATTGAAGGAAGAGTACAGAACAGAAAGAAATATTATTAATGCAGAGATAGAATCATTGAAGGCACAACTCAATCAGCACAGGACAAGGCTCTCATATACAAGGATATACTCACCCATTGATGGAGTGGTATCCGAAGTGACAGCACAGGAGGGAGAGACGATAGTTGCAGGACTTCAGGTAGCAAACCTCGTGACAGTTATAGACCCTCTGAAACTCGAGATGTGGATATATGTCGATGAGACAGATATAGGAAAGATCAGGATCGGTCAGAAAGTGGAATATTATGTAGATACATTCCCAGAAAGGATATTCCACGGAAAGATAGAGAAGATATATCCGCAGCCTGTCGTGAAAGACAATATAGTCTATTACCTCGCAACAGTTACAGTATCAAAGGAAGATGCGATACTCCTCAGGCCAGAGATGACGACCCATGTGAGGATAATGTTCAATGAGAAAAAGAATGTCCTCACGATACCGAATGGTGCTATAAAATACAGAGAGGGCAGACAGATAGTTTACCTCGTCCACAAAAACAACACAGTGGAGGAGAAAGAGATAAAGACAGGACTGAGGGGTGAAGAAAAGACAGAGGTGCTCGAAGGGCTTAAAGAAGGAGATACAGTCGCAACAAAGATTATACTTCCTGTAACAAAGAGATGAATGAACCCATATGTATACTCAGGAATATAAGAAAGAGATACACAATCGGTGATCTCGAGATCGATATCCTCAGAGGAATAGATCTCGAGATAAAACGGGGTGATTTTGTGGCGATCATGGGGAAATCAGGTTCAGGTAAGACGACCCTCATGAATATCCTGGGATGCCTCGATACACCCACATCAGGAACATACATACTCGATGGCAACGATGTCTCAAGACTCGATGATGATAGACTCTCCACCATAAGAAACAGATACATCGGTTTTATATTCCAGAACTTCTATCTACTTCCATACGCTACTGTAAAGGAAAATATACTCCTGCCAGTTCTATATTCAGATAGGATGGCAGGCGAGGATAAGATAATGAATATACTCAGGATTGTGGGGCTTGAGGAGAGGGCAAGGTTTAAACCATCACAACTCTCAGGCGGACAGCAGCAAAGAGTGGCGATAGCAAGAGCACTGATAAATTCACCTGAACTCATACTCGCAGATGAGCCAACAGGACAGCTCGATACAAAGACAGCAAAAGAGATAATGGATCTGATAAAGAGACTGAATGAAGAGGGTAAAACTGTTATCCTCGTCACCCATGACAGAGGTGTGGCATCATATGCTAAAAGAATTATATACCTTGAAGATGGCAGGATAGCAGGTGAAGAGATAAAAGGAGATGGAGGTAAAGATTCATGAAGATACTCGTTACAGGAGGCGCGGGCTTCATAGGAAGTGAATTTGTGAGACAGTCTGTTTTGAGAAGATTCGATACCACTGTTGTGGACAATCTCTCATATGCAGGTGATATGGAGAGGCTGAAAGAGGTGGAAAAGGATATAAGATTTTACAGGGAAGATATAACGAACAGAGATGCCATGAATGAGATATTCAAAAAGGAAAAACCTGATGTCGTTGTCCACTTCGCTGCAGAATCCCATGTCGATAGATCGATCCTTGAGCCCAATATATTCATCGAAACAAATATCATCGGAACCATGAACCTCCTCGAGGTATCAAGGAATTATAAAGTAGAAAGATTCATAAATATCAGTACTGATGAGGTCTATGGTGAACTCTCAAAAGATGGATACTTCACTGAGGAATCACCACTGAGACCCAATTCACCATACTCTGTGAGCAAGGCATCACAGGATATGCTCGGAAGGGCATACTGGAGAACATACGGAATACCTGTAATAACAGTCAGACCATCGAATAATTATGGATACTGGCAGTATCCTGAGAAATTGATACCCATGGTCATTGCAAAGGCGATCAATGATGAAGAGATACCTGTTTATGGAACTGGAGAAAATATAAGGGAATGGCTTCATGTATCTGACTGTGTGAAAGGTATAATGGCTGTGATAGAAAGAGGAAGGATTGGAGAGATCTATAATATAGGAAGTGGAGAGGAGAGAAGAAACATAGATGTCGTGAGCACGATACTCAGAATACTCAACAAACCTCTCGAACTCATAAGATTTATCCCTGATAGACCAGGGCATGACTTCAGATACTCTCTCGATTCAACGAAGATAAAAAAGGAACTCGGCTGGTCACCTGAGATAAGATTCGAAGAAGGATTAGAGATGACTGTAAGATGGTATATGGAGCACACAGAATACTTAAATCAAAAAATCATTTCCCTGAGGGAGTACTGGAAGAGAGTATATAAAGAATGAAATACCTGATCACAGGAAAAAACGGACAACTTGCTGGAGAGTTCATAAAGAGTCTGACTGTAAAGGGTATTGAATTCACTGCCATGAGCCATGCTGAACTCGATATATCAGATACAGGAAAGGTTATAGAGATATTCGAATCTGTAAAACCTGAAATCGTAATAAATACAGCTGCATTTAATCATGTGGACCTTGCAGAAAAGAGATACCATGAAGCCTTCAAAACCAATGCACTGGGTGTGAAGAACCTTGCATATGCCTCAAGAAGATATAATGCCTTTCTCATACATTTCAGCACAGATTATGTATTCAACGGAAAAAAGAGAGAGCCATACACAGAGGAGGATGAACCTGATCCAGTAAATGAGTACGGAAAGAGTAAATACATTGGAGAGTTGCTCCTCATGGAAGAGATATCCCGTTACCTCATCTTCAGATTGAGCTGGGTATATGGAGATGGAAAACAGAACTTTATCGCAAAACTCGATGAATGGTTAAAGAAGGATGGCGAGATAAAGATAGCCATAGATGAGGTCTCGGTGCCAACATGGACAAAGACAGTGGTGGATGTAACTTTGAGGGCAATCCATGAAGGGGTAACGGGGTTATATCACCTCACGAGTTCAGGATATGCCTCGAGATACGAATGGGCAATAGAGATACTGAAGATCAGGGGTATAAAAAGTGAGATAAAGCCAGTTTCAAAGAGTATCTTTAACCTGCCTGCCAGAAGACCTGACTTCTCTGCCATGAGTAACAGAAGGATATCAGAGATCCTCGATATAGAGATTCCGTTATGGAAGGAAACTCTCAGGGAATTTCTTATTTCCCGTAAATAAAATTATTATCAGCATCTTTTAAAAAAGGCAATCCAGCATCCTTTGGTGAGAGAAGAGGATTATCAATGGGCCACTTTATATTGAGTTCAGGATCATTCCATATTATGCCCCTGTCATGTTCTGGAGAATACTCAGAGGTCGTCTTATAGAGAATCTCTGCCACATCAGAGAGCACACAGAATCCATGGGCAAAACCAGGTGGTATATAAAGCATTAATCTGTTCTCTTCAGAAAGATTCACTCCAATCCACCTTCCATACCACGGAGATCCCTTTCTTATATCCACAGCAACATCCCATATCTCACCCCTTATACACCTTATTAACTTTCCCTGTGCAGACGGTTCTTTCTGGTAATGCAGCCCCCTCAACACACCCTTTTTTGACATGGAGTGGTTATCCTGGACAAATCTCACATCTATGCCTGCATTGAAGAAATCACTCTCTTTATAAGTTTCTAAAAAAAATCCCCTCTCATCGGAAAAGAAGATGGGTTTAATGAGAATAATATCTGGTATCTCGAGTGTCTGGAATTCAAATGGCATCCTCTCCCTCTGCTATGGAAACAAGATATCTTCCGTAAGAATTCTTCATAAGAGGTTTTGCGAGTCTCAAAAGTTGTTCCCTGTCTATATATCCAAGTCTGTATGCAATCTCCTCTATGCAGGCGATCTTGAATCCCTGTCTCTTCTCAACAATCCTCACGAATTCTGAGGCATCAAGAAGGGAGTCATAAGTACCTGTATCGAGCCATGCAAATCCCCTTCCCATCAGCCTGACCCTTAACTTTCCCCTTCTCAGATATTCATTATTCACATCAGTTATCTCGAGTTCACCCCTCTTTGATGGTTTCAGACCCCTGGCAATGGATGGTGCATCTTTATCATAAAGATAGAGTCCTGTTACTGCATAATTACTCTCAGGATGTTCTGGTTTCTCCTCGATGGATATGACATTACCATCTTTATCGAAATTCACAACACCGTATCTCTGAGGATCAGATACAGGATATGCGAATATCACTGCTCCTGTGGTATTATTCCATGCATCCCTGAGCATATCACCTAGACCATGTCCGAAGAATATATTATCTCCAAGTATCAGCCACGCCCTCTCACCAGAGATGAATTCCTCACCTATTATGAGTGCCTCTGCAATACCCCTGGGCTCATACTGGACTGCATAAGTGATCTCGAGCCCGAGGTGTGAACCATCATTAAAGAGCCTCCTGAATCCATCCATGTCATGAGGGGTCGAGATTATCAAGACCTTTCTTACTCCTGCAAGCATGAGAGTAGAGAGAGGATAATAGACCATCGGCTTATCATACACAGGAAGTAACTGCTTTGTTACTGGTATGGTCAATGGATAAAGTCTTGTTCCACTGCCACCGGCAAGTATGATGCCCTTCAATCTCTCCTCCATTCAAAATCTACTGAAATTATTATAAAGCATAAGAATCATTCTCATCTTGCACCCTCCATCTTAAGGACAACCTTTACGGTCTTAAGGAGTATAATAATATCGAGCCATAAACTCCAGTTCCTCACATACCAGAGATCAAGAGCCACCCTCACCTCAAAGGCTCTATCAGATCTTCCGCTCACCTGCCAGAGGCCTGTAATACCGGGGGCTACAGAAAAACATATCTTTGCAGCATCTTTATAGTATCTATTGATCTCTTCCTCAGTAACAGGTCTTGGACCTACAAGGCTCATATCTCCTTTAATGACATTAAATAATTGTGGCAATTCATCAAGGGATGTCTTTCTGAGAAATCTTCCGATCTTCGTGATTCTTGGATCATTTCTGAGTTTCCAGAACCTCTCCCACTCCTTTCTTGCATCTGGATCATTCTCGAGTATATGCCTTAATCTTTCATCGGCATCAACATACATTGTTCTCAATTTATAACATCTGAATTTTTTACAATTCCTTCCAACCCTCTCCTGAGAAAATATAACAGGTCCTGGTGAATCGAGTCTTATGAGTATACAGAATATCATAAGAGGAATCGCAGAGATTAACAGAAATACAGTACCCAGAGTTATATCAAATAACCTTTTAAGAATCCTGTTGAAAGGTAGATGAAGATTATTCTTCAACTCAAATCCAAAAATCTCCTCACCGAAGAAATAATGTATATCAGATATTGTAAAAGGAATTCCTTTCATATCAGGTATGATAATCAGTCCCTTCACCTTTCTATTCAGTTCTGCTAAAAGATGTTCTATCTCCTTATATTCAACCTCTGGCATGGCAACGAATATATACTCAATGTCCATGGCATCAATATAACTGAATATATTGTTTATTCCATTGTAGACCTTTATACCTTCAATCTCATCCACTCCATCATCGTCCACAAAACCAACAATCTCGTAACCATAATTCTTCTCCTTCTTGAGAGCAGTAAGCAGCGCCCTTGCATTCTTCTGAGAACCGATTATCAGAGACCTCTTCTTTAAAAGCCCTGCGTGAAGTAATAATCTCCTTGCATTAGTCCTCAGTAAAGGAAAAAGCGGAATCGATATAAAACCCATCATTATAATCACAGTCCTCGATATCTCTGCACTGAACTTTCCCAGTGCCACTATCGTAAATACTCCTGTAGTTGAAAAAAATGATACCTTCCACAAAGCCTTCAACTCATCCCAGAATGAAAATCTCCTTCCATAAAGACCTTCATAAAGCATAAAGAAAAGCCACACACCGGATATCCATAGAGGCATAAAAAAACCCTTCTCTGGTACAGAGGGAAAATTTAATGGCAGAAGATATGGAAGTAAATCAATCCTTATAAAGACTGAAAGTTTAAAAAAAAGATATATCGAGAATAGATCGAGCGCTAAAAAAATCATCACTTCAAAAAGATTTTTTGATACCCTGCTTACTGATTTCATAAGTCCATGCTCTCCAGAGTAATTTATTGCATAATGATTTTACCATACAGTTTAACTTTAAAACAGCATCTCAGGAATCAAAATATTTCTTTTTCCCGCTCCTTTATTCTATCCTGTCAGCATGGCAATCTATATTATGCTGGTACCAATAAAAGAATATAAGGTTATCCTGGTAAGAAATACAGACCATCATACATAAGCCCTGCTATTTTTCATCTATGCCACTTTTTATATAAATATTGGCACTTACAATCTCATTGATTTATTAATATAATAAATAAAAATCAAATAGGTTCTTTGGTAAAAAGATGAAAATTATTATCTCAGATATTCCCGTTGAGGGCATGGATATCCTGATAGAGGAATCAATAAAATCAGATATCCTCCATCTTATTGAGGCTGTTTCAGGTAAATTTAAGATAGAAAGATCAGGAACAGAGGTTATTATAAAAGGGAATATCCATGGAACAATCCAGCAGACATGCAGTAGATGTCTGAATGAGTTTAAAAAAGAGATTGATTTAGATATATTCACAACATTCCATCCAGTTACAGAACTGAGGGAAGAGATTTATGAATTACATGGTGAAGAACTGGAAGTCGATTTTTACACAGGTGAGGAGATTGATATCGATTCTTTAATAGAGGAAGAGATTCTTCTCAGTTTACCCATGAAACCTTTGTGCAATGAAGATTGTAAAGGTTTGTGTCCTGTATGCGGAAAAGATTTAAATTATGATAAATGTGATTGTCCACAACAGAATATAGATGAAAGGTTTTTAAAACTAAAAAATCTACTTTTAAAGGAGAGATAG
>FWWL01010762.1_pt1 | contig 10373 bp, 10 predicted proteins | sample 2228331 | NCBI WGS metagenome assembly FWWL01 (sample SAMEA103939775, study PRJEB20133) | metagenome
GGTTTTGTGTTTAAAAATCTTCTCGTTTGATATATGATAAACAAAAAAAGGGGGACATAAACGATGGGCTATTTCATAGATGGACATTGTGACGCATTACTGCATTTATGGTCAAAGGGAGAGAAACTATCTTTCTATGATGCTACGTCAGATTTACATATTAACTATCCTAATTTAATTGAAGGAAAAATTAAAGTTCAAACCTTTGCCATCTACACGCCAGAAAGAGTTCAACGTGGTGGACGATTACAAGTAGCGTTACAAATGATAGATATTATGCATGAGCGTATTCTTAAAGATGAAAGTCAGGTTGGGTTAATCTTGTCAAAGAATGATTTAGAGCGAATGGGACAAGATACGAAGCCATACGTGCTCTTATCACTTGAAGGTGCAGATGCCTTGCAAGGGGAATTGGCTAACCTAAGACTATTCTACAAATTAGGCCTTCGCTCCCTTGGACTGACTTGGAATTATAGTAACGAAGCGGCAGATGGTGCGTTAGAGCCAAGAGCAGCAGGACTAACCCAATTCGGAAAAAATCTCGTTACAGAATGTCGTCGATTAGGGATTATTGTTGATGTGTCTCACTTAACAGAAAAAGGTTTCTATGATGTAGCGGAATTAGGTGACGAACCATTCATCGCCTCTCATTCGAATTGCCGTGCTATCTGTGAACATCCACGTAATTTAACAGATGAACAGATAAAAACAATCGTCAATCACAAGGGTGGAATTGGAGTGACATTTGTAAGGGAGTTTCTAAATGAAGACAAGAACGAAGTATCAATGAACGACTTACTGCGTCACATTGATCACCTTTGCTCTTTAGGTGCAGTTAATCACATTGGAATCGGTTCAGACTTTGATGGTTGTTTACCTGTAGAGGGCATGGAGCACGGTGGAAAGTTTGGAGATCTATCTGATTTTTTACTTAACCATTATTCTGAAACACAAGTTAAAGGATTTATGGGCGAAAACTGGCTTAACGTCTACAAAAGCATACTAAAGTAAAGGTTTAGAGAGATAAATCACCGTATTGTGTCAATCTCCCCTTGTATCAAGGGAAATTGAACTTGCAATTTATGGACAAGGGGAATAAGATTGATGAGGTTAATACAATGGAGATTGTGTGGATGATTATTGTGTCGAATACGTGAAATTTGTCACTTAATGTGATATAATATTTGTCATGTGAATCATCAAACAATTTAAGTGATAGTCTAAGGAGTGGAAGTTATGATCAGTCAACTCTCATGGAAAATTGGGGGTCAACAAGGGGAAGGAACAGAAACAACGGGTGAACTATTTTCGATTGCTTTAAATCGTTTAGGATATCATCTTTACGGTTACCGTCACTTTTCTTCTCGTATTAAAGGTGGACATACGAATAACAAAATTCGTATTAGTACGAAACCTACTCGTGCGATTCAAGATGATTTAGATATTTTGGTAGCTTTTGACCAAGAAACGATTGACTTAAATGCATACGAACTACGCGAAGGCGGAGTTGTGATTGGTGATAGTAAATTTTCTCCGAAACTACCGGAAGGAACATCTGCCCGGTTATTTGCTGTACCTTTTACGGAAATTGCTGAAGAAGCCGGTTCTTCTCTTGCGAAAAACATGGTTTCGATTGGAGCTACAGCAGCCGTTCTTGGCATGCCAGCCGAATCTTTCAAAAGTGTTGTAGAAGAAGTTTTCGGTCGTAAAGGTCAAAAGATCGTGGACATGAATATGGTTGCGATTCAAAAGGGTTCTGACTTTGTTAATAATGAAATAGGCGGTTCTCTTCCTGATTTTCAATTAGAACAAGGAGATGCGAAGAAACGACTATTCATGATTGGGAATGATGCGATCGCTCTTGGAGCACTTGCAGCAGGATGCCGTTTCATGCCTGCTTATCCCATTACCCCTGCTTCAGAAATAATGGAATATCTCATTAAGAAGCTTCCTGATTTCGGTGGAACGGTTATCCAAACAGAAGACGAAATTGCAGCTGTTACAATGGCCATTGGTGCAAATTATGGTGGTGTACGTGCGATGACAGCTTCTGCTGGTCCTGGACTTGCCTTGATGACCGAAGCGATTGGGCTGTCTGGAATGACGGAAACACCAGTTGTTATCGTAAACACGCAACGTGGGGGTCCAAGTACAGGATTACCGACTAAGCAAGAGCAAAGCGATATGAACGCGATGCTATACGGAACTACCGGTGAAATTCCGAAAATCGTTATTGCACCAAGTACGGTTGAAGAAGCGTTCTATGACACCATTCAAGCGTTTAATTTGGCTGAGGTTTATCAATGCCCGGTTATCCTCTTATCTGATCTAGCACTTTCTTTAGGTAAACAAACGGTGGATCCGATGGATTATGACCGAATTAAAATAAACCGTGGTAAGCTCGTTACGGAAGTAGAAGCGAATGAATCAGGTGAGTTGTTTAAACGATATGAATTAACTGAAGATGGCATTTCTCCTCGTGTACTTCCTGGAGTAAAGAATGGGATTCACCACGTAACGGGTGTAGAACACGATCAAACGGGTCGTCCGTCTGAAAGCCCAATCAACCGTAAACAAATGATGGACAAACGTTTAAATAAATTAAACAACTTTGAATTCGATACACCAATTGCTACGGATGCTGCTCATTCTGACGCTGACTTATTGGTTGTTGGCGTTGGTTCAACTGTCGGTACAATTGCAGAAGCGAAAGGACGACTTGAACAAGAAGGTTTAAAGATTAATACAGCACATGTGCGTCTTCTTGCTCCGTTCCCAGCAGATGAAATGGAAAAGTTGTTCGGGTCGGCTAAAAAAGTGCTTGTAGTAGAAAATAATGCTACGGGTCAATTGGCTAACCAAATGAAACTTTATGTTGGTCAAAAGGATAAAATTACGAACATGTTGAAATATGATGGAAACCCATTCTTACCTTCAGAGATTTATCAAACATGTAAGGAGCTGATTTAGGTGGCTACTTTTAAAGAGTTTCGTAATAATGTAAAACCTAACTGGTGCCCTGGATGTGGTGACTTCTCCGTTCAAGCAGCTATGCAGCGTGCAGCAGCGAACGTTGGTCTTGAACCAGAGCAATTGGCTGTCGTCTCCGGTATCGGTTGCTCAGGACGTATTTCTGGTTATATTAACGCTTACGGATTCCACTCCATTCATGGACGTGCATTGCCTTTAGCTCAAGGGCTGAAGATGGCTAACCGTGAATTAACGGTAATTGCGTCTGGTGGTGATGGTGACGGATATGCGATTGGGATGGGTCATACGATCCACTCTATTCGCCGTAACATTGACATTACCTATATCGTAATGGATAACCAAATTTATGGTTTAACGAAGGGGCAAACATCGCCTCGAAGTGAAAAAGGCTTTAAAAACCCGAAGTCTACTCCAACGGGATCAATTGAATCTGAAATCAAGCCTTTGGAAATGGCGTTAACGGTCGGTGCTACATTCGTTGCTCAGTCCGTTTCCAGTGACCTTAAAGGATTGGTTTCGATTATAGAAGCAGGAATTAAGCACAAAGGTTTCTCCTTAATTAACGTATATAGTCCTTGTGTAACGTACAATAAACTTAACACATACGACTGGTTTAAAGAGAATTTAACAAGCTTGGATGATATCGAAGGCTATGACCCTACTGATAAAGTTATGGCCATGACGACGCTTATGAATCATAATAGTCTTGTAACCGGTATTATTTATCAAGATACAACAAAACCTTCTTATGAAGATCAAGTACGGGGCTTTAAAGAAGAAGCATTAAGCAAGCAAAACTTAGATTTCCCACAAGATAAGTTTGAAAAACTTGTCGCGGAATTCATGTAGGGAATCTTGATTGAAATCAAAAACCGCCTCTTAGGCGGTTTTATTTTTTAAAGAAACAGTTTTAGTTTTTAGACCATTGGGCATACCTTAATAAGGGAATACTATTATAGGAATTTGCATTCTTTAACAAGGAGTGGTCAAGATGAGCCCAATTCAACATGAAAAAGAGATGTTGGCAAAAATTGAGTTTTTAAAAGATCGACTCGAACACCTTCGAATTGGCCGTCGCATTTTAATGAATCTACTGGAGATAACCGAAGAAGAGAAGAAAAATCAAATCCTACAACTCGAACGAGAGAATCAACTATTACGTAATCAAAACAAGAAGTTCGCTAAAGAACTTATCATATTACGAAGCAAAAAAGGGCTTCATTAAATAAATCAGAAAGGACACTTTTGTCTATGAAAATACCAGTTGGAGTTTCGAATCGACACATCCATCTTCAGACAGAACATGTAGCATTGCTGTTTGGGGAAGGATACGAACTAACGAAATTAAAAGGTTTGTCGCAACCAGGACAATATGCAGCTAAAGAAGTAGTCTCTATAATAGGGATGAAAGGGGAAATTCCGAACGTTCGTATTCTTGGCCCTGTTAGAAAGCATACACAAATAGAAATATCTAAAACAGATTCCTTTTCTTTAGGGGTAAATGCACCTATAAGAGAATCTGGGAATATCGAAGGTTCTGCTTCACTAACAATTAAAGGTCCATACGGTGAAGTCGTTTTAGAAGAGGGGGTCATCATTGCTGCAAGGCACATCCATTTTCACACCGAGGATGCCGCTCAGCTTAATGTTAAAAACGGTGATCGCTTAAAGGTTAGAGTAGTTAGTGAAAGAAGTCTTATGTTCGATAACGTTGTTGCAAGAGTCCATGAGAACTATGTATTGGACATGCATATAGATACAGATGAAGCGAATGCAGCAGGACTTCGTACAGGAGATTTAGTTGAATTGATAGGGGAGTAGAAAAGATGAAGATAACGATACTTGGATGTCAGTCGCCTTACCCAGGTGCTGGCGGTGCAACCCCCGGTTACTTATTGCAAACGGATCAAGGCAATATTTTAATTGATTGCGGAAGTGGAGTTTTTGCTCAAATGGAGAAATACTTGCATTTTAATGAACTCGATGCGGTAATTTACTCCCATTTACACCACGATCATATGGCTGACCATCTTATTCTCCAGTATGCCGTATTTATTGCAATGATTCGAGGAGAGAGGAAACAGCCGATGACGGTTTATGCGCCAAATCAACCGAAGGAGATGGCAGATAGATTACCGTATAGCGATGGATTTATTGTGAAAACGATTGATGATAGAACAGAACTGGATATTTGCGGAGTACATATCGCTTTTTTGAGAACCGACCATGGAATTCCCTGTTATGCAATGAAAATCACACACGATGGAAAGACGTTCATATACGGAGCGGATTCAGGTTATCAAACCGATTGGTCAACGTTTGGACTTGGAGCAGATCTCGTCATGTTGGAGTCCTCGTATCCAGAGAAAGAAAAGCCGTCAAAACCAATTGGACATTTAAGTAGTAAAGAGGCAGGTCAAGTTGCAACATCCATACAATGTAAACATCTTATCCTTACGCATTTATATCCTAAATTCAATCCTATGGAGCTGAAACAAGAAGCGGAACAATACTATGATGGTAAGGTTGATTACGCACAAATTGGTGATGTTTATCAACTTTAGTTTTCCCCATTTATCTTTAACAGTGATATAATAAACGAGGCAAAAGATTTGCTTTAGATACGTAAAGATATGTTCTTTATTTATGAAAGGGGAAATACATAACGTGGTCGGTACAATGAAAGCAATCGTTAAACATCATGCGGGACCTGGTGCACAATTGAAAACGGTTCCAATTCCTGAAATAGGGAGCCATGAAGCACTTATTAAAGTAAAGGCAACCAGTATTTGCGGAACAGATGTACATATCTATACGTGGGACGACTGGTCTGCAAGCCGTGTGAAGCCTCCATATACGTTTGGTCATGAATTTGCAGGTGAAGTAATTGAAATAGGAAGTGAAGTTCGTAATGTAAAAGTCGGGGATCATGTTTCGGCAGAGACACATGTCATCTGTCATCATTGTCCACAATGTTTAACAGGACAAGGCCATATTTGTGCTAATACACAAATATTAGGTGTTGATATGAACGGTTGTTTTGCCGAATACGTTGCGATTCCAGCAGAAAATCTATGGATTAACGATAAGAGCTTACCATTCCACATTGCGTCAATCCAGGAACCGATGGGAAATGCAGTACACACGGTGCTGAATGGACCTGTTGCTGGTAAGTCAGTTATTGTATTAGGTTGTGGACCAATCGGATTAATGGCGGTAGGCGTAGCGAAAGCAAGTGGAGCGAAGCAAGTAATCGCGATTGACTTGAATGATTACCGGCTTGACCTTGCTTTTCAGATGGGGGCTACAGCTGCCATAAACAGTAGAAACACCGATCCAATTGCAACTGTAATGTCTCTTACTGATGGCCATGGAGTAGACGTCGTCGCAGAAATGACAGGGCACCCAATCGCGATAAATCAAGGGTTTAAAATGCTTACAAACGGTGGAAGAATGTCTATACTAGGTCTCCCAACTGCACCTGTTCCAATCGATATAACGAATGATATCGTCTTTAAAGGAATTACGGTTCAAGGAATTACAGGAAGAAAGATGTATGAAACATGGTTCCAAACTGCAGGATTATTAAACTCCGGACAAGTAGATGTAACGCCGATGATTACACATCAATTCCCACTTGAAGAATTTGAAAAAGGATTCGAACTCATGATTTCCGGGCAATCGGGGAAAGTTGTACTTATTCCATAATTGCCTTGATTAAAAGTAGAAAGGATGGGATATATGAAAGGTTTTGAATATTTACAAGAAGAACTGAATCATCTTTCAGAAAATGGGTTATTCCGTCAATTAACAGAGATTTCAAGTGATCAGGGTGCTGTCGTTACGATTAAAGATAAAGAAGTCATTCAACTATCTTCCAATAACTATCTAGGTTTAACAACACATCCTACTTTAAAAAAGGCGGCCATTCATGCTGTTGAGAAATATGGTGCAGGAACAGGGTCGGTTAGAACGATTGCAGGTACATTTGACATTCATGAAAGATTTGAAGAGAAATTAGCCGAATTTAAACATACCGAGGCCGCACTCGTTTTCCAATCCGGATTTACAGCGAATACTGGTGTTTTGGGTTCAATTTTAACAGATAAAGATATCGTCATTAGTGATGAATTAAACCATGCAAGTATTATTGACGGAATCAGATTGACGAAAGCAGCTCGAAACATTTACAAGCATTCTGATATGAATGCTTTAGAACAAGCGTTGAAAGACAGTGCACATTACCGTAAGCGTCTCGTCGTGACGGATGGTGTCTTTTCTATGGATGGAGACATTGCTAAACTTCCAGAAATAGTAGAACTATGTGAGAAATATGATGCCTTAATTATGGTTGATGACGCCCATGCGAGTGGAGTTCTCGGCAGAAATGGCCGTGGAACAGTAGATCACTTCGATTTAAATGGACGTGTTCATATTCAAGTAGGAACTTTATCAAAAGCGATTGGTGTCCTTGGAGGCTATGTCGCCAGTACAAAAACCGTTCGAGATTATCTAATTGTCAAAGCGCGTCCTTTCCTTTTCAGTACGTCTCATCCTCCGGCAGTAACTGAAAGCTGCTCTGCGGCGATTGACGTCCTCCTACATGAACCGGAAAGAATTGAAAAACTATGGGACAATACGAAGTTTTTCAAGGCAGGATTGAAGGTTCTAGGCTTTAATACAGGGAATAGTGAAACCCCAATTACACCGGTTATTGTTGGATCAGGTAGTTTAGCAGCTAAGTTCTCCGACAGACTGCTTCAAGAAGGGGTCTACGCCCAATCAATTGGCTTCCCGACTGTAGCGGAAGACAAATCAAGAGTAAGAACGATTGTATCGTCTGCTCATTCGAAAGAACAATTACAAGAAGCGCTTAATGCATTTGAGAAAGTTGGTAAGGAACTAAATATCATCTCTTAAGTTGAGAACGATGTTAGCTGGTTAGTTGAGCTAACATCTTTTTTTATGTTTCAAATCGAAATTATTCTTAATTATTTTATTAAAACGGAATAATTACTATTTACGTGTACATAGATTAGAAGTATAATATCAATGTAATTAGCAATTGTGGGCAAGATAGATGATAAAAAAATGCAGTGTAGGAAGGGGTATATGTTTTGAAATTTTCTAAAAGTTTTACTTTACTAATCGGTTTTATTCTTATTTTTACTATGTTTTTAACAGCGTGTGGTAGTGAGGATTACACTACTGGAACTAACATCGGTAATAAAAAAAATGGTGACAAGGTGTCAATTTACACGAGTTTTTATCCTCTTTATGATTTCGCATCGAAAATTGCAGGTGATCGTGCTGATGTTATTAATTTGATACCACCAGGCGCTGAACCGCACGACTTTGAACCAACGCCTAAAGACCTTGTTAAATTAAGTGAAGTGGATATCTTCGTATATAATGGTAGCGGATTTGAAACGTGGATTGAAGATGTACTAGAGTCATTAGATACGACAAAGATGGACGTTTTAAATGTAAGTGAGCATGTTGATCTTCTTTCACTTGAAGATACAGGCGGTGAAGCTGATCACCATCATGGTGATGAACATAAGGATGAAGAGCATGGCGACGAACATGCCGATGAGCACAAGGATGAAGAGCATGGTGACGAACATGCCGATGAACACAAAGATGAAGAGCACGGAGACGAAATTGAGCACGAGGGTGAAGGTAACGATCCTCATGTGTGGCTAGATCCGATTCGTGCGAAACAAATGGCAACAACGATCAAAGACGCACTAATTAAAGTTGACAGTGAAGGAAAAGAAATCTATGAGGCGAATTATAATACGTTAGTTACTGAACTAGATAAGCTTCATTCTGAATTTGAAGCGGTTGTGGAGAATTCAGAACGTAAAGAAATGATTGTTTCCCATAGTGCATTCGGATATTTAGCTAATCGATACGGGTTAGAACAAATCGCGATTTCTGGTATATCCCCTTCTGATGAACCGAGTCAGAAAGAACTTCAAGAGATTATTTCCTTTGCGAAGGAACATGATGTAAAATATATATTATTTGAAACATTAGTCAGTGGAAAAGTCGCTGACGTTGTAAAAAATCAAATTGGCGCAGAAGCTTTAACTTTAAATCCGATTGAAGGACTTACAAAGGAGGAACTGTCTAACAATAAGGACTACTTCTCTGTCATGAGAGATAACTTGAATTCCTTGAAAAAGGCCTTAGACAGTAAATAACAATGACAACTAAAGAACCAGTTATAGCAATCGACCAATTAACATTTAACTATGGTAATCGATTAGTCTTAGACGATATTAATATGACGATTGAGCATGGGGAATTCCTCGGTTTAGTCGGACCTAATGGCTCAGGTAAATCGACGTTAATTAAAATTATACTTGGCTTGTTGAAACCAGATGAGGGAGAGGTTCGGCTGTTTGGCCAGCCTCTTTCATCTTTCCGCGAGTGGTCAAAGATTGGATACGTATCGCAAAAGGCAAATAGTTTTAATACTGGCTTTCCATCGACTGTGTTTGAAGTCGTTTCGATGGGGTTGTTTGGAAAAATGGGCTTGTTTAAATGGATGGGGAAAAGTGAAAAGAATCGTGTATATGAAGCGATAGAAATGGTGGGTCTATCAGAGTATACGAAGCAAAATATTGGGAAACTGTCTGGTGGACAACAGCAACGGGTCTTTATAGCAAGAGCGTTAGTGAGTAATCCATCACTTCTTATCCTTGATGAGCCGACGGTTGGGGTAGATGCTTATTCTGTCGATCAATTCTACGACTTATTAGAAAAAATGCACAAAGAACTTAGCGTATCCCTACTACTCGTGTCTCACGATGTAGGGGTCATTACGTCAAAAGTAGACCGTGTAGCTTGTTTGAATAAGAAAATCCATTTTCACGGTAAGCCGAAAGAATTTGAACACAATCAAGGGGAAATACTAACCCGTTTGTATGGACATGAAGTTCGTGTCTTGGAACATAATCATTAAAGATAGTTGAGGAGAAAGAAATGGTAGAAAATCTAATCAGATTTGAGTTCTTACAAAATGCGTTTCTATCAGGAATATTAATAGGCTTCATTTGTCCTATTATTGGCGTTTTTCTCGTTGTGCGCCGGTTGTCACTCATTGCCGATACACTTGCGCACGTTACGTTATCGGGGGTAGCGGCGGGGATGCTTCTGAACGTGAACCCCGTCTTTGTCGGTATGGCCTTTTCCATAATGGGGGCTTTTTTTGTAGAGCAATTAAGGAAAGTTTATCGTCACTATCAAGAATTGGCATTGCCAATCATTTTATCTGCAGGAACAGGTTTAGGAGTTGTCCTTATCAGCTTAGCCGACGGATTTAATGGAGATCTGTTTGGCTATCTTTTCGGCAGTCTCATTGCTGTTTCTAG
>FWWL01002842.1_pt1 | contig 10371 bp, 5 predicted proteins | sample 2228331 | NCBI WGS metagenome assembly FWWL01 (sample SAMEA103939775, study PRJEB20133) | metagenome
GTGAATGAGTATATGGAGTGAACAAAAGAGAAAGCTCATTTTCTGGGCTTTCTCTGTTTCTTAATAATGGAGGTTGGCATATGTATGAGGACTTAGAGTTGATTGCAAGGAAGGTACGTAAAGGTATTGTAGAAACGGTTTATCATAAACAGCAGGGGCATCTTGGCGGACCGTTATCCGTAGCTGATGTACTCGTTGCACTTTTTTTTCAGGAGATGAACATTGATCCTCTACAGTCGGATAAAGCAGATCGGGACCGGATTATTTTATCGAAAGGTCACTCCGCTCTTGCACTCTATGTAGCAATGGCACTGCGTGGGTATTTCCCTTATGAAGAATTAGATACGTTCGATGATCTCCATTCTCGGTTACAAGCTCATCCTGATATGACGAAACTGAGCGGACTCGATATGTCGACGGGTTCACTTGGACAGGGATTATCTGCCGGAGTTGGACTGGCAATTGGAGCGAAAAGATTAAAGCGATCCTTCTATACATACGTCATTGTTGGTGACGGTGAATGCCAGGAAGGTCAAATATGGGAAGCGGCTAATACGGCCGCAAAGTATGAGCTAGATAACCTCATCGCGATCGTTGATTTGAATGGGTTGCAGCAGTTTGGATGGAGATTGGCGGATAGTAAGCGGAGGGAGCCCGAACAGCAGGCTTTTGAGAAATGGAAAGGGTTTGGATGGGACGTATGGGACATCGACGGACATGATTTTCATTCGATTTTTACGGGGTTTAGGAATGCGAAGAAGTTCGTTAACGGAAAACCGAAATTGCTTATTGCTCACACAGTAAAAGGAAAAGGTGTCAGCTTCATGGAAAATCAGTACGAATGGCATTCAAAAGCTCCAACGGATACGGAATATAGGCAAGCGATGTCAGAGTTGGAAGGATCAAGATGATGAGCAATCGAAATGAAAGTGTACGGGATGCTTTTGGTTCTAAATTGGCTGAGCTCTGTCTAAACAATGCAAAAGTACTTGCGTTAGATGGTGATCTTGGTAACTCCACCCGGCTGTCGGTTGTAGAGAGTAAGGTGCCAGATTCTTTTTTACAGATGGGAATTGCTGAACAGAATATGGTAGGAGTAGCAGCGGGATTAGCTTCTGTTGGATTTCAACCGTGGGTTTGTAGCTTTGCAACGTTTTTAACGAAACGAGCCTATGACCAAATCGTCGTCAGTATTGACCAGCCCATATTCGATGTGAAACTCGTTGGGGCTTACAGTGGTTTGTTGACAAGCAATACGGGTAAGACTCATCATGCACTTGACGATATTGGCTTAATGACGATGTTGCCAAATATGACGGTCATTGCTCCCGGAGATGCTAACGAAACGAGAGCGGCAATGGAAGCCATTCATCACTTCAAGGGACCTGTTTATTTACGATTAACGAGGGATGATGAAATTGTCACTTTCATGAACGATCTTACCTTTACGATTGGCGAGGGTAGAGTGTTACAGGAAGGTTATGATGTTGCCATTCTATCTACAGGTAGTATGACTCATCGAGTCGTTCAAGCAGCGAAGTTACTTCATGACAACAGTGTGTCAATTCATCATCTTCACTTACCTACGTTGAAACCGTTAGATCGGAACAGAATCGTAAAAGCAGCACGACAAACAAAACTTGTAGTAACGGTAGAAGAGCATTATATCCACGGCGGACTGGGAAGTTTAGTTACGGAAATATTAGCTGAAGAATATCCTACACGTGTTATTCGAATCGGTGTAAATAACGAATACAGTCAATGTGGAAAGAATGAAGAGCTGTTAGATTACCATGGGCTTACTGCAGATAAAATTGCGGATAGAGTACTTCAATCTTATACACAATAGTTTTATAACATTTGTCAATTTAAAAAGAGACCTATTGAAGTCAATTGAAGACTCCCATAGGTCTTGTTCATAGATTTAAGAAAGTATAAGTTTTTTTATTTGCTAATCGAAATCTGGTGTGTCACTGTACCGATTGCGCCTTGATCATCGGTAACCGTTAACGTTACTGTGTAAGTGCCTGGTTTAGCATATCGATGTGATGCCGTTGAATTCGTTGCAGTCGCTCCATCACCGAAATCCCAAGCATAGCTTACGATTGTACCGTCAACATCATGTGATTGTGTACCATCAAATTGCACATCTTTTTTATCTTTTGCTGAGTCAGGTGCTTGAATGACAGCTGTAGGTAGTTGATTGACAGGTTCTTCGCCACCATCTTCAGAAGGTGTAACGTACAACTTGCCTGATGCGACAGCTTCCGCTACATTTCCGCTTTCATCCCAGACGCGGACAACAATGATCGCCCCTTCAACGGATAGGTTCTCGCTCGTCGTCCAACTTCCTTCGTAATGCCCTGGTGCTGTTTCGATCATTACGATTTCGTTCTGTCCTACACCGCTCACCATTAGCGGAAGTTCGATTCTAAATGCTGCACTCATGCCTGCCTCACTGTCGAATGAGACGATTACGACTTCATCGCCAGAGAGATGGACATCTTCTGATGGAGAAATATTTGTGATTTCTGGTGCGTGGAGATCAACATGAACGGTTCGGGTTACGTTTGTAACATTACCTGCTAAGTCCATCGATGAAATCGTGATGATGTTAGCTCCTTCTTGAACGAGAATCTTATGACTAAATGATCCGATTTCGTTTACTATAACGTTTTGATCATTTATCAGAAGAGTACTGAAGTGTTCATCCGTCGTTGTTCCGATGATGTCCACAACTTCTTTGTTGATGCTCACTCCGTCAGTTGGTGAAGTGACATCAAGATTGGGTGCTACTTGATCTAACGTCACGTTTACTGTTAGAGAACGATCGGTTGTTTTACCGTTGACGACAGCTTCGGCAGAGAGAAGATTCATTCCGTCATTTAATGTTATTGGTACCGAGAATTGTCCATTTTCGACGGTTCCATTTCCTACAATTCCATCGCCATTGTGCAAGTTAATCGTTGCTCCATTTGCAGAAGAAGTTCCAACCACGGTCATGCTAGTTTCATTCGTATAGGTGTTATCTGCTGGAGAAGTGATGATCGGCGCACCCACTTCATAATTAACGAGAGCACGAATCATGTAGTTTCCTTCCTCTTCTGGTGACGGACTCCATGCTCCACCGACGATTTGCCAGCTGCGTAGGGCATTAGTTCCATCTTCATCGGTTGCGAGTCCTGGAGAATTCGGATTCGGATCGGCTTGAATGTAGACGATGTAGAAGTCTCTATTGACCATTACGCCCGATTCAAACGTTACTTCCGTCCATTCACCATTACGTAATGCCGTACCATTGAATGGTCCTGCTAATACCCGTCCAGGTGAACCATCTGGTCCGCTAGCATCGTAAACAGCATATTGGAAATCAGTTCCACCGGGTACGGGCCATTCTGTATCCCAGAAGCGGAACAAGGCACCAGTTACTTGAGCAGAAGGTGATTCTGGAGTCATACGTACAGCCCAACCGTTGCCTGCATCGTAGAAAGCACGAGCGTTTTCAGCTGTTCCATCATCGTAGCTAATGGCTCCAGGGTATCCGATAAATAGTTTGAGTGTTACATCGATAGTAACGGATTCATTTCCTGCTACGCTCACGGAGACTGTTTTGTTATAGTAGTCTGGTGCTGATACCGCTAATGTATAGTCACCTTCTAATACTTCTAAAGAAAATGTACCGTCACTGTTGGTTTTTACTGGAGTAACTCTTGCATCATCCATCACCATTACTGTTGCACCAGCAATGGGTGCACCGTCACGTTCATTCGTTACCGATCCCGTTATCGTTCCTTTCGGAATGGGTTGAAGCACGAAGTTCGCTAATGCTGTTTCACCATCAGCGATCGTTATACTTCGATCATGAGGATAGAAACCGTATGTTTCTGCACGTAGTGTAAAGTCACCAGCAACATGTACAAGGTTATATCGTCCGTTGCTCGGATCGGTCTTTGCTGAGCGACCACTTTCCAATACGGTAACGGTTGCGCTTGCAGGCAAGCTCTGAATGACGCTACCTGACTCTACAGACACATTGATCATTGAATCTTTTTCTGTTCTAGATGTGTTAAGAGCGGGTCCTCCATCATATACATCTTTTGACTTTAAGGAGAAGTCCGGTTTTTTTGCTTCTTGTTCGATGGATTTTGTTCTGTCTTTCGTCGGCATCGCTATATTCAACACTTGGAAGTTGTCGATGTACCAGCCGAACTTTTGTATACTGTTGTCAGATGTAAGGCGGAAACGAACTTGAATAGTATTTCCTACAAAGGGGTTCAAGTCGAGTGATACACCGGTCCATAGTTTCCCGTTTGTGGAATGTGAGTACAACGCCAACTGGTTCCACGTCGCTCCACCGTCGTTTGTAATCTCGACAAACCCTTTGTCGTATTGAGAAGTGCCGCCTTCAATTTCGTACCAATGCTGGAATGTTAATGCCGCACTCGTAACAGATGTTAGGTCGATCGCTGGTGATACGAGAGAATAGTTACTGCCATTCTCATATTTATCATCGAGATCAGTACCCCAGAGGTTACTACCGGCGTAGGCACTTCCCGGTCCAGCAATCGGTGCACCGCGTTCCCATTCATCCTTCGTGCCAGAATGCGTCCAACCATTGTCATCTCCGCCTTCGAAATCATCACTATAAATCACTTCAGGTGAGGATACGATGACTGAGACTTCATTCGAATAGCTGCTTTCATTACTACTATAATCTTTTGCCGTTACAACATAGAAGTACGTTGTACCGTTTGTCGTATCGGTGTCTTCGAATGAAGTGTTAGATGTACTTCCAATCATTTCATAGGCTGAACCGGATTGTGTTGAACGATGAATTACATAGTCTTTGACATCTTCATCGGAAACAGCAGACCAATTAAGCGTCACTTTACCTAATGCATCAGACGTTGCTGTTAATTGTGTAGGTGCTAATGGAGCAACGTCATCGGGTACCATAACTGACACATCGTCGATATACCAACCGTCCTTCTGAACTGAATTATCTGTGAAAAGATTGAACAGTACGTATACTTGTTGCCCTGCATAAGCGGTTAAATCGACATATGTTTTCTTCCAACCGTTGCTAAGTCCTGTAAATTCCATTATAGGCTCAAATTCATAACCGCTTGCTTCTGAAGCGATGAAAACGACGCCGTAGTCATAGTTGTTCTCCAGATCGTACCAGTGTTTAAAGGAGAGTAATGCTCCTTCTTCACTTTGAAGTAAGTCGATTGGAGGCATCATCATGTAGGCATTCGATCCGGCTAAATAGGGACCTTCTAAATTGGTTGCTATTAGCTTCGTACCGGAAGCAGCAGCACCAGGGCCACTCGTTGGGACACCCCATTCCCACGTATCGTTATTTCCACCGCTCGTAAAACCAAGATTATGTGATTCAAAGTCTTGAAAGAATCCAGGTGTAACACCATTAGACACTTCAACACTATGTTTAGGACTTTCAAAGCCGTTGTTACCGTAGTCGTTCACTCGAATGTAGTATTCTACTCCTGCGGTGTCGACGAGGGTATACGGAATAACGCCTTCATACATCCCGTCCATATAATCTCCCGAAGTACGGTTCAACGGGACATAGGTCCAATAGGAAGTGCCTTTGATTCGTGCAAATGCTTCTACAGACACGACGCTAATGTTGTCTGTTACATGTGCAGACAACGGAATATCGAACCCTGTGTAGGCGTTGGTGATTGGACTATGTTCGAGAACAGGAGCTTCAAAGTCGTCACCATCCGTTGAGACGCGCCCTGAAACATTACCTAATCCATTGAGAATCGATCCGACAGCGTCATACGCATTAACGAGACCGTAACCATACCCATGGTTTGGAACTTCCGTATATTCACTGTCTGTTAGTGGAGTCGCTGTCGTAATGAGAATTTCCTCTAACTGATCAACGGTAAGGGAAGCGTTCACGCTTAACAATAAGGCTGCTGTTGCTGTTGCATGAGGAGCAGACATCGATGTTCCGTTCCAACCGCCTTCATAGTCTCCGCCAGGTACGGAAGACCGGATGTTAACCCCTGGAGCCGATACTTCTGGTTTGATTTCTCCATATGGGGAAGGTCCTCTTAACGAAAAACTTGCTACTTTATTATTAATGTCGGTTGCACCGATCGCAAAGGATTCCGGATAGTTGGCAGGATTAGCAACCGACCCTGGTCCACCTGGGTTTCCTACTCGTGTGTTACCGGCAGAGAAGACAGGGAAGATCTGGGCATCTCGCCAAGCTTGTACGGTAGGACGGTACCATTCATCGATTCCAGGACCACCACCCCAAGAATTGTTCACGACATCAGGTGCCATTTCAGGATGAAGATTTCCTTCACTGTCAACTGGGGCAAGTAGCCATTGACCTGCTCTTAATAAGATTTGGTCTGTAGTTGAAGGGTTGAAGACACGAACGGCGATCCACTTCGCACCGGGAGCAACCCCGATCTGATTGGAGCCGTCATCCTCAGAACCGACCATTGTGCCCATCGTATGAGAGCCATGACCGTCTGTGTCAGTTGGTAATGTCGCGCTATGGCTATGGGCATCGAACCAGCTAAGTTCTGGATTGACGACATTCCCATTTGCATCGTAACCACGCCATTTCCGTTGAAGCGCGGGATGGTTTACTTCTACCCCTGTATCAAGATTGGCAACGACGATTCCGGAGCCGTCAATTCCCATTGACCATACTTGCGGGGCACCAACCTTATCGATGTTCCATTCAATGTTGTTCGTTACATTTTCCAACTGAGCGGTCGGGATGCTCGTTGATTTTTCAACTTTATCTAAATAACGTTCTTCATTCGGAAGGATTTTCGCGACTTCTGCTCGTGCTGCAATCGCCTCCATCGCTTTTTGCGTACTTGTAATTGCCAATGCGTTAACAATGAAGAAGCTTTCAAAGTCCTTCACGTCACCACGATCTTTCATTTTCTCTAACTCCTGAATTAGTTCCGACTGAGTACGATCGGATATTTCGCGTAGAGATGAGAGAACGGCATTTCGCATAGCGAGTTTAGTCATTGCAGGTGTATCTTTTTTTTGTAAGGAACGTTCTTTCGCATTGCGAGAAACGGTGGCAGTATCAGCTTGCTCTTTCATCTTGATGAGATACGTTACATATTCATCTGATTTGAATTGTTCGGTCAGTTTCGCGCTAACTTTCTCAACCTTTGATTGTGGTTCGACTGAACGTAATTCTGTTTTTCCACCGGATCCAAACGCTGGGGTAGTAAGAGTAAGAACGAGTACTGCTGTCATGAAAACAGAAAACCATTTTCGTGAGTGCTTCCATTTACTCATTTGATTTCAACTCCCTTTAATTTTTTTTGACCTCGGTAATGAATTGTAAATATTGAATAACATCTTCAAGTAAAGAGCACTCCTTCCTTGGCTCTCTATGAAACTATGTTCTTTTAAAAAGGTGAGAGTCCTATTCTTAGAAAAACATAAAATATAGGATGTAAAATTTTACAAATTGGTTGGAATATAAGCGAATATATGTTGAGTGATGTAAAGGAAGGTAGGTTCATTGGAAATAGACATGAAATTTTCACACAAAAGTTCATATTAATGGATGGGAGGGGGGAAATGGCATAGATTAGATGGAAGTTTATTGGTATAATTTTTAATAGAATAAAATAATAAGAAAGTAACACCCTTATAATAGATTACGATACATTGAGGAGTATGTGGTACATGCGAATATGGTTTAATAGATGGTTTTCAACCTCTTATCATTATATAAACCTCATAAAAAACAACCCGGATAACATTCCGTTTGAAGTTTACGGAACTTACCCGGATTTGAATTCTGTTTATTTACAAGTTTGTGATCATGTTGAAGTCGAACCTGCAGTAACGGGGAAGGAATATATCGATTTCTGTATTGATTTTTGTAAGAGACATAAAATTGACATTTTCATCCCTCGTTTACACATGATTACGATCTCTGAACACCTTAAAGCATTCAACGATATTGGGACTAAAGTTTTAGTATGTGAAGATACTGAGTTGCTTCGCACTATAGCGGATAAAGCTAAATTTTATGAGCTATGCAAAGAAACAAATTTCATTACGTTACCTGAATATCACGTCGTAAATACGGCGGAACAGTTCAAGGAAGCTTATAACGATTTGGATAATAAAGGTCTACGCGTTTGTTTTAAACCTGTTCGTGGTGAAGGTGGCGCTGGTTTTAGAGTGATTAATGAGGCCGTCAATTCTTTAGATTCGTTGTATGGTCCAATTAACCATCGAATATCGTTAGAACAGACGATTAACATTCTATCCGGGCAGGAAACGTTTCCTGATCTTATGGTATTGGAATTTCTCGACGGGAACGAATACAGCATTGACTGTTTAGCCTTTGAGGGTAAACTTTTAGCGGCCGTTCCACGTGTGAAGCTGGGTGGAAGAATTCAATTACTCGAAGATAACGAAGAGATGTTAAACATTGCACATCACGTTGCTGAGCGCTACCGATTACCTTATGTCTTTAATATTCAGTTGAAGTCGAGGGATGGAGTTCCGAAGCTGCTCGAGATTAACCCACGGATGTCAGGTGGATTACATTTGGCATCTTTTACCGGCGTTAACTTTCCTTATTATGCGATTAAGTTACTGCTAGAGGGTAAAATAGAGGTTCCGAGACCAACATTAAATCTAACTGTAAGTTATGTGGAAGATGCCGTACTGATGAAAAACTTAGAATAACTTTTATAAAAAATTGACTTTTTAAGTTTAGCTATTTAGAAGGAAGGGGGGGTATAGTGAGGCACTTTAATTATTTAAGCTTTGATGAAATGCAAACGATTTTTCTCGAACCTCCTTCTTCGTTTCCGATTCATTCGGATAAGGAATTACTGTCCTATTCATTAGGAGCTACTCTTTATATGCCTGCGACAAGACAGCAAATTACAGCAGATATTTTATCTGGTAAACACGAAGGATTAGTTTCTCTTGTTATCTGTTTAGAAGATGCAATAGGTGACGATGAGCTTGTTTCAGCGGAAATCTCATTGATTGCCCAAATGAAACAGTTGGCGAACCATCTCAAGACGGAAAACTTACATCCTGATTTATTACCACTGATCTTCGTTAGAGTACGAGAACCGGCACAAATGGCACGTGTTATAGATTCCCTTGAGGAAGACATCTATGTTATCAAAGGATTTGTGTTCCCTAAATTCACAAGTGATAATGGCGCACACTACTTCAATACATTACAATCTTATAAACATTTCCTACCGAATCCCTTATATGGAATGCCTATACTAGAAACGAGGGATATCGTTTATCGGGAAACGAGAATTGATTCTCTAATCGGAATAAAGTCGATACTGGATACTTATCGTTCACTCGTACTAAACGTTAGGATGGGGGCAACGGACTTCTCAAGTTTGTTCGGTCTAAGGCGAGGTCCTGATGTTACCATTTACGCTATTGCTACCATTCGAGACTGTATCGCGGATATTATCAATGTCTTCGGTCGAATCGATAACAATTATGTCGTATCAGGACCGGTATGGGAATACTTCTCTAATCGTGATCGAGTGTTAAAGCCCCAACTTCGTCAAACACCATTCCAAGACCATTTCGGAACTCAAGGAGTGGAAATGCGTCAACAACTGATCAATCACTATGTTGATGGACTTATAAGAGAAATACTTTTAGATAAAGAAAATGGTATAATTGGGAAAACGATCATTCATCCTAGTCATATTAAGCCCGTTCAATCGTTACTCGTCGTTAGTCATGAAGAATATATGGATGCACGTAGTATATTAGAGAACAATAATGGGCAACTTGGCGTAATGAAAAGCGATTATTCTAATAAGATGAATGAAATTAAACCACATTTAAACTGGGCACGAAAGATTATGTTACGCGGAAGGATATATGGTGTCTTTAGAGAACAACACAATTTCATCGATTTGCTCGCAGGACATGTTTACGGATAATTACCGACAAAAGTGAAACCTTATTCACACTTGTCCGTATTATAGATATTCTCTCAAGTAAAAAAGGAGGAAACAAATTAATGTCTATCAGTTTGCAAAAAGGTCAAAAAGTAGATTTAACAAAAGGGAATGCAGGATTATCTAAACTATTAGTCGGTCTTGGATGGGATCCCGTAAAAACCTCTGGTGGTGGTGGTTTATTCGGACTCGGAAAAACAAAAACAGCGAATGTCGATTGCGATGCTTCTGTTTTCATGCTTGAAGAGGGCGATCGCCTAACCAATAAGCAAGATGTCATTTACTTCGGAAATTTAAAAAGCGCTTGTCAATCCGTCCAACACTCAGGTGATAATACAACAGGTGCTGGAGATGGTGATGATGAGCAAGTTATGGTAGATTT
>FWWL01010767.1_pt1 | contig 10371 bp, 8 predicted proteins | sample 2228331 | NCBI WGS metagenome assembly FWWL01 (sample SAMEA103939775, study PRJEB20133) | metagenome
TCCAACCAGGCCGCGAAGCGCGTACCTCAAGGGCTTGGCCCCGGATGGGCGGTTCGCACGAAACAATTCTACCACAATTTGTTTCTTTTGTGACCCAGTAGTATTAGAGGGCCAGATCGCAGCGGTGCGATTGAGACCCCCTTCCGGATGTCACCGCCGGTGCAAAAATCCCCATTATGCCGGTCGAAAATTCCCCACCTGTTGACTGAGGATGAGGCCGGCTGCCTTCTTGGGCAGAGGAAGGAGCCGAGATCTGCCAAGGGGAACAGACGTGCATGAGATCGCCGAGATGAAGCGGCAGGGACTGAGCGTTCAGGCAATCAGCCGGTTGTTGGGCCTGGACCGGAAGACGGTTCGGAAGTATCTGGCCGAGCCGGTCGAGCGGCCGGAGTATCCGTCGCGGCCGAAGGCGCCCGGCAAGCTGGACCCATTCCGGCCTTACCTGGAAGAGCGGCTCCGGGCCGGGGTCTGGAATGCGCAGGTGTTATTGCGGGAGCTGCGCGAGCGGGGCTACGAGGGCGGCTACACGATCCTCACCGACTGGCTCCGGCCGCAGCGTCAGGAGGCGCGGGCGGTTGGCCTGCGCTGTCGATCGGGAGAATCCGGAAAAGAAAACACCGCACAAAAAACGGTGCCTTGTGCAATTGTCAGCTGCGACGACGCAGGCAACGTGGCCCCGACGCGAGCACAGGGGGAACTCGGAAGAGGGACGGTGTGCGAACCAAGAATTCAACGGGCCGTGACGCGAGCGCCCGGGGAAAGGGCAAATATGACAGCCTCTCGAGGAGAATCAGCGGCGCGGCCCACGCGCTGGCGCTGGGAAGAACGGGGTTGGGCGGAGATGCGGACAGACCTCTCTGTCCCGCCCACGCTTCGCTCAAACTCCGACGATCGCCCACCCATGGACAGAGCAGTCTGTCCCCATCTCGCCTAAGCCTTGCTCTATGGACTCCAGCTCCAAACAACCGCTGTCTGCGTTGCCTCGCGCTGTTCCCGCACCGCTCGCGCCGGGGCCGCAGTGCTTGCGCTGTCCCCCCGGCGCTTCCACCGGGGCCGCGTGATCAAGGCTGTCGCCCGCCGCTCGCCCCACCACGGGTGGCTGTGCGTTCACAGTCGCGAGTGGGATCGTTGCGTGCACGCCGGTCCCGGCGAAACTCGCTTCCCCACCAGTCAACCGGAACGTCTGCATCGGCGCTTCCCGCGGTTCCCCTTTCCGCGAGCCCTTTTTGGCGTGTGTTTTCAATGCCTCCTGTGATCCGAAACGCGGAAGGCCCAATTTCCCTGTATCCGTGGCCAGGATGTGCGCACGCTACCGCAGAAGCTCTCCCGCGGCCCCTCCGCCTCATTCCCGCCTCGTGTCGAACGGACGTCCTGTCTCGCCCGACATCATGGGCACCTCGGACGGCCAGCCGCGATTCGAAGAAGATCAACTCAAAATCCGTGCACGAAAAATTACGAAACGAACCGAAGATTCAATAACTGCATTCCACATCAATCACTTGCAGCCCAGCCCTGCCGGGAGCGCCGCCGGCGCCTCCGCGGGGCCTGCCCGCATCGGGGATTCACCCCCGCGTACATTCCACCCCCGCTTACCCGGCAGCGAAGGGCGGCCGGGCATGACTGCTATCATGAGACCTGGCATGCGTCAAAGCCTCTCTCCACCGCGCGATGGATCGAAAAAGGCGGCCGTCGCAGCTTTGGCTGTCATCGCGGTTTACAGCTCTCTCCTGCAGTTCGGACTCGCCGACCGGCTCGCGTCTCTCTATCCCGACCCCTACAACGTCATGGAAATGCAGGCTCGCGTGATCCCGGTCCTCGACGCCGTTCCTCCCGCCGAGCCCATCGGCTACTTCTCGGACGTACCCTTCAGCGTCTCCGCCGGCAGGGCCAGCTTTCTGGCAGCGCAGCACGCCTTCGCCCCACGGATTCTCCTCAAGGAAGATTCGCCTTCCGCAAAGCGGGCCAAATTCTGGCTGGGAGTCTTCCAGAAGCAGGAAAATTTCGCCGAAATCGGCGCCAAGCGCGGACTCGAAATGGAGCGCGACCTCGGCGGATACGTGGTCTTTTACCGCAGACAGGAGGCCGCCCGGTGAACATCCTTTCGTGGCTCGTGGCTGGCGTGGCCGGCTGGTTCTGGGTGGATGCTCTGTTGCCGCATCTGTCTGCGCCGGCATGGATCCGGCGCAGCCTTGCGGCCTCTCTGGCGATGGTCTTCGGCGTGGGCGCCACAGCCTCGCTGTTCTTTGCTCTGCTCTGGGCCGGCGCCCGTCCTCCGGTGGCGGCATGGACTTCGGATACCCTTGTTCTTGCCTCGGGCATCGTCACGTGGCTGGTTCTGCGCAGGCGTCAACCCGCGCAGCTGCCGCCCGAACCCTCGCGCCCCGTGCCCCTCGCCTGGCTCGGCGGAATCGCCGCCGTGGTCTCGTTGGCAGGCTTCCTCGCCGCTGTCGCCGTTGTGCTGAATGCCAGCCCGCAGGGCGATTGGGATGCCTGGTCCATCTGGAACGTGCGCGCCAAATTCCTCGCGCACGAGGGCCTGTGGCGCAACGCCGTCAGCCCGGACCTCTCCGAATCCCGGCCCGGCTACCCGCTTCTGTGGTCCGCCGCCGTGGCGCGGGTCTGGAGCCAGAGCGGCGCCATCGCACAGTCCGCCCCGCAAACGGGCGCCTTCCTGATGAGCCTGGCGCTCGTGCTGATCTTCGCCTCCGCTCTCGCCGTGCGCGGCGGATGGCATTGGGCGGCATTGGGCGCTGCCACGCTGCTGATGTCGACCCCCGTCTGGCGAACCGCCATCCGCCAGTACGCCGATGTGCCGCTGACGGCCATGATCCTGGCCTCCGTCGTATCCGCCGCCCTCGCGCAGCGCGCCTCGTGGAGCCCGGCATCGCTCACCCTGAGCGGCGCCTTCGCCTCCATGGCCGCTTTCACGAAACACGAGGGCCTCGCCTTCTGCATTTTTCTGGCGATCACCGTGGCTGCCGTCTCACGACTCCGCGCCCTCTGGTGGCTTGCCGGAGCCGCGCCCGCGCTCCTTCTCACCGTGGCATTCCACCTCTTTCTCGCCCCGGAAGCACGGATCTTGCGCCCGGAACATCTCCGCGACGCCGGACGCTTCTGGTCCGTAGCCCAGGGGATGGCATCCGAACTCTGGCAGCTCGGCGATTTCCCCGCCCATCCGCTGCTGTTCGCCGCCTTGCTGCTGTTCGTATTCCGCCCCGCACGGCCCTGGCAGCCCTTTTGGCTGTGGATCCCCGGCGTCCTCCTCTTGCTGGCAGACTTCGTGTTCCTTTGGGGCGCCCCGGGCGACGCCTCGGAACTGACCAGGACCGTGGGCGACCGTCTCTGGTTGCACGTCCTGCCCGTCTTCCTGCTCTGCATCTATTGGCGGCTCGCACAGGCCGAGCCGTCTCCCGCCACCGTCCCGTCTCTGCCGGAGGAAAAGAGCGCGCCCAAGCCCCGCTCAGCGGCCAAGCGCTGACAGCGCCCGCAGGACCACCGGATCCGCCCGCAGTTCGACCTCGTCGCCTGCCGCCACCCCCACGGCCTGATTCAGGATCTCCTGCTTCAGCCTCCGCCGGACGATCTCCCGCTCGGCCGTCCATTCCGCCACCGACGGCCGGATCTGCCGCCGCGACAGCCACAACTGGAATTCGTCCAGGATCTCCGGCGTGATCTCCATCTCGCGCCTCGCCTCGCCCGGATGCGCCGCCAGCCACTCGGTGGCGAAGTTCGGATACGCGCCCGACGCCTCGAGCACCCGCCCGAGCGGCGAATACGCCGGCTGATACACCACGAAGTCCGGCTCGATGCCCCCGCCGCCCCGCACTGTGCGCCCCAGCCGCGTGCGGAATTCCTGCTCGGGCGCTGCCGTCGCCTGCTCAAGCTCTGTGCCCTTCAGCGGCTTCTGGATCGAGCGCCCGCTCGGCGTGTAGTAAAACGCCGTCGTCAGCGCCAGCCCCGTGCCCTCGCTCAGCGGATACACCCGCTGCACCAGCCCCTTGCCGAACGTCGGCTCGCCCAGCAGCACGCCGCGGTCATTGTCCTGCATCGCCCCGGCAAAGATCTCCGCCGCGCTCGCCGTCTTCCCGTTCACCAGCACCGCCAGCCGGAACCGGTACGGCGTGAACCCCTCCGGCACCTTCAGCTCCTCCGTCGGCGTGTTGCGCCCGCGCGCGGAGAAGATCACCGAGCCCGGCTCCAGAAACAGCGCCGCCGCCGCCACAGCCGACTGCACCACGCCCCCCTGATTGTTCCTCAAATCCAGAACCAAACCCTGCAAATTCTCTCCGCCCAGCTGCTGAATCACCTCCCGCAGCGCCTCCGCGGTCTTGGCATCGAAGCTCGACACGCGCACATACCCCACCCCGGGCTGCAACAGGAAGCTGCGGTCCACGCTCGGCGATTCCAGCTCCGCAGGCGACAGCGTCACCGGAAACGGACGCGCCTCGCCCTGCCGCCGCACCAGCAGGTGCGCCTCCCTCTGCCGCGTGTAGGAGAGCAGTTCGACCAGCTGATCCAGGTCCAGGTATGCCAGCGGAATGTTGTTGATCGCCAGAATCTCGTCGCCCGGCGAAAGCCCCGCCTTCTGCGAGGGCGAGCCCGGCATCGTCTGCAGGATGATCACCCGCCCTGGAAGCAGGCTCACCACAGTTCCGAAGCCTTTCGTGACGCTTCTCTCCAGTTCCTGCAATTGCCGGAACTGATCCGCGTCGAAGAACACCGAGTGCGGGTCCAGCCGCCGCAGCATGCCCGGAATCGCGCCGCCATAAATAGCCGCATCCAGGTTCGGCCGCTCTGCGCCATGGTCGAGCGCGATGGCGAGCGCCTGCACGATCCGCCGCACCGCCTCTTCCAGGTCTTCCGTCGAAGCCGGCGGCGCCTGCGCCCACGCGGGCAGCCACGCAAGCAGAAGAGCAGCGGCGAGCCGCATCACCGTTCGTACCGCAGCGCCTGCCGCTCCCGGAACCGCTCCAGCGCCAGCTCGACCAGCCGGTGCACCAGCTCCGGCATCGGCACGCCGTCGTAAGCCCACATCTTCGGATACATGCTGATGCTCGTGAAGCCGGGGATCGTGTTCAGCTCGTTGATGAACACCTTCCCCGTCGCGGACTCCACCAGGAAATCCACCCGCCCCATCCCTGCGCAATCCACCGCGCGGTAGCATTCCACCGCCAGCCGCTGCACCTCGCGGATCGTCGCAGCCGGCACTTCGGCGGGAATCACCGCCCGCGCCTTGTCCAGCACGTACTTGTCCTCGTAGTCGTAAAACTCGCGCGAAGGATAGATCTGACAGGGCGTCGACGCCGCCGGCTCGCGGTTGCCCAGCACGGCGCACTCCAGCTCGAACCCTGCAATCGCGCGCTCCACCAGCACCTTCGTGTCGTAGCGCGCCGCATCCGCCAGCGCCGCCTCCAGCTCCTTCGCATCGTGCGCCTTGTGGATGCCCACCGACGAGCCCAGATTTGCCGGCTTCACGAACACGGGAAATCCGAACCGCCTCGCCGCCTCCGCCGCGCCCGTCTCGCCCGGGCGGATCACCACGTAGTCCACCACCGGCAGCCCGCGCTCCCGGCACAGCCGCTTGAACAGCTCCTTGTCCATCGCGGCTGCCGACGCGAACACCCCCGCGCCCACGTACGGCAGCGCCGCCATCTCCAGCAACCCCTGCACCGTGCCGTCCTCTCCGAACGTGCCGTGCAGCACCGGGAATACGACATCGATATCTGGATTCGCGCCCGGCGCCGGCAGAATCGGCCCCGGATGCCACCGCCCGTCCTTCGCAATCAGATAGGGCGCCACGCGGTAGCCGCGCCTTTCCAGCGCCTCCATTACCGCCTCGGCCGACCGCAGGCTCACCTCGTGCTCGCCCGAGCGCCCGCCGTACAGCACGGCCACGCGCAACGCGCTCATAGAATGCGCTTCCCCATCGCCGAGAGCGCCAGCTCCACGGCCAACTGCGCCGTGCGGTTCGCGACATCCAGAATCGGATTCACCTCCACCACCTCCATCGAGCGCAGCAGCCGCGAGTCGCACAGCATCTCCATCGCCAGATGCGCCTCGCGGTAGGAGAGCCCCCCGCGCACCGGCGTGCCCACTCCGGGCGCCTCACCCGGGTCGATTCCGTCCATGTCCAGCGAAAGATGGATCCCCACCGTCCCGCGCGACGCCACGGCGATCGCGTCCGTCATCACCGCCCGCATCCCGCGCTCGTCGATGTCGCGCATCGTGAACACCGTCACGCCGGACTCCCGCACCACCGGGCGCTCGTCCAGATCGACGTCCCGGATGCCCACCAGCGCCACGCTCCGCGCGTCGATCACGGGCGAGAACCCCGCCAGATGCGTCAGCTCCTTCGGCCCCGCGCCCACCAGGCACGCCAGCGGCATGCCATGAACATTTCCCGAGGGAGATGTTTCGGGCGTGTTCATGTCCGTGTGCGCGTCGATCCAGATCACCCCCAGCCGGTGCCCCCGCTTCCGGTAGTGCGCCGCCGCGCCGCTTACGGTCCCCACCGCTACCGAGTGATCCCCGCCCAGCACCAGCGGAAACCGCCCCTGCCGCAGCGCCCGCTCCACTCCTTGCGCCACCAGCCGGCACGTTGCAGCAATCGGCTTCAGGAAGCGCGCGTTCGGCGGCCCGGCCTTGGCCGACTCCTGCTGCTCGACCGCCACGTTGCCCAGATCCTCCACCCGGTATCCCAGCGCCTCGAGCCTCGCATTCAGCCCTGCCACCCGCAGCGCCGAAGGCCCCATGTCCACGCCGCGCCGCCCGGCGCCGAGGTCCAGCGGCGCGCCCAGAATCGCGATCGTCTGCGGCATCTTCCTCATGGCCGCGTCCTGTACAGCATGCGCGGAAACGCGATCGTCTCCCGGATGTGGTCCAGCCCGCAAATCCACGCCACCGTGCGCTCCACGCCCATCCCGAAGCCCGCGTGCGGCACCGTGCCGTAGCGCCGCAGATCGAGATACCACTCGAACGCCTCCTGCGGCAGGTTGTGTTCGCGGATCCGCTGTAGCAGGAGGTCACAGTCGTGGATCCTCTGCCCCCCGCCCACGATCTCGCCATAGCCCTCGCTCGCCAGCACGTCCACGCCCAGCACCACCTCCGGGCGCTGCTCGTCCGGCTGGAAGTAGAACGCCTTGATCGACGCCGGGAAGCGGTCCACCATCACCGGGCGGTCGAACTCCTCCGACAGCAGCGTCTCGTCGGTGCCGCCGAAGTCCCCGCCCCACTGAATCTCCGATCCCTTCCGCTGCAGGATCGCCACCGCCTCGTCGTACGAGATCCGCGGAAACGGCGGGCGCACCGCCTCCAGCTTGCTGATGTCGCGCTCCAGCGTCTCCAGCTCCCGCCGCCGCCGTTCGAGCACGCGCGCGACGATGAAGCAGATCAGCTCCTCCGCCACGCGCTTCACGTCTTCCAGCGTGGCGTAGGCCATCTCCGGCTCCACCATCCAGAACTCCGTCAGGTGGCGCCGCGTCTTCGACTTCTCCGCGCGGAACGTCGGCCCGAAGCAGTAGGTCTTGCCGAACGCCATCGCCGTGGCTTCGTTGTACAGCTGCCCGGACTGCGTCAAGTAGACCTTCTCGTCCTCGAAGTAGTCCACCTCGAACAGCGTCGTCGTGCCCTCGCACGCCGCCGGCGTGAAGATCGGCGTGTCCACCAGCGTGAAGCCGTTCGAGTCGAAGTAGTCCCGGATGGCGCGGATGATCTCGTGCCGCACGCGCAGGATCGCATGCGGGCGCCGGGACCGCAGATGCAGGTGCCGGTGATCGAACAGAAACTCGACGCCGTGCTCCTTCGGAGTGATCGGATAGGGCCGTTCCTCGGGGATGCGGTGCACGATCTCCGCGTCTTCCACATCGAGCTCGTAGCCGCCCGGCGCGCGGCTCTCCGCCCGCACGCGCCCGCGGACGATCAGCGAAGACTCCTGCGTCAGGTCCCGCAGGTCGTGAAAACATTTCTCGCTGACATTGGTTTTCACGGCAACGCACTGCAGCAGCCCCGTGCCGTCCCGCACGATCGGAAAGATGATCTTCCCGGACCGCCGCAGATTGTACAGCCAGCCGGCGATCTCCACCGTTTGTCCGTCGTGCTCCGCGATGCGTTCAATCGTGACTCTCGGAATGGAGGACATCACAAAGACTCCAGGCGGTCGGCTGCCTGCCGCGCCGACTCGATCGGATTCGGAAATTCCGGCGACTCCTTCAGCTCCAGCAGAAGCGGAAACTGATCCTCGCGCTCCCGGAACAGCGGCATCACGCGCCGCCAGTCGATGGTGCCGCCCGCCGCCAGCTGCGGGAACAGGTGAATGTCCCGCTCGCCATCGTTGTCATGCACGTGGGTCGAGCGGATCCGGTCCTTCAACAGGTGGAAGGCGTTCTCCACGCCCTCCATGATGTGCGCATGGCCGGTATCCAGGCAGAAGTTCAGGTTCAGGTGCGTCACTTCATTGAAGTGCAGCAGCCGCTCGGCGGAAGACAGCCGGTTCGGAATGTTCTCCAGCAGCACCTCCACCCCGCGGTGCTTCGCAAACAGGCAGATGTCTTCCAGCGCCGTGAACGCTGCCTCGATCTTCCGCTCGTCGTATTCCTCTTCGGAGACGCCCAGATGCTGGATCAGATACCGGAACGGAAATTTCTCCGCCACGTCCAGCGCGCGCTTGATCTCGTCCACCGCCGCCAGCCGCTTCGGCTTCGACAGCTCCGTGATCGACACCACCGCCCCGGGGCCTGATCTTCCCCAGCAGTCGTCGCTGTACATCGGCGAATGCAGCGAATGGCAGCGCAGCTCCGAATCGCGGAACCAGTAGCCCAGCTCGGCCACCTGCGACCGGTTGTGATAGTCGAAATGCTGCCGCGCGCAGAAGATCTCCACCAGCGGGAAGCCCGCGTCGTGGATGCGTTCCAGCCACACGGTCGTAAGCCGGTGATTGACGATCAGATGCGTGGAAAGGGCGCGTTGCATAGGTTCAGAATCCCGAGGCCTTGCCCGCGCTGCGTCCGTTCTGCGCGGCGGCCAGCCAGCGGATGCGCTCCGTCACGTTGGCGCCCTTGGTGGTCGCGTCCTCGACGGAGCGCACGCGCGGCTCCTCCACCAGGATCGCCTCCACGGAACCCACGGCGTAGATGGGCGCCAGCTCGTGCCCGCGCTTGCGCAGCAATTCCAGCGTGTCCGGCGAGAATCCCGGCTCGTGATACAGCCGGTCCGGCATCCACTGATGATGAATCCGCGGCTGATCCACCGCCTGCTGAACGTCCATCCCGAAATCGATCACATGCAGCAGCACCTGCAGCACGCCGGAGATGATCCGCGGACCGCCCGGCGCGCCCAGCGCCATTACCAGCCGCCCGTCCTTCTCCACAATCGTCGGCGTCATCGCCGAAAGCGGGCGCTTGCGCGGAGCGATGGCATTCGCCTCCCCCTGAATCAGCCCGAACATGTTCGGCTTGCCCGGCTGCGCCGCGAAATCGTCCATTTCGTTGTTCAGCAGGAACCCGAGCCGCGGCACCGTCACCGCGTTCCCGTAGGAATTGTTGATCGTGTAGGTCAGCGCCACGGCATTGCCGCGCGCGTCGATCACGTTGAAGTGCGTCGTGTCTTCGGACTCGCGCGCCGGCTGCCCCGCCCCGATCTCGCTGCTTGGCGTCGCCCGGTCCGCCAGAATCGACGCGCGCCGCGAAGCCAGATACGCCGGCTCGAGCAGCCCGCGCACCGGCACGCGCGCGAAATCGGCGTCGCCCAGATACGCCGCCCGGTCGGCGAACGATCTCCGCATCACCTCGGCAATCCAGTGCAGCGATGCCGCCGAGCCCGCCCCGTGCTTCTCGTAGCCCGTCCCTTCCAGCATCCCCAGCATCTGCAGGATGCCGATGCCGCCGGAACTCGGCGGCGGCGCCGTCAGAATCGTGTAGCCCTTGTATGCGCCCCGCAGCGGCTCGCGCTCGATGGCGCGGTAGCCGCGCAAGTCTTCCAGCGTGATCAGCCCGCCGTTGCGCCGCATCTCCTCGGCGAGGATGCGCGCCGTCTCACCCTCATAGAAGTCCGCCGCGCCATGTTTGGCGATCCGCTCCAGCGTGCGCGCCAGCTCCGGCTGCCGCAGCACCTCGCCCGGCTCGTAACAGGCGCCGCCCTTCAGGAAGATCCGCTTCGAGTCCTCGAACTGCCCCAGCCGCGCCCGCGCGCCGCACATCGAGCGCGCTTCCGCGTACGACAGCGTCACGCCTTCGGCCGCCAGCCGGATCGCCGGCTCGATCAGCTCCGCCCACGGCAGGCTGCCGTATTTCCGGTGCGCGAGCTCCAGCCCCCGCACCGTGCCCGGCACCGCCGCCGCCCGCCACCCGAGCAGCGAATCCTGCGTCAGCTTCCCGT
>FWWL01010769.1_pt1 | contig 10371 bp, 7 predicted proteins | sample 2228331 | NCBI WGS metagenome assembly FWWL01 (sample SAMEA103939775, study PRJEB20133) | metagenome
AAGTTCGGGCAAGAGGGCGTTCGCTTCAGCAAGCGTAAAATAGCGTACGAACGGTTTGCGTTTTCGTCTTCGCATGGCGTTCGCTCTTCGTGATGGGGATTATACCATGCACGGAGCGTTCCCCTACCGATAATCGCCCACCAGCACAAACGCACCCCAGAAAAACGGAGCCGATAGGGGGTTCCCGTTTCTTTTGGGTGGTAGCTTACTGCACGACAGTTTTTCGAACTCGTGCCTAAGGTGGGCTTCTATTTAGAAGGGCAGACACGGGGGTCTGCCCCTACAGGCAAGGCGGTTGAGTAGGGGCGCACCCCTGTGTGCGCCCCTTTTCTATTCTCCCTCAAAAAAGTGTCGTGCAGTAAGTGGGTGGTAGGGGGGTGAATAGGTGAATTGTTCGCTCTCCTCTCATCGACAGGAGTATCGCTTGCAGGGCTGATTCATTCGGCAGGGGATAAGAGTTCACCCTCAGGTTCGGTGGTAAGCGACTCAATGAGGGCAGGGGCGTAGGCACGGCTCTTGCGATACTCCAGCGCAGCACGCACCAGCCCCACGAACATCGGATGCGGACGGTTCGGACGCGACTTGAACTCGGGGTGGAACTGCCCTGCTATGAAGAAGGGATGATCAGGCAGTTCGATTATCTCCACCAGCCGATAGTCGGGCGAGACTCCACTGAACACCATCCCGTGCTGTTCCAGCAGGCTTCGGTACTCGTTATTGAACTCGTAGCGGTGGCGGTGGCGTTCATAGACCAGCAGGTCGCCATAGAGTTTCTCGGCGAGCGTTCCGCGCATGATACGGCAAGGGTAGGTTCCCCGTCGCATCGTACCGCCTTTGGTGTCCACTCCGCGCTGGTCGGGCAGAAGGTGGATGACGGGGTGGGGCGTGGTGGGGTCTACTTCTTCGGTATGGGCGTTCGTCAGCCCACAGACATTGCGTGCGAACTCGATAACCGCCATCTGCATGCCGTAGCAGATGCCGTAGAAGGGCACACGGTTCTCGCGTGCGTACTGAATGGCGCGCAGTTTGCCTTCCACGCCCCGCTCGCCGAACCCGTGCGCCACCAGAATGCCGTCCACATCGCCGAGCAGTTCTGATGGCTCGCACTCTTCCAAGCGGGTCGATTCGATCCAGCGAATATGCACCCGCGCATCGCACGCTGCGCCCGCATGCTGGAAACTCTCGGTGATACTGATATAGGAGTCGCGGTTGTCGGTGTATTTGCCCACGAGCGCAATCGTGCAGAGTTGGCTGGGGTTTTTCAGCCGATGGACAATCTGTTGCCACTCAGCGAGGTCGGGCGGGCGGTCGGGCAGGCGCAGGCGGTTCACGATGAGGTCGGCTAAGCCCGCCTCCTCAAAGATGAGCGGTATCTCGTAGATGGTCTCGACATCCAGCGACTCGATCACTGCCGAGCGGTCGACATCGGTGAAGAGGGCGATTTTCTCGCGCACCTCTTCGGGCAGGGGCACTTTCGTACGGCAGATGAGCACATCAGGGGTAATGCCTATCTCGCGTAGTTTGATGACGCTGTGCTGGGTGGGTTTCGTCTTCAGCTCGCCCCAAGGTCCAACAGTCGGCACGAGGGTCACATGCACATACATCACATTCTCGGCGCCTTGGTCTTTGCGGAACTGTCGGATAGCCTCCAAGAAGGGCAAGCCTTCGATATCGCCGACCGTGCCTCCAACCTCTGCAATCACCACATCGGCGTTCTGTTCGCGCCCCACCAGCAGGATATGCTCCTTGATTTCGTTCGTGATGTGGGGAATGACCTGCACGGTTGCGCCCAGATAGTCGCCCCGACGCTCCTTATCGATGACCGACTTGTAGACGCGTCCCGTCGTGAGATTCGAATTGCGGGTGCAGTTGACATCCATGAAGCGCTCGTAGTGTCCGAGGTCTAAATCGGTCTCGGCTCCATCTTCCGTTACGAACACCTCACCGTGTTGGTAGGGGTTCATCGTGCCTGCATCGACATTAATGTAGGGGTCCATTTTGAGGGGCACGACTTTGAAACCGCGATTGCGCAAGAGGCGTCCGATGCTGGCGGTGGCAATTCCTTTGCCGATGGAGCTTACCACACCGCCGGTCACGAAGATATATTTCGTCAAGTGCAAGCACCTCCGTCAGATGATATTGGAGTGCAGGGGAAAGCCTTCTTGCTCCAGAAAACAGGCGTCCTGCCCTTTAGGGATTGTACCCTAATCGCACCCTCTGCCAAAATGGAACAGCAAAAGCAGAAGGTCCGAATCGTCCACTCTGCCGTTGCGGTCTAAGTCCGACGGGAGCGCACCCTCCTGACCGAACATGTCGTTGCCGTTGGAGACCACAAAATCGAGCCACCCATCGTTGTTGATGTCGGCAAAGACTCTGCCCGTAGCGTAAAATCGATCGGCAGAACGCCAATCAGGAGCAAGGGGATAGGGTACTTGTGCCCCCGCCCCATTCAACAACCCTATTAGCAAAAGCCAGAACCCCACCGTGCGCATCGATGGTCACCTGCCTTGAATTTACGCCCCCGTTTTGCTTGCTCCTGCCAAACCGTAGCACGGGCGTCCCGCCCGTGTGCTTGCTTGGGCGAGACGCCCAAGCCACTTGTAGCACGGGCGTCCCGCCCGTGTGCTTGCTTAGGCGAGACGCCCAAGCCACAAAAAGTAGCACGGGTGTCCCGCCCGTGTAATCCCCCCTTAGTAAGGGGGGGCAGGGGGGATAGGCAAGATGTCCAAGCCACTTTTTTGAACATCCTCACAGGCTCTTGACATTTCCCGAAAAATTTGCTATAATGTACATGCGTGCGACTGCCATCCGCTTGAGGAGGGAGACCTATGGCGGTTTGGATTGCCCGGGCGTTATGGATACTGGGTGCGCTGGCGCTGATTGCCGAGATGTTCTTCCTTGCCAATCCGCGCTACCGAGTTCCGCCAGCCAGCGAGTGGGAAGATTTCGAGGGGCGCCGTTTCACGATTCGCAAGCCGAAGCGGTTCCGTGCAGGCGATGTGGTGTTCGGACGGCTCTTCGCTATCACGGAGCTTGCCCAGATGACCGACGATATCGGCTTCTATCGGGGCAAGCGCACGGGTTTTGAGGTCTATTTCCGCCCCCTAATGGATATGTCCAACCCCCTAAGCCAGCTGATGGGGCAGGGAGGCTCACGCACCCAGCCCGACTTCCTAAGCCTAATGAAAGCTCGCCATGAGGAGCGCCTCACCGCTCTGCGCGAAGACCCCAGCATTGCGGAGTTTCGTGAGTTGAAGAGGGAAACGGCTACGGTGCGCGGGGTGAAGGGCATTCGAAGCGATTATGAGTACATCTTGCCACATCCTATCCCGCTATTTAATATGCCCGTGCGTGGGTATGTGTTCACAGCACCTATTTCCGAACGCGAGGTCATTCATATCCATGCCTACTGCCCCGCTGGCTCTTATAACACCTATCAACAGGTGTTCGATCAGATGCTGGCGACGCTTACCTTGAAACAAGAGGGAGGGGCACGATGACCCGTTGCCGATGGTGCGGAATGGACAGCCAAGACGATTATGTGTGCGAGTGGTGTAAGCGTGTTATTGCCACAGGACAGCCTGCACCCCCAGGCTACAAGCCGACTTCCCCCACAACCTCTTCGAGTCAGCCGACGGTTCCGCCTTCAGCAGTTTCACCACCCTCGAATACGCCCGCCTCAGGAGGCGTTGTAGCTACCCCGATGGGACCCACCACCCCACCTGTGACTGCCACACCGATGGCGCCACCGAGCGTGTCCCGACCCGCCTCCACCACTCCACCACCTCCTCAGATGCGCATTCTCTATGAAGTGCGTGAGGAGATGCCCTTCTTTCTGCGACTGGAGCGATTTCTTGCGGTGGTGCTTCCGCTGGCGGCGATTAATGTGCTGATTCTCAGCCAACGCCCCGAGTGGGCACTCTGGAGCAACCTCGCTTACTTTTTCATTCTGGGCATGTGGATGCCTGGCTCTGGGCTGATAGGCACCATCGACGATGCTGAGGACTACCGCGATGTCGCCCTCGTGATGTTGCTCAGCATCTTTTGCTGTGGACCCGTCGTGACGCTTGTACTCTACTTTATCACAAGCTCCATCCTTGCGCTTATCCTGAAGACAGAGATAAACTGGTCGCTGATTGGCTTGTTGGTTGCGTATGTGCTGGCTCGCCTGCTTTTTGATATGGTGCTCATCCTGATCGATTTCGAAGAGGTAGCCGACTTTGTGCGCGTCGGGTTCTCCTTCATTAACTTACTGCTCGTGGTTGCGCTCTTTGCGGGCTGGCTGTTGGGGGGCATGGTGAGAAGCGATTAGAAGGGTATACTCCCAGCGGGCGGTTTTTCCCGAACTGCGCGGAGTGAGGGCATTCGGACTTTGACTCCCCACACGGCAGGTAGCGCAGGTATCGCCCCCATGTACCCTTATCAGGGAATCCAAGAGGGATAGACAACCTGCCCAAGCTACACTCGAATAGAGTAGGAACTTGTAAGCGTTTCTCGAAAGGAATCGTTGATGACACGCGAGCAAGCACGGGCACGAATCGAGGAGTTGCGGAGGCTCATCGAGTATCACAACTATCGCTACTATGTGCTGGACCAGCCCGAGATTTCGGACGAGGAGTATGACCGCCTCTTCCGGGAGCTGGTCGAGTTAGAGAACCAGTATCCAGAGTTCTACTCGCCCGACTCACCCACTCAGCGGGTGGGTGCGCCCCCACTGGAGGCTTTCGAGGAGCATATCCACCGTGAGGTGATGCTCAGCCTCGATAACGCCTTCAGTGAAGAGGAACTTATCGCTTTTGACCAGCGTGTGAAACGGTTTCTGGATATGCCCCCCGACAGGGTGATAGAGTACACCTGTGAACTGAAGATCGATGGGCTTGCGGTTTCACTAACTTATGAGAACGGGGCGCTGACCGTTGGGGCGACGCGGGGCGATGGGGTGCGTGGGGAGAATGTGACGCCCAACATCCGCACCGTACGCCAGATACCCCTCCGCCTGCGTACGGGGGATAGCCTTTTTGATACGTCCCCACCCCTCGTCGAGGTGCGTGGGGAGGTCTACCTCAGTTATCGCGAGTTCGAACGGGTCAATCGGGAGCGAGAGCAAGCAGGAGAACCTCTGTTTGCTAACCCGCGCAACGCTGCAGCGGGAAGCCTGCGCCAGCTCGATTCGCGCATTACTGCCAAGCGCCACCTGCGCTTCTGGGCGTATGGCGTGGGCTATTACGAGGGCATCGAGTTCGCCAGCCAATGGGAGGTGCTCCAGCAACTGCGTGCATGGGGATTTCCCGTCAATCCGCATACCCGATTGGTCAAGGGAGTTCAAGAGGCGCTCGCATTCTGCCGAGAGTGGAGTTCGAGGCGTGCGGAGCTGGACTACGCCACCGACGGGGTGGTGATCAAGGTGAACGATTTTGCGCTTCAGCGTCAGTTGGGTGCCACTCAGCGTGCCCCACGGTGGGCAATTGCTTACAAATACCCTGCCGAGCAAGCCACCACGGTGCTTCGCGAGGTGCGTTGGCAGGTCGGACGCACAGGCGTGTTGACCCCTGTCGCCCTCATGGAGCCAGTGCAGGTGGGGGGCGTAACGGTTTCACGCGCCACTTTGCACAATCTGGACGAGATACGCAGGAAAGATGTGCGCATAGGCGACACGGTGGTCATCCAGAGGGCAGGAGAGGTCATTCCAGAAGTGGTGCAGGTGGTGAAGTCGGCGCGCAAAGGCACGGAACAGGTGATTGAGCCTCCTATGCAGTGCCCTGTGTGTGGGGCGCAAGTAGAGCGTGCTGAAGATGAAGTCGCTCTGCGCTGTATCAACCTCGCTTGCCCCGCCCAAATCGCGGAGCGCATCCGCCACTTCACCAGCCGACACGCCATGAACATCGAAGGCGTCGGGGAAAAGTGGGTGCAGAGGCTCTTCGAACTGGGCTACATCAAAGACCCTGCCGACCTCTACTATCTCCATCAGTACCGCAAGCAACTGGTAGAGTTAGAGCGCAGCGGCGAAAAGCTCGTCAGCAACATCCTGAACGCTATCGAGAAGAGTAAATCGGCAGGGCTGGCACGGCTCATCTTCGCTCTGGGGATTCGACATGTGGGCGAACACGCGGCGCGCCTGCTTGCCGAGCATTTCGGAAGCCTCGATGCCCTCATGCAAGCCACTGAAGAGCAACTGACCGCCATTCCGGGCATTGGACCCGAAACTGCACGCGAGGTGGTTGAGTTCTTTGCACGCCCTGAAAACCGTGCGGTTATTGAGAAACTGCGTCGGGCTGGGGTGCAAATGTCTGAAGAGCGTGTCCAACCCCAAGCTACTCCCTTCGCAGGCATGACCTTCGTGTTTACAGGTGAGCTTCAATCCTACACGCGCGAGCAGGCAGAAGCACTGGTACGCTCTCTGGGCGGGCGTGCCACCTCCTCGGTAAGCAAAGCCACGACCTATGTGGTAGCAGGGCCTGGGGCGGGAAGCAAACTGCAAAAAGCAATCGAGCTGGGCATCCCTATCCTGAACGAGGAGCAGTTCTTAGAGATGGTGCGCCAGAAACAGGAATGACGAAGCCCTTTCGTTCTGCTTGCGATAATGGGTTCGTCATTCACCCCCCTCGTCATTCACCTCCCTCGTCATTCACCCCCCTATTCGTCATTCTGAGCGAAGCGAAGAATCCCCGCTCCCACCCACTGCCCCTCTTTAGCCCTCACCCCCTGCCCCTCTCCCACAGGGAGAGGGGAGAGACCCTTCCCCTTCGCTTCGCTCAGGGTGACGAAGAGAAGACCCTTCGCTTCGCTCATGGTCAGGGTGGCAATGCCGAGTCGTCATTCTGAGCGAAGCGAAGAATCTCCTAAGCAGGATACCTGTGCTCCGAACATCGATTTTTTCGAACAGTCTCACACCCTCAGGAGGATGTTCGAAAAAAAAAAAAAGTGGCTTGGGCGCCCTGCCCATTAGCCAAACGGTAGCACGGGTGCCAACCCAAGCAGTCACACGGGCGAGACGCCCGTGCTACGATTAGGTGGCTCGGGCGCCCAACCCAAGCGTCATATGGCAGGATGCCCAAGCCACTTTGGCGAACACCCTTCAAACCATGTTGACAGGGCGGGGGCTATCGGGTATAATCGACTCGTAAGCGGGCATAGCTCAGGGGGCTATCGGGTATAATCGACTCGTAAGCGGGCATAGCTCAATGGTAGAGCTCCAGCCTTCCAAGCTGGCGGTGCGGGTTCGATTCCCGCTGCCCGCTCCATTTTTATAAGTGGTGCATGGAGGCAAAGTACTGGGATGCGAACCGCTCGGTGGCTCGGCTGGATGGTGGTCAGCTTGCTTATTGGCTCTCCTGTCATGGCGCAGGTGCAGTTGCAAGGGAACGGTTGGGAAGTGCGCTATCGTTCGGGGCGTGGGATTGAGCTACGAGTAAGGGGGGTTTTGCTTAGCTACGGGAGCACACTCCAGTTCGCCACGCCCGACTGGTCGCGGGGTTACTACTCCTCCACCACCCGAACCCCTGAAGTGGTGTTAGAAGAGGAACAGATTAGGATAACGCACCGCATGGGCGAGATGGGGCAAGCCGTCGAGACCTTACGCATCGCGAACGGCACGATCTTAGAATGGCAGGTAGAGATCGATTGGCTTTCTGATGCGCCTGCGATTGCTGAGTGGTGTGTAGGGCTGTGGAATGCAGACTATATCCGAGGTGCCCAGCTGGGTGGAGTGGGGGCACTGGCAACCGATACGCTTGGGATAGTGGCGGTCACCACGAACGGCGATACGCTGTTCTCTGGTGAGCGGTTCGAGGTGCGCTCGCGCTTGGCACGCATTGCGGTCTCCGCTGTGTCTCCCACCAGCTTGACGGTGTTAGACGGGCGTGCGAATATAGGGCGCTGGTGGTCGCGCGAGACTCCCACCCTCTGGCTGGGCACGCTGGCGACCCCTGTAGCAAAGGGAACACGCCTGACGCTTGCTTACCGGTTTGAAATTGCTCCCTTTCCTGCCCCTGCTTCGGTTGCGTTGGAGGAGTTGCGTCCCACAATCACTTCCGTGCCCAACCGCTGGGAGCCGACCCCTTCCGAACCCACGCTTGTTCCGCCTCCCAAAATCCGCTGGACAGGTCAAGGCGACCCGTTCACCCTGCCTGCCGACCGCCCTGCCCACCTCTATTTAGAAGATGAGCAGTACCTACCGTGCGCACAGGTCATCAGCCGCGCGCTCCAGCGGTTCGGCATCGCCACCGAAATCCACTACGGAAGTTCCCCCAAACCGGGTGCCCTGTTCATCGGGGGTAGTCGCATGCTCCAACGCACCCATCCCGTGCCCGACCAGCCTGGTGCCTATTATCTCTCTGCGAATTCGGAGCAGATTGAGGTTATTGGGCGCGATTTAGAGGGTGCTATGAATGGCGCGCACACCCTCGCTCAGCTCTTCCAGCCAACGGTAGGAGCGGTGATTGTGTCGCCTCAGCGCATCATAGACTACCCACACCTTCGGTTTCGCGGGGTTCACCTCTTTGGAAGCACTCAGCCCGGCTTTCTTTCGTCGCTTATTGAGAATGTGATTGCGCCCCTGAAGTTCAACCACCTCGTGCTGGAGTGCGGTCAGTCGCACTGGGAGGCAATCCGCCCCGCTTGGGACGAGACCTATGCACCCAAATCGGTGCTGAAAGAAGCCATCGAGACCGCACGCGCCCACCTCATCGAGCCAATTCCCCTAATCCAGTCGTTGGGGCATATGAGCTGGGCGTTTCGCAACGGCACGAACCTCCACCTTGCGGAAGACCCTGAAACCCCATGGGCGCTGGCAGTACGCCGACCCGAGGCGCGTCAGTTCCTGCAAAGGCTCTATGATGAGGTGTTTGAGCTCTTCCAGCCTCGGATGTTCCATGTGGGCTTAGACGAGGTCAAGAATCGGGGGCGATATCCCTTCCGACCAGAAAGTGCGAATGCGGCGGTAGGGCAGTTGTTCACCGAGCATGCGGAATGGCTTGTGCAGGAACTGCAGAGGCGTGGGGTAGAACGGGTATTGATGTGGGGCGACATGTTGCTTGCGCCCGGTGAGGCGCACGACGGCGCTGCAAACGCTGTTTCCCCAGGCGAAGCGCGCACCACTCGCACGCGCCTCAGCCGATTGCCGAACCTTACCATCTGCGATTGGCACTATACGCCCACCACCCCCGACAACTATCGCAGTCTTTCCGTTCTGAAAAGCGCAGGCTTCCAAGAGATTATCGCCTGCACATGGTTCAACCCACAAAACATCTTCACCTTTGCCCGCGCTGCGCGCCTCCACCGAACTCTTGGGCTTCTGCAGACCACTTGGGCAGGGCGCAACCTCAATCCGCGCGTGCTGAGTGGAGTCGAATATCACCAGTTTATTGCCTATGTGTACGCTGGGATGTATGCGTGGGATACCGACCTACCTGAACCGACCTTCCTGCCTATCGATGCGGAACGGGTTTTTGCATCCCTCTATCAGCGAGAGCCTATCCCGCTTGCCCAGCGTCCGGGCTTTCTGGTCGATTTTTCTGCTCAGGGCAATCTGGATATGCGCACGCTCCATTTAGCATTCGAGAATCTGAACCGCCTGGAGGTTGCCTCCAGCGCGCTTGAAGAGGAGGGAGGTGCGCTGATACGCAACCCTTCGCTTTTCCTGCCTCCAGCGCGCTTGGATGGGCATCTGTTCCAGATTAATCCTGGGGGCGCGCTGATGCTGGCAGGCTACCTTGTGCCCGATAAGGTACTGCCCTATCCACGCGAGGTTCGCATCCCTCTCAATCGCTCGGCACATAGGCTCTATTTCCTCCATACGACCGCCTATCCCACCGAGCGCGGTGCCGAAGTTGCCCGCTACATTTTGGAGTATGCCGACGGCACGACAGCAGAGCAACCCCTAATTTATGGAGTTCATCTAAGGGCGTGGAACGATGCGGGTCCTGCCTTTGAAGGCTTCCCTATATGGAGCCAACGAATCGATAAGGGGGTCTGGATGCGTGTCCGACTGCTGAAATGGGAAAATCCTCACCCAGAGAAGCCCATTCAAGCCCTGCGCATTCGCGCGGTGGACCCTGTTGCCAGCCTGATTGTGGTCGGCATAGCAGGAGAGTGAGGGGCGTTATCCCACCCACACGGTCTTCACATTCACGAACTCGCGGATGCCGAAAAGCCCCAGTTCGCGCCCGTAGCCACTCTCCTTAATGCCCCCGAAGGGCAGTCGGGGGTCGGAAAAGACGAAATGGTTCACGAAGCAGTTGCCTGCCTCCAGGCGGTCGCGCGCAATCTCTTCCCCTAACTTCACATTCCGAGTGTAGACGACTGCTCCTAACCCATAACTGCTCTCGTTAGCGAATTGCACCGCCTCGTACCGACTGCTCACAGGCATGATGG
>FWWL01010772.1_pt1 | contig 10366 bp, 8 predicted proteins | sample 2228331 | NCBI WGS metagenome assembly FWWL01 (sample SAMEA103939775, study PRJEB20133) | metagenome
CCGGCTTCGACGGCGGACGGACGTCCCCCTGGGCCTCGGGCAGGTCGGGCTGGGCGGAAGTCTCCTGGCGTTTCTTCTCCACGGCGGCGTGGACTCCTTTCTGGCCTTCACCCCGACCTACCTGCTGTTCTGGATGACCCTGGGCCTTCTCGTCGGGACGGCCGGTCCCCGGAGCCCCTCGTAGAGTTCTGTCAGATGGGCCACGGTGTGGGCCAGCGTGTAACCCGAGGCGACGGCCTGCAGACAGGCCCGCCCCATGGCCTCCGGAGTGTCGGGGTCCCGGAGGACCGAGGTCAGCGCCTCAGCCAGGGCCTCGGGTTCGCCGACCGGGACGGCCCGGGTCGCCGGCTCGAGGTCTGGAATCAAGCCGACGGCCGTGGCGACGGTCGTCCGGGCGCAGGCGGCCGCCTCTAAGGCGACCATGCCCTGACTCTCGTAGCGGGACGAGAGGACACACAAGCGGGCGGCCCGGTAGTAGGCCGGCAAGCGCTCATGGGGGACGGCCCCGTGGAACGTCACGTGGGCCTCGATGCCCAGGCGGCGGGCGAGCTCCCGGAGGTCGTCTCGTAGGGGGCCATCGCCGACGATGTGGAGACGGACGTCTGGGTACCGGGCGGCCACGACCGCCATGGCCCGCAGGGCCGTCGCCGGGTCTTTCACGGGGACGAGCGAGGCGACCTGCAAGAGGGGGATGCCGCCCTCGGCCCAGGGGACCGGGCCCGGAGACCGGGCATAGGGATGGAACCGTTGAGTGTCCACGCCCAAGGGAAGCCGCAGGAGCCGGTCCGTCGGCACCCAAGCCCCGGCCTGGCGGTACACGGCCTGAGACCCGACCGTCACCCGGGTCGCGCCCCGGAGGGCCGCCCGCACGAGCCACCGATTGACCCGACTGAGCTGGCCGCCGTAACCGATGTCGGGTAGGGCGACCAGCTCCCCGCCCATGACGGACACGACGACCGGGACCCCCAGACGGCGGCCGACGGTGACGGCCAGGAAGCCCGGTTCGTCGGCCCAGAGGGCATGGAGGACGTCCGGGGCCCATCGGCGGACCTGCCGAAAGATGAAAGCCCAGGCCGACTGGAGGAACGCCAGCCGCCGGAGGCCCGTCCGCTGAGCCCCGCCCAAGGCGTCGACGACGGCCCCGTCCAGGAGGTACCGGTCCCGACGGTAGGGATACCGCAGGGCAAAGACCTGGACTTCGTGGGACCGGGCCATCGCCCGGACCAGGTCCCGGACGACCGGGATGCACCAATCCGCTTCATCGCCGCTGAATGCCGGCGTGATAAAGCCGATGCGCACGCCCCGAATGCCTCCGGTCCCAGTTTGTCATTCCCCGGGGATTCCGTCAAAATGGAATTTCGGCGTTCGGTCCTGGGCGTTGGGAACCCCGAATCCCGAAGACCCGGCTGGACGAGGCACGATGGGAGGCACCGGCTTGGACCTGTGGGACGTCGTCGTGGTCGGGGGCGGCCCCGCCGGCCTGCATACGGCCGAACGATTAGCGGAAGCGGGCTTTGGGGTCCTGGTGTTGGACGACCGCCCATCCATCGGGGCCGGCAAGGTCTGCACGGGCATCGTGGGCGCCGAGGCCTTTCAACGCTGGGACCTCCCCCGAGAGACCGTGCTCACGGAGGTCCAGACCGTCCGCTTCGTCGGTCCCGACGGCCGGAGCTTCGTGTACCGCCATCCGACTGTCCTCGCTTACGCCGTCCGGCGAGACCGACTGGACGAGGCCCTGGCCCGGCGGGCTGTCGCTCGGGGCGTCGTCGTCCGGCCGGGCCACTGGGTCCAGGTCCTGCACGTCGGGCCGGCGGGCGTCACCCTCGAAGGCTATCGTCGTCCGGACCGGTCCCCCTTTCGAGAACGGGCCCGCCTCCTGGTCTTGGCGACGGGGGTCAACTTCCGGTTCCACCGGCGGCTGGGCCTGGGGCGGCCCTTGGACTTCCTGCGGGCGGCCCAGGCCCACGTGCCCGTCGGCCGGCCTCTGGACTGCACGACTTGCTACATCGGTCGGTCCGTAGCGCCGGGGGCCTTCGCCTGGGCCGTCCCCATCTATCCGGACACGGTCCGGGCGGGCCTGATGGCCGAGGCCCCCGTCAAGCCCCTGTTTCAGAATTTCCTGGAGCGGTACGGCGCTTCATGGAACCTCGACCCCCACCGCCCGTTCCCCGTCGACTACAAACCCATCGCCCAGGGCTGGCGAGGGCCGATGACGGCCGACCGGGTCGTGGCCGTCGGAGAGGCGGCCGGTCAGGTCAAGACGACGACGGGCGGCGGCATCTACTACGGCATGGTCGGGGCCGAGGCGGCCGCCGAGGTCGTCGCCGAATGCCTCCGCCGGGACGCCCTGCGGCGGCCGGACCTGGCGCCTTATGAACGCCACGTCCGTCAAGTCCTGGGGCCAGAGATTCAGGCCGGCTATGCCCTCCGCAAGATGTTTGCCCGTTTGAACGACCGCCAGGTCGAGCGGCTCTTCCAGTTCGTCCAACGAGACGGCATCCTGGGCGTCGTCCAGGCCCGGGCGCACTTTGACTGGCATCTGAACCTACTGAAGTCGGTCCTGCAATTCCCCTGGGTCCGGCACCTCCTCGGCCTGCCCCGGTAGGGGGACCCCTCGTCCCCGGCCGGGGCGACCGGGGGGCGGCATCTTGCATCCCGCATCGTGCATCCTGTATCCTGCATCCCTGGAGGTCGGAGGTCTGGCGATGCGTCGATGGCGGTGGTGGCTCTTGGGGAGCGGGGTCCTCCTGGCGGGGGCCGCCGTCGGCTTCCAGCTGTGGTCCCGTTCCACGAAGGCCCAGCCGCCGTACCGGTATTTTAAGATCTTCACGGAAGTCCTCTATTTAATCGACCAGAAGTACGTCGAGCCCCCCGACTACGGGACGGTCCGGTGGGGGGCCCTCGTCGGGATGGCCAAGGCCCTGGGTCAGAACGCCTCGGTCCTGAGCCCGGAGGTCCGAGACTTCTGGGTCCATCACAACGCCCCCGAGGGCGACGTGGGCCTCCGCCTGATCGATGACCGGCGGGCGTCTTTCCTGATCTTAGCCGTGTGGCCCGGAAGCCCGGCGGCCGAGGTCGGCTTAGCGCCCGGCGACGCCGTCTACGCCATCGACGACGCCCCGGCCGTCCGGATGACGGCCGTCGAGGCCTACTATCGCCTGCGGGGGGCGCCCGGGACCCGGGTCCGTCTGGCCGTCTGGCGGCGGCGGGCCGATAAACCCGAGTACGTCGACCTCGTCCGTAAGGTCCTGCCGCCCGTCGTGTTCCAGGCCGAGTATGACGCCGACCGGCGGGTCGGCTATCTGCGCCTGTACGAGGTCGGCGAGGTCGGCGACCAGGCCGTCCGGGACCGCCTCCTCCTGTGGCAGGCCCACGGACTCGACGGCCTGGTCTTGGACCTTCGCGGTTGCACCGAGTTACGGCCCGTCGTGGCTTGGCGGCTGGCCAATCTGTTCCTGGCCGAGGGAAGCGGCGGCCGGTTCGAGGGGTCCCAGCGGGCCTACGACCAGAGTTACAGCTTCCGGCGGGAGGACGTCGTCTATACGGGGCCCCTCGTCGTCGTCCAGGACCGGAGTACCGGATGGGCCTGTGAGGTCTTGGCGGCGGTCTTGCAGGATTCCCAGCGGGCCGTCTCGGTCGGGGAGCGCTCCCGGGGGACGGCCGCCTGGTATGACACCGTGCCCGTGAATGCGGAGGTCTTCCTGTGGCTCCCGGTCGCCCGTTACCGCCGGGTCCAGGGGGCATGGCTGGGGGCCGACGGCCTGGCGCCGACGATGGCTTACCAGCAAGAGGGCTGGGACGCCGAGACGGGCTTCATCGGTGGGACGGCGGTCGTGCGGTTTGCCCAGGAACAGCTTCGACGAGTTCCTTCCCGTAAGGCCGCATGAACCGGCAGACGGCCGTCGCTCTGGGCATCAGTTGGGTCAGCGCCGTCTTGGCGACCCTGGCCCTGACGGTGATCCTGTTGGAGGGGTCTCGGCCCATCTCGTTGTCCTTGCCCGCCTGGCCTTCTCTCCGACGCCCGTCGTCGGGTCCACCTGTCATACATCTCCGTGGGGCGCCCGACTTGCGGACTGCCCCATCGCCGGACTCCCAAACGGCCGGACGGCCGAATGGCCCGCCGGGCGCTCCCGTCGTGTGGGTCATGGACGACATGGGCCGGGACGTCGAGACGACGGAAGTCGTCCTGCGATGGCCCGTCTTTGTGAGCATCGCCGTCCTCCCGGACGGGGCCGTAGCCGGATGGTCGGCCCGGCAGGCCTGTCGTCAGGGCCGGGACGTGCTCATCCACCTGCCGATGGCCTCCGTCCGACCCGAGGCCGACCCCGGTCCGATGGCCGTCTCGGCCCACACGTCCGACGCCGAGGTCCGTCGCATCCTGACGCAGGCCCATCGCCTCGTGCCCTGCGCTACGGGCCTCAACCAGCATATGGGCTCCCAGGCCTCCCAGGAGGTCCGCACGATGACGCAGGTCGTCTGGGCCGGCTGGAGCCTGGGCCTACGTTTCTTCATCGACAGTCGGACGACAGCCCGGTCCCACCTCTGCGATGCGGCCGAACGCCTCGGACGGCCTTGTCTTCGGCGGACCCTCTTCTTTGATGCGGACGCCTCTCCCGAAGAGCTCCCCGCCCGGTGGCGGCAGGTCGTCGCCCGGGCCCGTCGGTCGACCCAGCCGGTCGTCGTCATCGCCCATCCGTACCCGGCCACGCTGGCGTTCCTGGACCGGCTCTTCCGGACGGACGCGTGGCGGGCCGTCGACTGGCGGCGGCCCTCGGAGGTCCTCGGGACCCCGGTCTGGTCTACCCTGGAGACGGCCGATGAAGCCCACCGGTAAGGTCGGGAGTCGGGGAGTCCGGCAGTTCGGGAGGCCGGCGATTCGGTCGGCTGTCCCGGTCTCGCATTCTGTAGCCCGTATCCCGCATCTCGCGTCCCCCATCCTGCGTCTTGCATCCCGCATCTTGCCCCTTCGGACCCGAAACCGAACCCTCCTGGCCTTCCTCCTGTTCCTTTCCTTCCTCCCTGCCTGCCGGACGGCTCGACCGCCGGGATACCCCCGGACGGTCCCGTCGGCGACCCGAGCGGAGGCGGCCCTGCCCGCTTCGATGATCCGGGTCGGCCTCGTCGAGACGGCCGACCCCGTCGAGGTCCAATGCCCCCGGGGGTGCACGGTCCGGCAGGGTCCTTCGGAGATTCGGCGTCTGGCGAATGGCGGGACCCTTCGGGTCGTGCCCATCTTGCAGGACTCGAACGGGGCGCCGTCCGGCGTCTGGGTCCAGGTCGCCGCCCTCCAGGACCCGTCCCAGGCGGAAGCCCTCCGGGACCGACTCCGCCAGCAGTTTCCCGACGTGCCCGCCTGGCACGTCCAGGCCTTCCAGGACCGACGGCGGGTCCGGGCCGGACCCTGGGCGGACGAGGCCGCCGCCCGGGCGTTCCTCCGGCGCCTCCAGGCGGCGGGCTACGAGGCCTGGCTGGACCGGGGGAATGCCGAGTCGGGGCGTCCGACCCCGTCGGCCTTCCAGCTCGTCGTCGGCTCATGGGTGACGACCGTGCCGGCCGACCGTCCCCTGGAGGTCATCGCCGATTCGGCCCTGACCTGGCGGGGCCAGCGTTACCCCGGGACCCTTCGGGTCGTCGCCCTCCCGGACGGGAGGGTCGCCCTCGTGAACGTCCTTCCCCTGGAGCTGTACCTCGTCGGTGTGCTTGTCCAGGAGCTGAATCCCCAGAAGTTCCCGGCCCTGGAGGCCCTCAAGGCCCAGGCCGTCGCCGCCCGGACGTATGCGGTCCGAAATCGCAACGGCTATGCCCATCGGGGGTACGACATCTGCGCCACGCCGGCCTGTCAGGCCTATGCGGGCGTCCCCGAACCCGAGCAGGCGTCCCTGGCCTACACGGCCGTCGCCGAGACCCGGGGCGAGGTCCTGACTTACGGGGGCGAGCCCATCCAGGCCTTCTACACGAGTACCTGCGGGGGCCACACGGACTCGGCCGAGTTCATCTTCCCCCGGTTTGCGGCGCCCTACCTTCAGGGCGTTCCCTGTCCCGACGACGTCGGGGCGGCGGCCCAGACGGTCGAGGGCGCCCCGATGGCCGACCTGTGGGCCTCGCCCTCGGTGGCCCGGGGCTTCGTCTCGTGGGTCCACGAGGCCCGCATCTGGCCCGTCGACGGGACGCTCCCGGAGACGGACCGCTGGGACCGGTGGGCCGGGGTGTGGGCCGACTTCCTCCGGCCGGGCCTTTCGGGTGGGACCGCCAGCGCTTCGGCCGGGGCAAACCCCTCCCACCGGAACGACCCGCCCCTGAAGCCGCCGCCGACCCGCCGCCAGCTCCTTCAGGCCCTCGGCCGTCAGCTCCAGGACCCCCGCTGGGACGACCTCCTCCTACCGGACGACACGCGCGTGCTCGACCGCCTGGCCCAAGGCCTCCGGGGCGACCTGGACGGCGACTTCCGGCGGGGTCTCCTGTGGCTCCTCCTGATGGCCCCCGACCTGGCGGCCCGCTGGCTGGACGGCGGGGTCGACTGGCCGAGGCCGGTCCGTTTCGACGAATGGCTCTACGTCTACGGCCGGTGGCGCTCCGCGCAGGCCCCGCCGGACGTCTCGGAGGCCGTCGTCCTCGGCGTCGAGGCGGGCCGCCTCCGGCTCCAGGACCCCGGCGGCCGGCTGTGGGACGTCGCCTGGGGTCCCTTCACGGTCGTCCTCCAGCGCTGGGGCGACACCTGGGTCGGCGGGTGGGCCCTCCTCGGGCCCGGCGACCGGGTCCAGGTCGTCCTTCACGGGGACCACCTGGATTACGTCGAAAGCTCGCGCCCGACGGGGTGGGTCGGGACGGCGGACCGGAACTCGCCCTATGCGTGGTGGACGGTCGAGCTCGACGGCCCGGAGGTCGGTCGGCGGCTCCGGTCGGTCTGTCCCTCGTGGGAAGGAAACCTCCGTCAGGTCGTCCCCCTGGAGACGACGCCCTACGGTCGGGTCGTCCACTTGCGGTTTGGGTCATCTACGGGGCAGACGTGTGAGCTCCGGGGCCTGTCGGTCCGGACCGTCCTGGGCTTACGGGAACTGCGGTTCCGGATGTGGCCGGTCCCGGGTCCCGACGGGGACATCCGGCGGGTCGTCATCGTCGGGCGGGGCTGGGGCCACGGCGTCGGCCTCTGCCAGACGGGGGCCTTCGGGATGGCCCTCCGGGGCCTCGACTACCGGGCCATCCTCCAGCACTACTACCCGGGCACCCGGGTCGAACGGTGGGACAAGGAATGAGGTCGGTCGGCCGACCGCAGCCCGCATCCCGTTTTCGGATGTCGGCCCGACCGGCGGCTTCAGGTCCCGGGGGGCGACAGCTTATAGCCGGTCTTTCGGAGGAACTCGTAACGTTTCTGCTGGTCGGCTTCCGTCTCGACGCCCCGGGACTTCAGGCCGTCGATGACGCCCAGGATGCCCCGGCCCTGGTCGGTCTCGGCGACGATGACCTCGACGGGATTGGCCGTGGCGCAGAAGATGCGGCAGACCTCGGGGACCATCTTGACGGCGTTGAGGACGTTGATGGGGAAGGCGTTCCGTAAGAAGACGATGAAGGCGTGGCCGCAGGCGAGGGCCAGGGCGTTCTTCTTGGCCAGCTCGGTCATCTCCTCGTCGTTGCCGGACCATCGGACGAGGGCCGGGCCCGACGACTCGCAAAAGGCCAGACCGAAGCGGATACCCGGGAAGGCCCCGACGAGGGCCTCGTGGAGGTCCTCGACGGTCTTGATGAAGTGGGCCTGACCCAGGATGAAGTTGACGTCCTCCGGCTTTTCGATGCGGACGACCTGGAGCTCCATCGGTGACCTCCCGGTAGGGGATGCGGGATCCAGGATGCAAGATGCGGGCTACCGGATGCAAGCTTGCATCCTGTAGCCTGTATCTTGTATCCTGCATCCCCGACGGCCCGTCTCCTCAGGCCGTGGAGAGGCCGGATGACGGTACGCGTACGCTTCGCCCCCAGCCCGACGGGCTATCTTCACGTCGGCGGGGCCCGGACGGCGTTGTTCAACTGGCTGTTTGCCCGCAAGCATGCGGGGACGTTGATCCTGCGCATCGAGGACACGGACGTCGAGCGGTCCTCGGCTGAGATGGTCGAGGGCATCCTCGAGGCCCTCCGGTGGCTGGGCCTCGATTGGGACGAGGGCCCGTACTATCAGTCCCAGCGCCTGGCCCTCTACCGGGAGGCGGCCCACGCCCTGTGGCGGCGGGGCTATGCCTACCCGTGTTTCTGTGACCCCGAGGCCTTAGAACGAGAGCGGGAGGCGGCCCGGGCCCAGGGCCGTCCCTGGAAGTACGACCGGCGGTGCGACCGGCTGGACCGGTCCGAGCAGGAACGCCGGGTCCAGGCAGGGCATCCCTATGCCCTGCGGTTCCGGGTCCCCGAGGACGTCATCTTGCGGTTTGAGGACGGCGTCCACGGGACCGTCGAGTTTGCCCTCCGGGACGTCGAGGACTTCGTCCTCCTGCGGTCGGACGGCTACCCGACGTACCAGCTGGCCGTCGTCGTCGACGACCACGACATGCGGGTCACGCACGTCATCCGGGGCGACGACCACATCGCCAACACGCCCAAGCAGGTCCTGATCTACCGGGCGATGGACTGGCCCCTCCCGGCCTTCGCCCACGTGCCCCTCATCCTGGGACCCGACCGGTCCCGCCTCAGCAAACGTCACGGGGCCGTGTCCGTCCTGGCCTACCGAGACGAGGGCTACCTCCCGGAGGCCCTGCGGAACTACCTGGCCCTGCTGGGGTGGTACCCCCCGGGGGGTCAGGAAGTCCTTTCCCTGGACGACATGGTCCGCCTGTTTGACCTCCGGGACGTGAATCGGGCCAACCCCATTTTCGACGTCCAGAAGCTCCAGTGGATGAACGCCGAGTACATCCGTCGGCTCCCGAACGACGTGCTCCTCGAGCGGCTCCGGCCCTTCTTCGAACGACGGGGCTGGTGGGCCGCCGTCCAGGCCGACCCGGAAGGGTACCTCCGCCGCATCGGCCTCCTCAAGAGCCGGGCCCGACAGTTGACGGACTTCCTGACGATGGGCGAGGCCTTTTTCACGGAGGACTATACCATCGACCCCGAGGCGGCCGCCCAGCGGTGGACCGACGCCCGCCTGCCGGAGGTCATCGAGGCATTGGCCGACCGGTTGGCCGACCTTCCGGAGTTTACGGCCCCGGCCGTCGAGGCGACGGTCCGGGCGACGGCCGAGCAGGCCTCGATGAAGCCGGCCGTCCTCATCCATGCCCTGCGGGTCGCCCTGACGGGGCGCACGGTCGGACCGGGCCTCTTCGAGCTCATGGAGGTCCTGGGCCGGGACACGGTCGTTCGGCGTCTCCGGCGGGTCCTGCCCCGGCTTCAGGAAATGGGCCATAGGGCGGTAAGGCAGTAGGGCCGTTCGGGAGCTCGGCACTCCGTCCCTTCGGGACTTGACCCCGGGACTTTCAGAGCGGTGGGAGCGTCCCATGTTGGAGGGCCTCGTCGTCGCCGTGCTCGGTGCCAGCGGGGGGCTTGCGGAGGCGAGCCTTCACGCGTTGGCCGAACGGGGGGCCCATCTCGTCCTGATGGGTCGCCGTCGGGAGGTCCTGGAGGAGCGGGCCCGGCAGGTCCGGGAACGCTGGGACCGGGCCGTGCGGGTCGTCGTCGGGGACATCCAGGACGAGGACACCTGGGGCCGGGTCTGGTCCGCCGGGGAGGCCCTTCCGGGACGGCCCTTCGGGTGGGTCTGCCTGGTCGGCGACCCGGGTCGGCTTCCCCCGGACCAGTGGTCGGTCCCGAACCTGACCCGGGTGTTTGCCGTCAATGCGGCAGCGCCTCTCTTGGCCTTACGGGACTGGGCCCGCCGGATGAAGGCGGCGGGCTACGACGGCAATGCCGTCCTATTCGCCAGCATGCAGGCGGTATATCCCATCGAGGACAGCCTGCCGTATGCGCTGGGGAAGGCGGCCCTCGTCCACGGGGCCCGCGTCCTGGCGAAAGAGTTGGGAGCGCCCCCGCCGGTCCGGGTTAACGTCATCGCCCCCGGCGTCACCGAGGCCGGGATGGCCCTGCCGAGCATCGCCCGGGGCAAGTACCGGCCCTACGTCGAGCGGGGCGTCATCCCCCGGTACGGTCGGCCCGAGGACGTGGCCCGGGCCGTGGTCTTCCTGATGGCCCCGGACCTTTACATGACGGGCCAGGTCCTCCTCCTGGACGGCGGGCTGACCCTTCGGCGAGACCTCCGCTAACCGGGCAGACGCCGTTCTCCCGCATCGAATGGGACTGTCCCAAAACTGGTCGGTCCATGAGCCGATCGCCTCGATCGGACTTGCAAAACGGGAGGTCCGGGGGTGAGTTCCCCAGGATGCCACATCCGGAC
>FWWL01010775.1_pt1 | contig 10361 bp, 4 predicted proteins | sample 2228331 | NCBI WGS metagenome assembly FWWL01 (sample SAMEA103939775, study PRJEB20133) | metagenome
TTGCTCGCGGACGCGCTTGTAGGGCGTGGTGTAGCCGCAGACCGGGCAGGTGGCGGAAAAGCGCTTCACGATGGGGGGCTGGACCTCGCTTTCGGTTTTGGGCTCAAAAATCTCAAAGATGACCCGCTTCCCTTCCCTGTCCCCCCGGTAGCGCAGGGCCACCCGCTGCTTTTCCTTGCGGGAGAGCCAGAGCAGTCCCACAAGGGGGACTTCAGCGCCACAGCCGGGCCCTTCGCAGCGGATAGTGCGGGCCCAGAGATAAGCCAGGGGGATGGAACCGTCGGGCTCTTTGGGGTAGAACTCGCTCAATTCTCTGGCGGCCTGCTCCCGCACCCACTGCCCCCACCGGCGGACGGCCTCGGCCAACCGCTGGCCGTAGGTGGGGAGGTACTCCAGGGCCACCTTGTTGAGCAGCACCGCCACGGGGTTGAGGTCGCCCGCAAAGGCATCGGCCCCGATGCGCAGGGCCTCAAAGGGGATGGAGCCGATACCGGCGAAGGGGTCCACGACCAAGGGCGGGCCTTCGGGGTGAGCGGCGCGGACGAGCCGCCGGGCGGTCTCCACAAAGGTTCGGTTGGCGGAGTGCTCCCAGGCGGCGAAATTCCCGATGAACTTCAGCAGTTCCTGCCGCAGCGCCAGCGGGTCGGAAAGGTCCCGACTGGTGAACGATTTAAGGGCTTCCCGGGCCTCCTGGCGGAACGCTTCCGGGCAGCGCTCGTCGGCGGGATCGGGCAGGAGCGCCGCCATCAGCACCGCCCGGCAGGCGGCCAGAGGGCGGGTGGCCCACCATACGTGGAGGGTGTGCAGGTGCCCCTTCTTCACGTTCTGGTCCCGGCGGGAGTGCTCGGAGATGACGCGGAGGGGCATCTCGTCGGTTTCAATGAGCCGGCGTACGCTTTGGTGGATGTTCATATTCATCTCCGATCCTCCTGTTGAATTTGTTCTGGATCAATCCTGTAATGCTCAATCCTGACGACGGGCTCCCAACCCAACCGCACAGGGTCCTGAACAGGCAGGAGACGAGGCGTTGTAGCACAGTCAAAAACCACGTACAGCCAATAATCCACCCGTAGCCGCTCGGCGGTCTTGTATTCGTTGCGCGTTAGCACAACGGGTCCGACCCCGGCGCGTCCTTTGACCTCAATGAAGCGGACACTGCCGCTTGCTGGATGCCGCGAGAGGATGTCAAAGCCGCGGTCCTCGGCGGAGACGTCCTCCGGCATCCATCCCCGTTCCCGCTCGTAGCGCATGGCCTCTTCCATCGCAATGCGCTCCACTTCCTCATCGCGGACCAACGGCGCGAACTCTTCCTGCTCCGGGTGGGGAAGGACCAGAGCGGAGCCGATGTGGGCCAGGTCGGCGATCGCCAGTTGCCGTTCCCGCTGGATTTCCTGCCGCCGCCGTTCCAGCCGGGCGTTCAGTTCATCCAGCCGCCGCTCGGCCTCGCCAAGCGCCAGGGACACCTCCTCACCCTGTTCTTTTCGCCCCAGCAGTTCCATCACCTGGCGCTGCTGACGGTCAATCAGGGTGAGCAGGCTCAATTCCACGTGGCGGGAGATCGTATCCAGTTCTTTCTGGCGTTCCTGCCGGACTTTCTGCAGGAAGGGCTCCAGCCCCTTCTCCAGCAGGAACCGCTCCACCTCCTCGCGGTCCAGCGGTATCGGTGGATTCATGGCGATGCCGGCCTTTGCGGGGATCAGGTCCAGAAATACCGTCGGCTGACGCAGGTGCATCTCGCCGGAGGCGGCGATTTCCACCACGAAGAGCTGGCGGTGGAGGGTGTTCCCGCGCCCATCGGCGACGGCGGCGGAGTAGACCTCCAGGCGGGCGGGCGCCCCGCGATTCAGGTCGTAGAATACGGCGCCCCGACGAAGGTCTCTCTGGACTTTCTCCCAGACTTCCTCGCGGACGGCCTCAAAGAGCGGATGGCCGGGGGTGACCCATTCCAGCGTGGGGTCTTCGGCAAGATGCCGCCGGTCAAAGGTGATCCGCCGGTACTCCCGCCCCAGCGGGCCGAAGCGGGGCTCCAGGCGCTCCCCAACCGGCAAAAGGTGTCCGGGGATACGGCCCACCGTATAGACCCCGTTGCGCCCCCTGGGGGTGGGGATTCCGGCCACCGGGGCGGCCTGAAGGAAGAACTCCTCCACGACCTCCGGGACCAGCCGCCGCTCCTTCGCTTCGGCCGTGCGGCCCAGGATCGCCGCAAGGTTCAACTCCTTTTTCGCCAGCCCCTCCAGAGTGGACTGGCAGATCCGGGCAAAGCGCTCCCGGTCAAAGTCCCGCACCAGGCGATCCAGCATCGCCTGCTGGGTGATGCGTCCGGCGTAGAGTTCCCGGAACAGGCGCTCCAGGTAGTTGGCCGGGACGATCTCTCCGACCACATCAAAGACCTGGTCGCTTCCGAGTTCGCGGCGAATCTCCCGCAGGCGCTCCAGGAGGCGTTCCAGAACCTGCCCTTCTCGCGTGTTGGCGGCGACAAAATTGAAGATCAGGCAATCCCGCTCCTGCCCGTAGCGGTGGATGCGGCCGATGCGCTGCTCCAGCCGCATGGGGTTCCAGGGGATGTCAAAATTGACCATCAGCCAGCAGAACTGGAGGTTGATGCCTTCCCCCGCCGCTTCCGTCGCCACCAGGACCTGGGCCTCTTCCCGGAACTCCCGTTCCGCGTACAGCCGGGTGCCCGGCGTGTCGCGGTCGCCGATCTTCATGCCGCCGTGGATCTGAGTGACCTGCAGGCCCCACGCCCGGAGCGTGACCACCAGGTAATCCAGCGTCTCCTTGAACTCGGTGAAGACCAGCAGTTTCGTCCTGGGGTCGCCGAAGATGTTCTGGTCTGTGAGCACCTCCCGCAGTTTGGCGAGTTTGGAGGACATCTGGCGCTCTTCCAGGGCCCGGGCCTTCTGCACCAGCGCCCTGAGTTCTTCCATCTCCCGCTGGGCCTCCTGGCGCTCCGACGGCAGGGAGGCCTGTTCAATCTCCTCTTCCATCCGGGCGACCTCGTCTTCGGGCAACTCGTCTATCTCCTCCAGCCGGGAGAGGTCCACCGGGGTTTCCGCCCGGGGACGCCGCAGGTGCTCCTCCAGTTTCTGCAGGCGCCGTTCAAGGCTTCGCCGGACGGCGTGAATGCTGGAAGCAAACCGGCGCTGATACATCGCCATCGTGAAGCCCAGCGCCCGGCCGCGAGCGGAGGGGTCGGCCGCCGCGCGGATGGACTGGTCCTGCACATATCGGGTCAGGGCTTCGTAAAACGCAAACTCCTGGCCGTCCAGTTCAAATCGGACCGTGCGGACCTCCCGGTTGGTGAACAACTTGCGGACCGCGCCCGTGTCGGGATCGGGGAATGTCACCAGCGCCTCTTTGGTTCGCCGGAGGTAGAAGGGGGCGTGATTGTGTGCGATCGCCTCCTGAAGGCTGCGAACGTCGCCGTATACATCCCGGTCCAGCAGTTGCAGGAAAAGGCAGAAGTTCACCGGGTCGCCCTTGTGGGGCGTTCCGGTGAGCAGCAACAGATGGTGGGTCTTCTGGGAGAGGAGTTCCCCCAGCCTGTAGCGCTCGGTTTTGTGTTCGGGGTCGCTGGCGCTCATCCGGTGCGCTTCGTCCACGATGACCAGGTCCCAGGTCGTTCGGCCGAGGCTTTCCAGAACCTCTTCCCGCTTGGCCCAGTCCATAGAAGTGATGACCTGGGGCCTGTCCTGCCACGGATTCACTCCGTAGGCGCTTCTCAGGTCCACCCCGCGGATGATGTCAAACCGCTCGCGGAAGCGGTCTCGCATCTCCCGTTGCCACTGAAAGGCGAGGTTGGCCGGCGTGACGATGAGGGTGCGGGTGACAAGCCCCCGGAGTTTCAGTTCTTTGAGGAGCAGGCCCGCCATAATGGTCTTGCCCGCTCCGGCGTCGTCGGCGAGCAGAAATCGGATGCGGGGCAGCGGCAGGATGTAATGGTAGATCGCCTCCAGCTGATGGGGCAGCGGGTCCACGCGGGCGATAGAGAGGGCGAAATACGGGTCGTACTCGCAGGCCAGACCCAGGCGGGCCGCTTCAATTCCCAGCCGAAACCGCAGGGCATCGCCGTCAAACGGGGCCTCGGCGGGGATGACCTGAAGGGAACGGACCTGGTTCGGGCTCAGAAGACGCTCGTGGTACTGCCGGGTGCGGAGCCCCTGTCCCCCGACCTTCAGGTTCACTCCGATGGGTTGCACCAGCACCACCCGGATCGGCTCCGGGAAGACCTCTCCTTCAAGGATGACGCCGGGTTGAACAAAGGATTCTTCCACAGAATCGCTCCTTCAGGCAGAGCGCTGCCCAGTGCTTTTCAAAGTTGTGACCGGTGAACTCCCGCCAATTTCGGCTCAATCCGGCGGGCTCGGGTATCTGCTTCGTTTCCCGTTGAACGTAAAGACGTAAAACGTAAAACGTAAAACGTAAGGGCGTGAGAGATTTCCCCCTCACCGCACCCACTCAAAAATCCACACCCGCCCCTGGAAGTCCCCACAGACCAGCGTGCGCCCATCGGGGGAGAGGGCCAGGGAAAGGATGGGGGCATCGTTCCAGAAGAGCAACCGCGAGGCGCCGCTCTGCAGGTCCCAGACCTTGAGGGTGCAGTCCTCGGAGCCGGAGATGGCGGAAATGCTCCCGCTCACCGGTCAGGAAGTAGTACAGGTCTTCCTGGCGGGCGGTCAGGTCGGGGGTGCGGCCGATGGGCAGCCAGATGATGCCGTCGGGGAAGGCGGCCTGCACGGTCAGGTCGTGGGCCAGGGCGGCGGCCAGCACCGATTTGCCGATGCCGCCCATCCCCTGCACGCCGATAATGCCCAGGGCGGTGGGTCCCTCCTCCAGCAGCGCCTGGCGCAGCGGCTGCAGGTCGGCCTCGCGGGGGAGGTAGTGCTCCGGCAGCGGGGGGACGTTGAAGGTCTTTTGCGCCAGCAGGCGTTCCAGGTCGCGGCGCTGGGGGGCGCGCAGCACCAGGACGATGTTGTTATCGCCGGTGACGATGACGGCGCCGTCGGCGCTGGCGCCCAGGGCCACAGCGTGCTCGCCGGTGACGATGACGGCGCTGTCGGCGCTACCGCCCAGGGCCACGGCGCGCTGGCCGGTGGCGATGGTGATGTGCCCCTGGCGCAGTGTCCGGCGGATCGTCTCCACATCGGCCGGGGTGTGGGTGCCGTCCTTCAGCCGTTGCAGGGCCTGTAGCAGGTCGGGAGGGAGCGTCATAGTGAACCCCTTACGCTCGTTCGGATCGGGCCGTCAGGGCATCGCCGGGGGAGGTCACGAAAAACGGCCCGCCTCCGTTCTTGACGGCAGGCGGGCCCCGTGGTAGAATCCCTTCTGCCAGGGCGAGCCTGCCGTCCTGGCCGTCGCCTCGGGCCTCTGTGCCAGGCCGCGAGGCGGTTTTGTTTTCTGCACCACCCGTTCCCTGCCCTCATCCGGCAGAGAAGCAGCATGGGGTACGCCCGGAGCGCTCCGACGGGCGCCATCCTGAAGTATATCCCAATTCCCCTCACCGGTCAACTGTTCCTACCCCTTCCCACCGTTTCCACGCCTCCCGCAGTCGCTCCCGTTCTTTCCGCACCCCCGGAATCCACCCCAGCAGCCACGAAAGCCCCAGCGCCATCTTCACCATCAGCGCCAGGTCCCACGTCCGCACCCCGTACAGCACGTCCAGCCAGTAGACCCAGGAGACCATCCCCACGCCAAAAATGTACATCAGCGTCAGAATCCCCACCGTCCCCACCCATTCCGGCAGATAATCCAGTATCGGATATGGCTGAAGCGCTTCCGGCAAACTGCTCAACACCGCCGCCACCGCCCCCCCGACAAGTTCCAGCCCCAGCAGCATGTACATCTTCCACCCCGTCCACACCCGCAGCAGTTCCAGTTCCTCCAGCGGCTGAACCCCCAGGCGTTGCCAGCGCCTCTGTAACTGGGTCATCCACTGCCCGGTCACCGTCCAGGCATTCCAGCGCTGTGCCCACCCCCTCTGCCCGATCACCCATTCTATCAGCATCAGGAGCAACAGTATGAGCGTCTTGGGAATGATGGCAATGACGGTCGTCAGGGTGGTGACCACCGCCAGCGGCCGGGGAGTATCCGGGATGCGCATCTCCTTCCACAACCGATCGGGAAGCCTGCGCAGGAAGGCCCGTGCCCGCCACGCCGCACGCTCCCATTGCCTGCGCCGCTTCTCCCTCTTTCCGGCTCTCTCCCGCTGTAGCCGATAGACCATCGGCGTCACCCGCCAGCGCGTCACCTCCCCCTCCTGCCACCACTCCGCCGGATGCGCCGTCAACTGCTCCACCATCCCCGTCCGCTCCAGGTCCGCCAGGTCGCGCCGCACTGCTTCTTCCTCCTCCCCCCACAGCGCCATCGCCAGCGGTACTTCCAGCGGGCCGCCGCGCGCCGTCCACCACATCAGCCGTTCCATTCGCTTCCGCTGGCCCCCCTTCATCCGGCCCCACTGCCGATCCACGATCTGGTGCAATGGGTCCCATCCCTCCGTCCCTTTCCCCGCTTCCAGCGCCGCCCGAAGCGCCTTCCAGCCCATCTCCCGGGCGTCCGCCGCCGCCAGCCGCAGCCCCTCCGGATGCCCGCCCAGCAGCGCCCCCACCCGCAGCACATCCTCCCGCTCTTCTTGCGCCAGCGGCCGCTCCAGCACCCGCTCCACCAGTTCCAGGCTCTCCTCCTCCGTCATCCCCCGCAGCCCCACCTCCAGCACCTGCCCCGCCCCCAGCCAGCAATCCAGTTCCTTCCGCACCTCCTCCCCCTGCTGCGTGGTCACCACGACCACCGTCTGCGAATCCTTCACCGCCCGCAGCAGTCTCCGCAGTTCGCCCAGCCCATCCCGCCCCCGCGGGTCCATCCCCGGCACCACATCATCCACGATGATCAGCAAGCGGCGGTGGGGACTCCCCGCCCAACGGACCCACTCGTCCACCCACCATCGCCCCTTTCCCCTCTCCGGGCCGGAGCGCCAGGCAGCCAGCCGGAGCAGGTCCTTCGCCTCCTCCGCCCCCAGCCAGAGGACGCCGTCCCGGAAGGCCCGCCGAACCCCCTCGTCCCGGGCCAGGGCGACGGCCAGGGTGGTCTTGCCCGCCCCGGCAACGCCGTGCATCACCACCCCCCGCCAGCGGGGCCGCCGGTATCCGGCCCAGGCAGTCACCTGCTCGGCCAGATAGGCATGCTCCATCCGCACCACGTGGATCGCCGGAAGGGAGGGGGCGTGCAGGGGGCAGGGGTGCGGCTTCCCCTTCTCCCACCAATCCAGGAAGGTGCGGGTGTCGCTGGAGCGGAACATCTCGTTCGTCCTCCTCCGGACCATCTCCCAGTCCCAGCCCAGCGGGGCGATGCCGTCCAGCGCTTCCTCCACCGTCCAGGCTTCCCCCAGCCAGCGGTGAACCGTGAAGAGCGTCTGCAGCAGGGCATCATCGTCGGGGACCCGCTTCCCATGCCGCCAGCGAGAGATGACGCTGGAGTGCACGGCCACCGCTTCGGCCAGTTTCTGCGCCGATTGACCGGCCTGCTCCAGCCATATCTCCAGCGCCTGGGCAAAGACCCGGCGGTGTTCCGGGGGCACAAGAGACCCTTTTGGGCAAGGTGGCAATACTCCGCTTTCTCCGGGCAATTTCCGACCTCCAACGGGCAAGTTTTCCCTCTTGACGCAGCAATTGCCCATATGATACCCTGAAGGCAAAGAGTGGGCAACAGGCGTCCGTGGGCGCCCGTTGCCGGAAGCGGTACCGCGAATCCGATAAAGTGCCTGCTGGCAGGCCCATTCTACCCTCAAGGAGGTGGACAATGGGCCGCAAGACGGAAGCGGTGACGGACGAGGCGCTGCGGCGGGCCTTCCTGCGGAAACTGGCGGAGATTCGTCGCAAGAGCCGCCGTCGCAAGAAGGGGCGCTGAGGCCCGGCCGGTCGGGGCGGGGGCAGGTTTCCCACCTGCCCCTGCCCCCATCCCGACCGGCATCCGCTTGCCCCGGCGGGGCCGACGGGTATAATGAAACGGGAATTAGCCACCGGACACTTTCAGAATTGGACGCGGATTTACGCGGATGATCGCCGATTTTCTTCGTCATCCGCCTGAAAATTTATAAAAATTATCCGCGTGAATCCGTGTTCATCCGCGTCCTGTGAAAAACGGTCAGGTGGCCGGAAAAGGGAACAACCCCAAAGACCCGAAGGAGGGAGCGATGGAACGGGAAGCGCAGGGAATGCGGGCGGCGCTGTATGCGCGGGTCTCCACGGAGATGCAGGCGGAGGAGGGGTTCTCCATAGAGGCACAGTTGACGGAGATGCGCCAGTACGTGCGGGAGCGGGGCTGGCGGGTGGTGGCGGAGTTTGTGGATGCGGGGGTGAGCGGGGGCACGATGGAGCGGCCGGGGATTCGGCAGATGCTGGCGGCGGCGGAGGCGCGCGCTTTTGACGTGCTGGTGACCCACGAACTCTCGCGGCTGTCGCGGTCGGTGTACGACACCTTCTACATCTTTGAGCAGTTGGGGCGGCAGGAGATCGGCTTTGCGTCGGTGAAGGAGCCGCAGTTTGACCTGAGCACGCCGATGGGGCGGATGATGCTGGCGATGATTGCGGCGATCAACCAGTACTACCTGGACATTCTGAAGATGCACACGCGCAAGTCCAAGCGGGAGCGGGCGCGGCAGGGGCTGTACAACGCCTCCATTGCGCCGTACGGGTATCGGCACGTGGGGGATGCGAAGACGCCGCCGGAGGTGGTGGAGGAAGAGGCGCGGGTGGTGCGGCAGGTGTTTGAGTGGTATGCGACGGGGCGGTACACGGCGCGGGAGATTGCGGCGATGCTGAACCGGCAGGGGATCCGGACGCGGTCGGGGCGGCGGTTTTCCAAGGACACGGTGGTGGAGATGCTGCGCAACCCGTTCTACATCGGGAAGGTGCCGTACCGGGAGGGGCGGCGGGGGGAGGTGGAGTTGTACGACGGGCTGCACCCGCCGATCGTTTCGGAGGCGCTGTGGACGGCTGCGGCGGCGGTGCGGGCGCAGTACGGGACGCGGCGGATGACGGGGGAGAAGAAGCGGCCGTACCTGTTGAGCGGGATTGTGCGGTGTCTGGCGTGCGGGCGGCCGCTGCGGGCGCAGGGGGCGGAGACGGGGCAGTACTACCGGGACGTGTCGCTGGTGAGCGGGTATGAGGACTGTCCGTACGGGCAGACGGCGGCGCGGGTGGAGCCGGTGCATGCGCAGATCGGGGCGATGGTGCGGCAGATGCGGCTGCCGGAGGAGTGGCAGGCGGAACTGGCGGCGCTGATCGGGGAGGAGGAAGAGGATGAGGGGACGCTGCGGCAGCGGCGGGAGCGGCTGCTGGCGGAGCGGCGACGGCTGCGGGAGGCGTATCTGGCGGGGGACTTTGAGGGGGAGGAGGCGGCGTACCGGCAGCGGATGAACCAGATACGGGAGGAACTGGCGGCGCTGCCGACGGTGGACGAACTGGCGCAGTTGCGGCGGGCGGCGGAGATGGTGGAGCGGGTGGGGGAGATATGGGACGAGGCGGATGAGGTGGATCGGCGGGAGTTGGTGCAGATGATGCTGCAGGAGGTGGCGGTGGACATTGGGCAGGATCGGGTGGTGTGGGTGAAGCCGCGGACGGTGTTCATTCCGCTGTTTCGGGCGCTGGGGTGGCTGGAGGAGCGGAGTTTCGGGGTATTTGTGCCGGTGTGGCCGCTGGAGGGGGAGTGGCCGCGGGCGGGGGTGGAGGTACCGGCGCTGGAGGGGTTGCCGGAGGAGGTGGTGAGCGGGCCGTTTCTGCCGCGCTGGCCGTGGGGGGTGGAGGAGGAGATGCGGATCTCGCCGACGCTGAGCGGGCTGCTGAAGGAGCGGCGCCGGCGGGGGAAGGAGGGGGGAGTGGTGGTATCGGTGCGGCGGGAGGGGGTGCCGGAGATACGGCTGGACGGGCGGAAGTGGCCGGGGATGCGCCTGGAGGAGGCGAGTCTGGAGGAGGCGCTGGGGCGGGAGGCGGGGACGGTGGCGGTGCTGGTGACGCCGCTGGCGCTGCAGGAAGTGGGGGTGGAGGAGCGGCGGGAGCGGATTCGGCGGGCGTACGAGGTGCTGGAGGATGGGGGCTGCTGGCTGGTGGTGGACGTGGTGCCGGGGTCAATGCCGGGGCACTGGGTGTTCCGGATGTTTCCGGGGGCGTGGGGGGAGGTGGAGGGGCGGTACTGGAGCGAGTATGGGATATACAACGAGATGCGGGAGGTGGGGTTTATGGTGGAGCAGGAGGCGTGGACGTTTCGGGAGGCGGTGCGGGTGGAAGTAGCGGAGGAACTGGCGCGGCGGCGGGAAGGGATACTGGGGGTGCTGGATGAGGAGGGGTACCGGACGGGGATGAAGCGGCTGG
>FWWL01010776.1_pt1 | contig 10361 bp, 10 predicted proteins | sample 2228331 | NCBI WGS metagenome assembly FWWL01 (sample SAMEA103939775, study PRJEB20133) | metagenome
GTCTTATTCAGCAAGTACGCTGTCCAAACTGATAGGCGCTTCCTCCCGCGCGACGAAGGCGCTTCGGTGGTCCCTGTCGAGCATCGCGAACCCCTGGGGATCGTCTGTGAGCACTTTATAAGATGCCTTCAGAGCGGGGAGCGCCCGCGCAGCGATGGGCGCGACGGGCTCAGAGTGCTGCGCGTCTTAGAAGCAGCGCAGAGATCGCTCGATTCTCAAGGGGTAGCTATAGGGCTATGAGCGAGAAATATTTTGTGCACGAGTCGTCGTACATTGATGAAGATGTCCAGATTGGCGAGGGCACAAAAGTTTGGCACTTCTGTCACATCATGAGCGGGGCACGGATTGGGAAGCACTGCACCTTAGGGCAGAACGTCTTCATCGGGCGAGACGTTGTTATCGGCGATGGGTGCAAGATTCAAAATAACGTCTCGGTCTACGAGGGCGTCACCCTTGAAGAGAACGTCTTCTGTGGGCCGTCCATGGTCTTCACCAACGATTTGAACCCGCGAGCAGCTTTCCCCAAGGGGCGGGAGCGCTTCGTCAAAACATTAGTGAAGCGCGGCTGTACGATTGGAGCCAATGCGACCATCGTCTGCGGGGTCACCCTGGGAGAGTATTCGTTTGTCGGCGCGGGCGCAGTTGTCACTAAAGACGTGCCGCCGTATGCTATTGTCTATGGTGTCCCGGCACGGGTGCACGGTTGGATCTGCGAGTGCGGCGAGCGATTAACTTTCACAAACCAATCCGCGCAATGCTCGTGCGGGCGCCGCTACCATCAAGAGAGCAAGGAGCGCATCGTCAGGCTATGAACATTCCCATTCTCGATCTCAAGAGACAATATCACTCAATAAAATCTGAGATTGACCGCGCCATCGCCCGCGTGATCGAATCCGGACAGTTCATTTTGGGTCCTGAAGTCGAAGCCTTCGAGCGCGAGGTAGCTCAGTATGTGGGCGTCAAGCACGCCATCGGCGTCGCGAGCGGAACCGATGCCCTCTGGCTGGCGCTCAAAGCTGCTCAGATCGGTCCTGGAGATAGAGTTATCGTGCCTAGCTTCACGTTCTTTGCCACGGCCGGGGCCGTCTGCAACGTCGGCGCTACGCCCGTCTTCGCCGACATCGACCCCAAGACTTTTAATATCAACCCTGGCTTCGTTCAAGACTTGCTCGAGTCGAACGCTCAGCTTCAAGAACGCACCAAAGCGATCATCCCTGTTCATCTCTACGGCCAGCCCGCCGACATGGACGCGCTGTTAGATATCGCTCAAAGATATAAGCTCACGGTGATTGAAGACGCTGCCCAAGCTATCGGGGCACACTATAGAGATCGCACGGTGGGGACGCTAGGGCATCTGGGATGCTTCAGCTTCTTCCCCACCAAAAATTTGGGCGCTTACGGCGATGGCGGGCTTGTGATCACCAACGACGACGCGCTCGCTGAGAGAGTCCGACTACTGAGAGTGCACGGCTCAAAGCCTAAGTACTACCATCATATCGTGGGCACGAACTCTCGATTGGACGCGCTCCAAGCAGCAATTCTGAGAGTCAAGCTCGCTCATCTCGCTGCGTGGACTCGCAGCCGGCAACAGATCGCTTCCCAGTACGATCAAGCGTTCTCTCATCTTGAAGGGCTGACGGTGCCGTACCAAGCGCCAGACCGAACGCATATCTATCATCAGTACACGATTCGGGTCTTGGGTGGGCGGCGCGATGCACTGCAAAAACATCTCAAGGAGCACGGCATCGGCACGGAGATCTATTACCCCTTGCCGTTGCACCTGCAGCCGTGCTTTGCGCATCTGGGGTATAGAGAGGGGCAGCTTCCAGAGAGCGAGCGGGCGAGTCGCGAAGTCTTGTCTCTTCCGATCTTTCCGGAGTTGACGGAGGAAGAACGAGAGTATATTATAAGAACGATCAAAGGCTTCTGACGCAGGGAGTAATACCCGATGAGAAAAAAGTTTTAAAGCTCACGTGCCTGATTAGAAAAGAAGGAGATCTCTACTCCTCTCTCTGTCTAGAGCTGGACGTTGCCTCGTGCGGCAAAACTCGAGAAGAAGCTTTTGAAGGGCTGAAAGCCGCTGTGGAAACCTATGTCAACTACTTAGTCGAAGAAGGTAGAGAGGATGAGATCTATCGTCCCGTTCCTCAGGAGGCAATCCGAGAATTTCTGCTGGGAGATGTAGAAACAAGAAAGCTGATTACAATTTACGCGGTGCCCCTAGAGTTTTCTTATGCTGCGTGAGCTTTCCAGCGAGGACGTAGCGAAGCTACTTCAAAAGATTGGTATTCACTTCAAGCGGCACGGGAAAGAAGACATCTATGAAGGGCGGTTCCGGGGCAAAGTGCGGGTAGTGATCGTGCCGAGAAACAAAAAGAGCATTCCAAAAGGAACGTTAGCTAGTATTCTCCGTCAAGCCGGAATTACACGCAAAGAAGCGGAGAAGAGCTATGAAACTCTTGAATATTGTCGGGGCACGACCGCAGTTCATCAAAGTCGGCTCCATTTTGAAGATGTTGTTGTTAGAGAAGTCTGCTATAATGATTCATATGAACTTAGGAGGAGTGCAGAAAGAAGCGTTCCTGGTGGGGGTGCTGTGCGTAACTTTTCGGGAGGAAACAGAATGGGTGGAGACAGCAGAAACGAGCTGGAACCTCCTTGTGAGTTGTGATCTTGAAAGCATCGTCCAAGCTGCTTTAGGGTCTCCCTCTACATCCGCTATCCTTACAACAGAGACGGCCGGGTAGCTGAAAAGGTTGTTATATTGTTAAGGAGTACTGCTCATGCACAACAAGAAATGGTTGCTTCTCGCAGCCGTATGTTTAGTGGGGATAGTGGTCTCGACGTTGTTCTTAATCCATCATAAGCAGATGCCTCCTTTCCTAGATAAGCAGCTTGTTACGCCCTTATTTGATAAGGCTTCCAAGCACTTGTCGCCAGATCTGGCTGGATATGGATTCGATCCTAACTATCAAGATATGCCGCGCTATTATCCTATGGCATATGCGTGTTATGCATCAGCCCAGGCAATCCACGCTAAGAAGACAGGAAGTTCCGCTTCACGTCGGAACGCGGAAATTGCTGCGAGATGGCTGGTGAAGAACCGGGATCTTAACGAAGACAGTATCATGGGCTGGGGATTGCCGTTCTCATGGGACGCTTTCGGAGACGGGAGTACTAATCCAAAACACACAGTCTATGGCATAACTACGGCACTTGCGATATATGCGCTCCTTGATGTGTACGACCTAACCAAAGAGAAGGAGTTCCTCGATACAGCGTTGGCAGCCCTTGGTGGTTATTGGGCCCACTTCACTATTCTTTCAGATGGTACAGGTTATTTCTGGTATTCCGAACAGGTCTCTGATGCGCAACCCGTTCCCAATGTCTCGGCAATGTTAGCAGGGGCCTACGCCAAAGCGGGAGCGATTAGTGGGAGGGAGGATTTTAAAGAAATTGCCCTTGCTGCGGCGCACTATGTCATTAAACGTGCACTGGAAGGTCCACACGGAACATTCTGGCCTTACATAGTTGGGAAAACCAAACCCAATCCCGATTGCCATGCCCCTTACGTTGTTGTAGGGCTTTCAAACGTGAAGCGCTTCGCCGGTCTCAAGTATGATTTGTCTGATGCCTATAAGTACTTGCAAGCGTTCATTAAACCTGGAATGGTGACAGCATTTGTTGAAACAGATTCACCCGCAAGGGTGTGGGGCCCAGGATATCTGATGTATGCTCTATGTGCCAACGGTCAACGAGACGTCGCACAGAAGATCCTGCCAATTCTTAAGACCTACGAGTATTCGCCGGGTTTGTATGGACTATACCCGGGCGACAAGGTAATGTTCCCAAGGTTTCAGACCCATGTTCTTTTAGGTTTGGCAGAATGCGGATTCTGAGCGAATCTCATCAATGTCATGCAATGAAGCCAAAGAAGCAAATGACTAAGGTATGCATCGTAGTTCGGAATACCCTTGTGAGAGACCGACGGACACTCACCGAAGCACAAACACTCGCGCTCTTCGGCCTAAATGTGGTCGTCATTGGGCTTTGGAGCAAGAATCTACCAAGACAAGAACAACGCGAAGATTTCATAGTCAAGAGAATTATTCCCGCTAGTCATAGATTGTCCACTACAGGGATCCATTGGTATAAGAGCTTGATCAAGGCACTGCCCTCTCCATTTAAAAGATATTTACGGCGAATCAATCCATTCGTTTTTGCAATCATTAGGAAAATAGCAAGGATAGTAAACAAACCTTTGACTTATCTATTTCTCGCATCAGCTTCCCTACGAGAGCAGGCTGATTACTATCATGCCCATTTCCCTACTTCCCTTATGGCTTTAATATGGATAGTCAGTATTTTGTTGAGACGCCCCTTTATCCGCGACTATAACGATATAATAGTCATATCGCATCGCAATAAATCAAAACCATATTATGAACAGGAAATTTTATGGAACAAGGAATTAAGCCTTGGGGAAATTAGACGGATTGAGAATGTCATCAATGCAATTCCTGAAGGGGTAAATTCGATCTTGGATGTGGGGTGTGGTGATGGTCGTATTACCAATAGGCTTTCCACCTTATACGGCCATGTAGTGGGGTTAGATCGTAGCTGCGCTGCACTCCGCCATGTTCAAACCCAGACTGTCCAAGCTTCCGCAGACGCCATCCCATTTGGTGACCAAACTTTCGATCTTGTAATAGCAACAGAGCTCCTGGAACATCTGCCTAAAACTATTTATGACCGCGCTCGTGAGGAGATCCAACGTGTGGCTAAGAAGTGGATTTTAATAAGTGTTCCATGGAAAGAGTATCTAAACATTGCTTATGCACGGTGCCCATGTTGTAACATTGTTTTCCACGTAAATTACCATCAACGTAGCTTTAGTGAGAGAAAACTCAGGAAATTGTTTGAACCGCGGTTCAAACTAATCTCCCTAAAAGAAACAGGCTCCGAACGACGCAACTACGTTAGTGTCCTCCTTTGGATAAAACAGCGTGTTGGTGGAGTTTGGACCCGGACTCCAACCACCGTGTGTCCATGTTGTTTGGTTTCTCTTTGTCCTGGGAAATTTCCCGAGCAAAACGCAATCAGTTGGTTTTGTGACAAATGGAATGCTACAATAACAGCACGGAAAGTTCTTGAAAAGAGCCATGTAATCGCTTTGTACCAACGACGGGAGATTGATAATGCAGGGTAAGGTTTACATGTTCGTTATGAACAATTGTGCCCATGATGCTCGCGTGCTTAGAGAAGCGCGGACTCTAGCACAGGCAGGCTATAAGGTTACAGTAATTGCTGTCCTAGATAAGATTACGGAGCCCCATGAAGTCAAAGATGGCTTCGAGATCATCCGCGTTGTCAAGCACCCTTTGCACTACAAAATCTTGCGTTTAGTTCGTGGGACTAAAGCACTTGCCCGTCGCCTCGTGCTAGTGCTTGCCCGGCGTTTAGTTCGTGGGACTAAAGCACTTGCCCGTCGCCTCGTGCTAGTGCTTGCCCGGCGTTTAGCTCGTGGGACTAAAGCACTTGCCCGTCGCCTCGTGCTAGTGCTTGCCCGGCGTTTAGTTCGTGGGACTAAAGCACTTGCCCGTCGCCTCGTGCTAGTGCTTGCCCGGCGTTTAGTTCGTGGGACTAAAGCACTTGCCCGTCGCCTCGTGCTAGTGCTTGCCCAGCGTTTAGCTCGTGGGACTAAAGCACTTGCTTGGCTTGCTTCGATAAACTTCTTGAAGTTTCAAGGATGGGCCTTAGGAGTCCCTCGCAACCGATTCTTAAAAGGAAAAGTCCACTTCAGCGTAGCAGTACTTCTGCTTTACCCCTTGTTCTTTGCCAAGAATTCCTTGCTTTACACTATCAAAATTGCACGATGGTTCCTCCAAAGCTTATTGCGGCTTGCAGACGTAGCTTTGTTCAGATCTCTGATGTTGTTTCACAAGCCTTTAAGCTTCTTGGATTACTACATCCGTGCCTACCATATCGTCCGCAACTCCCCTGGAGATATCTACCATGCCCATGATTTTAACACTCTGCCGGTCGCTTGGTGGGCTAAGAAAAGGCTCGGGGGCAAATTAGTTTACGATTCGCATGAGCTATTTGTTGAACGCAATACTCCGACCCCCTCTAGTTACATCAGCAAGTATATGATTGGCAAGATAGAAGCGTTCTTGATTCACAAATGCGATGTCGTGATTACGGTCAACGAATCTATTGCCAAAGAACTCGCTCACAGATATGGGATCGAACGTCCCCGTGTGCTCATGAATGCCCCGCCATCACCGAAGGAGCCTCGCTTTGATCCGGAGCGCTCGCTTAGAGCAACTCTTGGGATTTCAGGACAATACAAGATCTTGCTCTACTCAGGAGGCATCACTTTTGGAAGAGGCCTCTCCCAAGTAATTGAAGCCATCGAATATCTCCCGTACTGTCATCTTGTGATAATGGGGTATGGGGCGGAGAGCTACATTGAATACTTGAAAGATGTGGCGGCGAAAGAAGGCGTGAGTTCAAGGGTCTCATTTTTTGGGCCGGTCCCCTCAGAAGAGGTAACTGCATTTGCTTCGACTGCGGATCTAGGCATTGCACCTATTGAGAACAGATGCTTGAGCTATTATTACTGCTCTCCCAACAAGCTCTTCGAATATATAGCTGCTGGCCTTCCAGTAGTAGCAAGTAACTTTCCTGAACTGAAGAGGATCATCGAAGGTTATGGCTTGGGAACGACTTTTGACCCAGAAGACCCACGGGATATCGCTAGGGCAATTAATGAAGTGCTTAGCGACCCAGTAAAATATGAAGAGATGCGCCAGAACGCCCTCAATGCTGCGAAGATCTTTAATTGGGAGAATGAATCAGAGAAGCTATTAGCTATTTACAAATCCTTGGAAGGGGATCACAATGTTTGAACAACTGCAAGCGCTCTGGTCCTGTAGGGATCTTATCAAATATTTCATCCGTACTGATCTTAAGGCTACCTATAAGCATAAGGTGCTAGGATTCATGTGGACGCTGCTCGACCCACTCATGATGATGTTAGTCTACACCCTGCTCGTTGCCTTCATCTTCAAACGAGGCAGCCCTCAGTTTCCTGTGCTCCTCTTCTCTGCCTTGTTAGCGTGGCGATGGTTCACTTACTCCTTAGCAGGATCCGTGACATCTATCACAAGTAAGGCTAAGCTCATTCAGACAGTCTACTTCCCCAAGATTGTGCTGCCCATGAGTCGTGTGCTTGTTGGCTTGATCAACTATGCTTTGGGCCTCATCGCATTGATCCCATTGCTTTTCCTCTTCGAAGCGAAATTCACCTTAAATCTGCTATGGCTCCCTGTGCTCATTGGCATTCAATTCCTCTTCACTCTCGGGGCCTCTCTATTCTGTGCCACTCTCGGCGTCTATTTTCGCGATTTGGAGAACATTTTGCAGTTCGGACTTCGTATCTGGTTCTACCTCTCTCCCGCTCTTTACTCGGTGATGGATACCGTGCCCTCAACATTGCTTCCCATCTACATGCTGAACCCCTTTGCCGCCTTATTTGAGTCGTATAAGAACATACTAGTGCGAGGTTTCCCCCCTTGCGGCGAATATGTGCTCATTGCTGCTGTGCTTGCAGTGCTCGTCTTGCTGGGAGGACTCTTACTCTTCACAGCCAAAGAAGCGCAGTTTGCTAAGGATGTGTAATGGAAATCATCAAGGCTGAAAACGTAGGCGTAAAGTTTAAACTACACCAAGAAAGAAGAGGTACTATCAAGGGCCTCTTAGCACGCACCCTAGCTAATGAGCAAAGTAAAGACCAAGAGTTTTGGGCACTACGAGGGGTCAGCTTCAGCGTCGACAAGGGGCACACCCTCGGGGTCATTGGGAGGAACGGTTCCGGGAAGAGTACATTACTACGAGTCATCGGGAGGATCTTTACCCCCGATGAGGGCTCTCTTGAAGTCCGTGGAACAGTTTCCACCTTGCTCTCCATCACAGCAGGGTTTCAGCCAGAGCTTTCCGGTTTAGAGAATATCTACTTAAATGGGATTCTAATGGGATTCAGGGAACCGCAGATTGACTGCGTCTTGAAAGATATTATAGAATTTTCTGAATTGGGGAGGTTCATTGAGGCCCCTGTAAAGACGTACTCCTCGGGAATGTATGCTCGCTTAGGTTTCTCGATCGCTATTCATCTTCTTAGGGACATCATACTTATAGATGAGGTTCTAGGTGTAGGTGATGCTAAGTTTCGTCAGAAGTGTGAGAGGAAACTCAAGGAGCTAATGGATGAGGGAAGGACTATTGTCTTAGTAAGCCATAATATGGGGTTCATCAAGAAGTTTGCAGACAAGGTAATTTGGCTGGATCACGGGAGGGTGCGGGCTGAAGGACCCCCTGAAGAGGTAATCCAACAATACCTCTCGCTTTAATCTTCAAGAAAGTTATGAACATTTGGATTTTCAATCACTATGCCCATCCGCCAGATCTGCCTGGCGGGACTCGTCACTACGATATCGGTCAAGAGTTAGTGAAGCGTGGACATCGAGTAGCTATCTTTGCTTCGAGCTTTCATCACTACCTCCATCGAGAGGTTCGCTTGCAGCCCAAGGAAGATTGGAAGATCGAAGATGTAAATGGGGTCAAGTTCGTGTGGGTTCGCACGCCGCCCTATCAGCGCAACGACCGGCGCCGGGTGCAGAACATGATAGCGTTTGCGCTCCGTGTCTGGCGGCTTGGGCGAAATATTCCTAAACTCGCACCAGAGATCAAAAATCCCGATGTGGTGATCGGCTCTTCACCACACTTATTGACTCCTCTGGCAGCTTATGGAGTCGCTCGACGTTACCGAGTGCTATTTGTTATGGAAGTTCGAGATCTCTGGCCACAAACGATCATTGACATGGGGGAGCTGAGTGCTCGCCATCCTATCATAAAAGCGCTACAGATGCTCGAAAGATTTCTTTATCGTCGAGCAGAGCGGATCATCACGTTGCTGCCCTTGGCACACGAGTACATCAGCGGCTGCGGGATTCCTCGCGAGAAGATCGTTTGGATTCCCAACGGTGTTGATCTTTCGAAATTTGCTCTTGCCACCAACACCTATGACTCTGACGAAGCATTCACGGTGATGTATCTTGGCGCACACGGGCAAGCCAATGCCCTCGATGTGCTGCTCCATGCAGCAAAGATTGTCCAAGACCAAAGCTATCAAGAGATCAAATTCGCCCTCATCGGCGACGGCCCTGAGAAACCCAGGCTCATGGCTTTGGCCAAAGAGCTTGGCCTTCGTAATGTGGACTTCCGCGAGCCGGTGCGAAAGAGCGAGGTGCCCAAAATACTTCGTGATGTCGAAGCTACAGTATTTATCCTACACGACCTGCCTCTGTACAGGTATGGAATTAGCGTAAATAAGCTCTTTGACTACTTAGCAGCGAGCAAACCGCTGATCCTTGCAGGGAGCCCTTCTAATAACCCTGTTGCCGAAGCCTGCTGTGGCCTCACCGTCCCGCCACAAGACCCACAAGCCCTCGCTGACGCTATCATAAAGCTCTATCACATGCCCCAAGAAGAGCGCGAGGCGATGGGGCGCCGCGGGCGCGAGTACGTCGAGCAATATCACGCTATCCCCCTGTTGGCGGAGAAATTCATTCGATGCCTTGAAGACGCTCGGTAATTGGAGTGTGCTCCAAGATTTGGACCATAAGCGCGAGCTGAGGAAAGGTGGCGCTCTGCAGTAGATGTGGTGCATTTTCACTGATACATGGGGTTGGATAGCCCTTCACAACAAAAGGGAGCCCCGTCATGAGGAGATTAAGGCTTTTTATCAAAGCTTCCGCGATCAGAAGGGCACAGTGTATACGACGGATTACGTGTTAGATGAGACCTTCACCCTGCTCTTTAGAAGGCTTCCCTTCTCTCAAGCTCGGGAATCGCTGGAGTTGTTAGAAATGGGTGGGAATGGGCTTTCGAATCCTTCCCTACTAGCTGCCACAAAGGTAGACCGGGCGGCGCTGGAGAAGTATCTGGAGAAGTATAATGGGGAGCAAGAGAGCGAGAAGCTGTTGGCACTGTATGAGAAGGTGCTCAATATTTAGGTTGGCCGACTCAACGACTGGGAGCAGGGTTTTGTGTTGACACTCCTCTTCAGATTGGTAAGCTTGGCCGAGACTCCAGCCCGACGGGAAGGGATAGTGATGAAGATGGCAAAGATCCAGAAGCGTTACAAGAACGAGTGGGTACCCATCGAGTATACCAAGCTCGATGAAGAGCTGAAAGGCGATGGGGCGCCGCGGGCACGAGTACGTCGAGCAATATGCGGCGTTTGACTATGTAGCTACAATATGCTACAATGTAGTCACACAGTGCTGCACTATAGAAAG
>FWWL01010777.1_pt1 | contig 10359 bp, 10 predicted proteins | sample 2228331 | NCBI WGS metagenome assembly FWWL01 (sample SAMEA103939775, study PRJEB20133) | metagenome
AATGTCTGGATTTGATATCAAAGACCCCAAGTTGGCAGAAGGCGGACGATTGCGGATCGAATGGGCTGAACGTGAAATGCCCGTTCTCCGTTCTATTCGTGAACGTTTTGCCAAAGAACGCCCCCTGGCTGGAGTTAGAATTTCTGCCTGTCTGCATGTCACCACTGAAACGGCAAATTTGATGCGCACGTTACAGGCTGGTGGTGCTGATGTTGTCTTGACCGCTTCTAACCCCTTATCTACTCAGGATGATGTGGCGGCAGCATTGGTCAATGTGTTTGAAATTCCCACCTTTGCCATTAAGGGTGAGGATAATGTGACCTACTACAAGCATTTGCGCGCGGCTCTGGATCATCAGCCCCATTTGACTATGGATGATGGTGCAGACCTTGTCAGTACTCTTCACAAGGAAAGACGAGATTTGCTGGCAAATGTTGTCGGTGGAACCGAAGAAACCACAACCGGAGTCATTCGACTTCGTGCCATGGCAGCGGATGGCGCGCTGGCTTTCCCAATCATCGCTGTGAATGATGCACTGACCAAGCATTTATTTGACAACCGTTATGGTACAGGACAATCCACAATCGATGGAATTGTTCGCGCTACCAATGTGTTACTGGCTGGAAAAGTGTTTGTGGTTGCCGGCTATGGCTGGTGTGGACGTGGTTTAGCAAGCCGCGCTCGTGGGATGGGATCCAATGTCATTGTAACGGAAGTGGATCCATTGAAGGCTCTGGAAGCAGTGATGGATGGATACCGGGTCTTGCCGATGAGCGAGGCGGCAAAAATCGGCGATATCTTCTGTACGGTTACAGGCGACATCAATGTGATTGACCGTCATCATTTTGAGGTCATGAAGGATGGCGCAATCGTTGCCAACTCCGGACACTTCAATGTAGAAATTAATATCCCCGCTCTGGAAGAAATGTCTCAGTCGAAGCGGCTGGTGCGTCCATTTGTAGAAGAGTACACCCTCAAGGATGGACGGCGAATCTATTTACTGGGAGAAGGGCGCTTGATCAATCTGGCGTCTGCTGAAGGACATCCGGCGAGTGTCATGGATATGTCTTTTGCCAACCAGGCTTTGAGTGTGGAATATATGCTGAAGCATCATGCTGAATTGGAGAAGAAGGTATATTCCGTTCCCGAAGCCATTGATCAGGAAATTGCGCGGTTGAAACTGCAGTCGATGGGTATTGAGATTGATACGCTCACTGCTGAGCAAATTCAATACCTCAATTCCTGGGAAGAAGGCACATAAATCGTTGAATGAAAAGATGCCGGGCTGGGTTGCATCCCTAGCCCGGTTTTTTTTATTTTACAGAGATGACTCTGGCTTTTGTAAATTCTCTTAAAAGGAGTGGAGAGACCGGGAACACAGAATTAGGAGTTCCTGCCGCTGCCCACACCACGGAATATTGGAGAAGATCCTCGTCCAGGTAGGTGGGAAGGGGTTGCTGGTGTCCAACGGGAGGAACTCCGCCGATGGAAAATCCGGTAATTTGTTGAACTTCCTGCGGTGTGGCTTTTCTGATTTCATCCTTGAGAAGATGTGCCACCTTGGGTTCGTTGACCCGATTTTGTCCGCTGACCAGCAACAAAATGGGAGTCTGGGACTTTGAAAGAATAAAAATCAGTGATTTAACAATTTGTCCAATTTCACACCCAAGCGATTGCGCCGCTTCCATGGCTGTTCGGGTGCTGGTGGGTAATTCCTGTACCTTTCCGGAATACCCTAGATCATTCAGAGTGGTTTGGACTTTTTCTGCCAGTGGGTGCATCGTTTTCTTCCTCACCGGATAGGGAATTCGCAATCCCAAATTTGTCGAAGGAATTCCTTTAATTGCCAGATCCCCTGTTCAACAGGCGCGCAATCAATGTACTCTTCAGAAGTGTGTGCTTTTGCACCGTTTGTGATTCCAATGGTAACGGCTGGCTTCCCAAGGCTCAATGGGAGATTGGCTTCCGTAGAAGCGATTTCACATCTTGGAGGAATGTTAATTTGTTGTAAGATGTTTTCCAATAAGGTTACCAGAGGATGATTCTCTGGAATGCTTCCTGCTGGGCGATTCCCAATGGGGGTGAGAGATATCTTGACTGAGCCGGACTCAAATCGCCGGTCGGTTTCGTATAGCAAATTCTCGATCCTTCTCAATGTCTCAGAGGTTTCAGATCGGATATCCACTTCAATCATTGCCTGTGAGGCGATACTGTTGATTGAGGTTCCTCCATGGATGATTCCAATGTTCAGGGTAGTGCGGGGAATAGTGGGGAGTGGAATATCTAACAGGGCTCTGGAGAAGCGGATGATTTCATGGATCGCGGATGGGGCTCCGGCATCTGACCAGGAGTGACCTCCAGCAGTGTGAATCTCGACTCGGTATCGACTCACTCCCAATCCTCGATGAAGAATACACCCTAATCCCATGCCTTCTAAAGAAATATATACCGTTGGCACCCCTTCAAAGCGTTTCAGAAGGGCTTTCATCCCCCTTAAGTTTCCCAATCCTTCTTCGCCAGTTGTCGCAACCAGCCAGATGTTTCCTCTTGTGGAAGGGTTCTCATCAATCAAGGAGGGCAGATTCAGTAAAGTTGCGCAACCAAGCGCATTATCTCCAATACCCGCTCCATAAATTCGATCATTTTCTCGAACGAGGCGAAGAGGAAATTCTAAAGGAAACACGGTGTCCATGTGTGCGGTAATGACCACCTGGAAGGTGGTAAGATACCCTGGGACAAGAGTCAGTACGTTCCCTGCCTCATCCATTTCGGGATGAAGTTGTTTGGACTCGTTCCAGCGTGAAAAAATTAAATCCGCTCGTGCTTGCTCATGGAAGGTTGGCGCGGGAATTTGTTGGATGATGCAAGCATCTTCGATCACTCTTTGGGCGATTTCCTGAAGAGCGGGTATCATACCTGCCTCACTCGCTCTCTAAGGACTTCTAAACGGGCTTTTTCCAGTCCGGGTAACGCATCCAGTGCATAGAAGGGGTCAATTCCTTCGACTACAAAGGAAGAAGAAATACTCCCTTGCAGAGCGGCTTGCACAGGGTCGTAAGTGGTGTAATACCCAACAAGAAATCCCCCACAAAATGCGTCGCCTGCGCCTGCCGGACAGCGGACGTTTGATGGATATGCAGGAATGATCCATTTTTTACGGGATGCTTTTTCGTAAAGGTACTGCCCTTGGGCACCTCGACGAATTACCACAAATTCACATCCCATAGAGGCGATAGTTTCTGCCATTTCCCATAGGTTCTCGGTTTTTCCGGAAAATAAACGGGAAATTTTCTTTTCGCTGGTGTGAAACACACTCAAACCATTCACCAACAAAGGAAGATCATCCCAAAAAGCAGGATCCATGTACCCTTTACCTGCATCCAGAGAAATCGTGTTGATTTGTCCTTGTCGTAATGTAGCCGGGAGTAAGATGTGGGAAAGATAATCTATTGAACAAATGTGAACTGCAGAAGCATCAAGATATTCGGCTGGAATATCATTACTCCGAATTGTGAAAGGTCCCGGTTTACTTCTCGAGTCTATCAGATTTGAATTGGCTTTAAATCCAATAAGCTCTCGGGGAAATGGTCGATTTAGTGCACTTAAGAAGAGTTCTAGATTCTCTTCCTCTTCAAAACTGGTATTTTGATAGACGATTAATTCCCGATGATCAATGGTTTCTTCTGTTTGTTGAATTCCACGGATATCAAAGTTCCAACGTTTGATTTTTTCCAGCCATTCCTCTGGATAATCCGGGCTTACCCGGGCAACAATGCCGATATCTTTTTCCCAAATAGCGGCTCCCACCGCAGTGTAAAGGGCGTTTCCCCCCGGCTGATTTTCAATAAATTCTTCATTGGGTAAAGCAATAAATGTCTTTCTAAGTTGACCAATAATGACAAATCTTAATGGAGATACAGGCAAGTCCATAATTTCCGGGTAGGAAAAAGTTATCTACTACTCAATTCAGAGAGAAGTCGCAACACAGCCATGAGCCCTACACCCACTTTTACACCATCACCTGCGGTAAGTTTGGGAGGCTGTCCCGTTTTCTCTCCCGATTGTATGAGTACTAATGCACCAATAGCACCAGTAACCGCACCCACCAGAATTCCTATCAAGAGGGTTTTCTTCTTCCAGTCCATATTTCATGCTCCTTTTTTGTTTTTCAAGGCTTTGATCGAGGATAAAGCACTATCGATCTTAATCCATGGGGAAATGATAGCATTGCAAACGGATTGGGTTTGCTTTTCTATTCTGGAGAACACTTGTTGAATTTTTGCCATCCATTCAGGCATTTTTTTAATGAAGTGGCTCAAACCTCGAATACTTAGGACCAGGAGGATGAGATTGAGCAGGCTAATGAATAAAATCGGGGTGATCAACAAAATGGCAGAAATATTTCCCCAATGATTGATTAGGAGACTTTTTTGAACTGTCCCTAGAATAGAAAACCCTGTTAATATCAGGACAATCAGAAGAGTAAACCCAAGAGGTAGAATTATCTGCTCTCGGACTTCTTTCTGATGGGTCTGGTTTGGAGAACCTTGTGGGGAAATACTTTTCTGTGCCATGACCTAATTTTATACTATTTCTACAATTCACAGCATACTGTAATGGATTTAAAGCGTTTTTATATACGCAATTTTCTTTGTTTTCAAGTATAATAATTCAAGAATATCTTGTCGGTTGCCCGACATCAGAAATTATGGCTTAAACCTTTCGAAATTGGACCACTCCAGCAGGAGTGTTTTGAGAAATTCGAGAAAATTGGTTAAGGATGATGTGAAGAGGTCTTTTGGCTGTGATCATTTTGAGGAACTGGTTTACTGTCCGGGGACCTTTTTGTCCGATACCACTGTGATTCAGGGAATAATCGGTTACATCAAGGAATAGCATTTATTACCTGAATCATCTTAATCGCTCCGTGGTGATTGTGTCATCGAAGGTTTAAGCCGCACTCGGATGAAATTGCGGCTTTTAGGTTTTTAAATGGCTGGTGTTGTTACTGCTCTGGTATCGCAAAAACGAAATGCTCAAAGGATCAATGTATTCATTGATGGCGAATACGCTTTTTCGCTCTCGAGAATTGTCGCCGCATGGTTGAAAGTTGGACAGTTTTTGACGGATGAAAAAATTGAGCAGTTGAAGCATGAGGATACCAGAGAAGTGGCAATGCAATCTGCCCTGAGGCTCATCAGTATTCGACCCAGGTCCGAAGCAGAGATTCGAGAGCGTCTTCAATCAAAAAACTTTCCTGAGAACATCGTGGAAAGCGTTCTTTCCCGTCTCAAGGAAAGTGGTCTTTTAGGGGATATCGAATTTGCCCGGATGTGGTCGGAACAAAGGCAAGTTTTTCGCCAGAAAAGCCGCAAAGTTATCGCGATGGAACTTCGTCAAAAAGGGGTGACAGACGAGATCATTCAAGAGGTTCTCGCGGAATCTCCTGAAGACGATCAGACTGCCTATCTTGCAGCACAGAAATATCAGAGGCGGATTAATCATTTAGATAAAAAGAATTTTCTTCAAAAAATGATCACTTATCTTGCCCGAAGAGGTTTCTCCTACGAGGTGTCTCGCGATACGGCAAATCGTCTTTGGGAAGAGATTTCTGACAGTTCCTCTAATTTCGTTGGAAGAGAGGATATAGAAATATGGGACAATTTGGATGGGTAATCATACTTGTGGTGTTGATTCTTGAGATCATTCTTGGAATTGGGGTTGTCTATTTCCTCAATCGAAAGTATCGAGAAGAGTACCGGAAGCAACAGGAAGCCAAAGCCGATAACATCATCAATCAAGCCACAGAAAAAGCGCGTGCCATTCAACTCGAAGCCAAGGACAAGGCTCTAAAAATTCAGCAGGAAGCGGAAACAGAAATCAGCCGCAGACGTCAGGAACTTGCTCGAGAGGAAGAGCGGTTAACCAAACGAAGAGCCGAGTTAGATCATCGCATGGAGCGTTTGGAACAACGCGAACAGATGTTGAACAAGCGGCAAAGTGCGATTGATAAACGGGCTAATGAGATTGAGAAACTGTACTCTGATCAAATGCTTGAACTCCAGCGCATTGCCGAAATGAGCAAGGAACAGGCACGTGAGGTGCTTCTGCAGGAAGTGGAAAAAGAAGCCCGCAATGATATGGCGCGCATTATTCGGCAAATTGAAGCCGAAGCACGGGTGGAAGGCGAAAAACGCGCTCGTGAGATCATTGCCGATGCTATTCAGCGAGTAGCCTCTGAACATGTTTCTGAGGTGACTACCTCGGTGGTTTCCCTTCCCAATGATGAAATGAAGGGAAGAATTGTTGGTAGAAATGGACGGAACATTCGTACCTTTGAACAGTTGGCAGGAGTAGATGTAATAGTGGATGATACGCCTGAAGCCGTCACCATCTCCTGCTTTGACTCAGTACGACGCGAAGTGGCTCGCCGCGCCTTAGAGCGTTTGATTCTGGATGGCAGAATTCATCCGGCTCACATTGAGAAAATTCTCAACGAAGAACAGCGCAACGTGGAAAAGGATATAGAGGAGGCTGGGCAACAAGCCGCCTTTGATGCCAACGTTGCTGGTCTCCATCCAGAAATTCTCAAAATGTTGGGAAGATTGAAGTTCCGTACCTCCTACGGGCAAAATCAACTGGCGCATGCTGTGGAGGTGTCTCGCTTGGCGGCTGTGATTGCTTCGGAATTGGGAGCAGATGTTGAGGTCTGTAAAGCAGGCGCATTGCTCCATGATTTGGGGAAAGCCATGGACCACAATACTGAAGGCACTCATGCCATGTTAGGTGCAGAGTTTGCCCGTCGTTATGGTGTACACCCGAAAGTGGTCAATTGTATTGCATCCCATCATCATGAAGTGGAACAGGAATCTGTGGAAGCCGTGATTGTTGAGGCAGCAGATGCCATCTCTGGCGCACGTCCTGGAGCACGCCGTGAAGATTTGGAGCAATACATCAAGCGCTTACGGGCATTGGAGGAAATCGCCAACTCCTTCAAAGGCGTTAGCCAATCGTTCGCAATTCAGGCAGGACGCGAAGTCAGGATCATTGTGCGTCCCGAAGATGTGGATGATCTGGCGGCAACACGAATGGCGCGAGATATTGCTAAAAAGATCGAAGAGACCATGCAGTATCCCGGTCAGATCAAAGTAACCGTGATTCGGGAAACACGTGCAGTCGATTACGCAAAATAGGTTTTCCAGAATGTGAAAAAAGCCCGCCTTTTGGCGGGCTTTTTTATAACTTTTATAACGAGATGTATGGATTCTCCGTTTTTTCTTCCCCCACGGTTGTAGTCGGACCATGACCGCTGAGAAGTACGTAATCATCAGGCAATGGAAAAATGTGTTCAAGGATGCTCTGGTAAAGCATTTTAGGGTCTCCCCCGGGTAAATCCGTTCTTCCAACACCCCGGTAGAAAATTAAGTCCCCGGTAAACGCCATTTTTTGAGCGTGCAGGATAAAGCACACATGCCCGGGGCTATGTCCTGGGGTGTGTATGACTTCCAGGGTTACGCTCCTCAGGCGGAGTACTTGTTGGTGGGTGAGCATGATTTCAGGGTCGGGGAGCGATTTCATATGGAACCCAAAAAGGTGAGACCCACCACCATTCTTCCACAAGTCAAGGTCCAGTGAATGGAGCGCAATTTTAGCCTGGGGGAATGCTTTTCGAATGACTTCAACTCCTCCAATGTGGTCAAAGTGTGCATGCGTAATCCAAATGTTTTCAATGGAGACCTGCTTTTCCAGACAAGTTTTTACGATGGATGATGAACCAAATGCTGGATCAATCACTGCGGCAGATGAAGAATTCTGATCGATTAGTAGATAGGTATTATTGGAAAGAGGTCCCAATTCAAAGGTAAGGATTTCCAGGGTCATTCTATCTTCTCCAAATCTAAGGAATCTAAATTCTTTAAATCCTTGGATTGGCGGTTGAAAACAGTTGCTCTCAAGAAAAGGTTGAAAATCAACACAGCGCCAATCAGAACAAAGGTAAACGAATACATCCCTCTTGGTGATTGTTGGTAGAGAAATCCAGCAATTGTTGGGGCAAAAAAGGCTGCCAATCCGTTCGCAGTTTCAATCAATCCATAGGCTGTTCCAGTTTCGCTTGCCTTGATGAAGGTTCTGGCAAATGCCAGTCCCATTAATCTCATTAACCGAAATCCCCCCATGAAGAGGTAACCAAACGCAAATACGGATACACTTTGCCCTTTCCAGAAGGAAAGAACATAAATCATCCCAAGGATTTGTCCAACCAGAAAGCCATTTGGACCCTTCATTCCCCCAAAAATCATCGCAATGAGCACATTTCCAAGGCTCGCGATGGTGCCCAGGGTTCCTAAATCATTAACGGAAATTCCTGCTTCGTTGGTTAAGAAATTGGGTGTAAGTGGTTGGGGTAAATACAAGGCAAAAGAAGTGATTCCAATCGATGCCAGCAATATAAAGAACTTCTTGTTTGACAGTAATTTTGGGTGCTTTTGGGTTTCTGCGTGACTTTCGGTTTCTGCAGACTTTTTCGCGAAAAGGATGATTATGGTAGAGAGAATAAATAGACCAGCGGAAAATGGATAAATGCTTTTTATCCCGCTAGCCGTGGCAATCATCCCTCCAACTTTGGGTCCCACAATCATTCCAAGGTTGAATGCAACTGCGGTTATGGTTAACGCACGCTCAATACTCCAGTTTTCCCGAACGCTGGTGATGTAGGCATTCATTGGGGCAATGACAAACGAAGTAAGCCCATAAAGTAACATCCCCGCAATGAAAAGATTTGCTGAGGGTGCTAAAGCCATGATGATCGCCGAGGCACTTCCCAGAAACCATGAAGCCCACATGACAGGGCGATTTCCAATCCTGTCTGCAAGATATCCCGCAGGGGCTTGAGCAACCGTCATGGCAATGCCCAACGCCCCATAAATCACGCCAATGGTTACAGAAGAGGCTCCCAGTTGTTGGAGATAAACTGGCTGGAAGTAAGTGAATAAACCTTCACCAATTCCCCAAAAGAACAAAGAGATTGCGACGAGGAGAATATTTGTAGGCATTACAGATTGACCAATTCACGAGGCAAGTCTGAAAGAGAATGACAACCTTTGTTGGTGATGACCACATCATCTTCAATCCGAACTCCACCTCTACCTGGAAGGTAAATTCCTGGCTCAATGGTGAAAGTCATTCCGTTTTCAATTAGCAGAGGGTTTTCAGAAAAGAGGTAGGGTGGCTCGTGTCCCTCAAGTCCCAAACCATGCCCTGTTCGATGGGTAAAGAATTCACCATAACCAGCAGCGTCAATCATTCTTCGGGTGGCTTTATCAACTTCTCCAACAGAAATTCCACTTCGTGCGACCCTTTTCCCTTCTTCGTTTGCCTGTAAAACAATTTCAGCAATTTTTTGGAGTTCACTGTCAACTTTTCCAATTGCAAAGGTGCGGGTTAAGTCGGCGACGTATCCACGGTAGGATGCTCCCCAATCAATCACAAGGAGATCACCTGTTTGAAGAGGACGCTCCGTTGGCGTGGCATGCGGATTAGCGCTGTTTGGTCCTCCCGAAACGATAGGGTAAAAAGGAAATTCGGGATCGGAGCCATGACGGAGAAGTTGTGCTGTCAATTCTGAAGCAATTTCTTTTTCAGTTTTTCCTGGTCTAATGAAGGGGAGAGTGGCTATAAACCCTTTTTGTGCAATCTCAACCGCTTTTTGCATATATTCAATTTCTTCGTCATCTTTTTTCATTCTCATTGATGCGATGAGTTCTTCAGCATTGAAAAGCGCACAATCAGGGGCTGATTTCATGATCAGGAATAACTCCAGGGCTCGCAAGCGAACTGCCTCATATCCCACTTTTTTCTCCTTCAGGTTCAGTTGGACGCTTACCCTGTTAAAGGCACTCTGCCAGGTGTCTGGATTGTCCTCAAAGAAAACGCCTTCCAATGGGATTCGGCTTTGCCCAAGTTTTTCTTTCTCCAATCTGGGGAGAACCAGAACAGGGCGATGTTCCAGAGAAATAAACAATACCACGGGTCTTTCGCTCAGGTGAAAAGAAAGTCCCGTCAGATAAAATAATGAAGGTCCAGGATTAAAAACAAGAACGTCAAAATGATGTTCTTGCATCAGGGTTTGAAGGAGTTGATATCTTTTTTCGTCCATACAGGTTCCTCGGCGTTGAGATAGGAGAATTATATCCCTTAAAAGAAAATGGCTCCGAGAGCATCACAGAGCCATTTGACTGGGAAATTGTTCCTTACTTTATCCGCCAGTAAATCCCGTTCTCCCGTTTCATGAATTGATAATCAATGAGATATCGGCGAATGGAAGCAAAATCGTCATGATATTTCTTGAGAATTTCATTT
>FWWL01010779.1_pt1 | contig 10357 bp, 9 predicted proteins | sample 2228331 | NCBI WGS metagenome assembly FWWL01 (sample SAMEA103939775, study PRJEB20133) | metagenome
TTGACCCAACATCGACCGCTTTATCAATTCGACTCGCCCCTCGCAACTCGCCCCTCGCAACTCGCCCCTCGCCCCTCGCAACTCGCAACTCGCCCCTCGCAACTCATTTAATATACGGTCGCTCAAAGCGCACGTCGATCACAGCGCCTTGTGCTTCGCCGCGGGCAAGCAATGTTTCGGCTGCCGCTAAGTTCTCCAGCTTCTTCTCGACATTTTCGTCGTCGCCCCAATAGACCCAGTAGGACGAGCCGGGCAGGCGGAAATTCAGCCCAACCAGCGCGTTGTAACGCAGCGGCGTCACGCCGGGCAGCCGGTTGGCGAGCGCCTGGGCGCTGTGCAGCACCTCCGGGGTAATGGCGGCGCCTTTTTGCGCGCCGGGCAGCGTGGCCTCGGCAGGTGGATCGTAGATTTCGAGCAAGCCGGGCGGCGTCGCACTGCGCGGCTCGAGCGCCAGCCCGTCGTCGCGCAGCCAGCGCACACCGGCGTCCGTCGCCCACAACGCCACGGGCCGCACCTCGGTCACATCGACGGTGACTTTGGTGACGAGCGGCGAAATGTGGACACGCGCATCAGCCACATACGGATTTTTCAGCAATCGCTGTCGAATTTCATTATTGTCTAGCCAGAAAATTTGCCATCCGTCAATATCGCTGAGTGCCCAAAGTTCCTCGGCGTCAAGATAGTTGAGACCGTTGAAATGCACATCTTCGCGATAGACATACCAACGCTCGTCCAGCGAGACCCACGCCACCAGCCCGCCGATGATCGCAATCACGCCGATCACAATCCAGAGCAGGCGATTGGTTAGCACACGCCAGACGGGCCCAAGCTCGACGCGCGGCAGCGGGACGCGCCCGCCAACCGGGATACCAGGCAGCAGCGACTCGAAGGGACGCATCCGCCGCAACATCTGCTGGCGCTGACGCTGTGCGGCGCGGCGGCGGGCGGCTTCATCGTGCAGCTTGGGCTTGGCAGCGGCAGTGTGGCGCTCGACCAGCCTGCGATTCGTATTTGGCTGCTTCGGCGTTGATGATGTCGTCATACGTGACTCGTGCTCATCTCCTGGCGTTCGGCAAAACGCTCGATGGCAAGTTCGAGCAGCCGATGCACCAACTCCGGATAGGCGATGCCGCTGGCTTCCCACAATTTTGGATACATACTGATGCGCGTAAAGCCGGGCATCGTGTTGATCTCGTTTAGGAAAATCTCGTTGGTCGCACCGTCGAGCAGAAAATCGACGCGCGCCAGCCCTTCGCATTCGAGCGCCTGGAACGCCTTGACGGCGAGATCGCGCACCGCCTGCATCAATTCGCTGTCGAGCCGCGCCGGAATCAGCAACTGGCTGCCCTCGTTCTCATACTTGGCGTTGTAGTCGTAGAACTCGTTGGCTGGGATGATCTCACCGGCGATGCTCGCCACCGGCGCATCGTTGCCGAGCACGCTCACCTCGATCTCGCGCGCGGCGGGCACGGCGGCTTCGACCAGCAGCTTACGGTCATATTGCGTGGCGTGCTCGATGGCGTCGCACAGTTGCTGACGATTGCGCGCTTTGCTGACGCCGACGCTGCTGCCCATGTTGGCGGGCTTGACGAAGATCGGATAGGACAACGCCGCTTCGATGCGGCTCACGACGGTGTCCGGTTCGGCACGCCAGACACTGCGCTGCACGACGAGATGCTCCACCTGCGGCAAGCCATGAAAAGCAAAGAGCTTGCGCGCCACAGCTTTGTCCATCGCCACCGCGCTGCCGAGCACCCCGGAGCCAACGTAGGGCACATTCGCCATTTCGAGCAGCCCCTGTAGTGTGCCATCCTCGCCATACGGCCCGTGCAGCACGGGGAAGATGACATCGAGCGGCGGCAGACGCTGTTCGCTCAAGGGCCAGGCGCGCGTGGCAAGCGCTGCGCCGCGCGGAGGTGCAGCCTCACCCGCCGCCAGTTGCTGCACCTCCGCGGTGAGCTGAAGCCAGGCGTCCGGCTGCGGCAGCCAGCGCCCTTCGCTAGTGATGCCGATCGGTACGACTTCGTGACCAGCCTGGCGCAGCGCCTCCATCACATTTTTGGCGCTTGCCAGCGAGACTTCATGTTCGCTGCTGCGCCCGCCGAAGATTACCCCAACTCGATAGCTAACTCGCGCGTTCATCCATTGTTCTCCCAGTCGCCGACGAACTGTACTTCCGGCGTCAAGCGCACGCCACTGTGATTCTCGACGACTTGTTGCACATGCTTGATCAATGCCAGGACATCGGCGGCGGATGCAGCACCCACGCCGCCCGGATTGATCAGAAAATTGGCGTGCTGGCGGCTGACCTGAATTCCGCCGACCGCCGCGCCCTTCAACCCCGCCGCCTCGATCAAGCGCCCGGCATAGTCGCCCGGCGGGTTGACAAAGGTGCTGCCCAAACTCGGCTCGACCGGCTGCGAGCGGCGGCGGTGCTGCAAGTTGCGATCCGCCAGCGATTTGATCGCGTCGCCGTCGCCGCGTGCAAGCCGAAAGTTGACGCTGAGCACCACGGCGCCAAAGCCGGCATGCAGCGCATTCACGCGACCGTCGGGCAGAATGGTCGCCGCACGCTTCAGCACGCTCGACCGATACGCATAGCCCAACTGCTCCGCCGGAACCTCCTCGATGTTGTCGTCAGCGCCCAAAATCATGGCGTCGTAGAGATTGTCCTTGACCTCGCCGCCATAGGCGCCGGCGTTGTTGACGACCGCGCCGCCCACCGTTCCCGGCAGACTCACCGCCCACTCCAGCCCGGTCAGCGCCTCGCCGATCGTGCGCCGTGCCAGCCCGGCCATGCTGCAGCCGCTCTCGGCAAAGACGAAGGGCCGGTCGTCGAGCGGGAAGACGCAGCACGGCGCTTCGTCGATGCGCATTTGCCGGCAGCGGTTGTAGATCACCAGCCCGCGGATGCCGGCGTCGCTGATCAGCACATTGCTGCCACCGCCGAGCACGAAATAGGGCAGATCCATCGCCCGCGCCCAACGCACCAGCCGGATCAACTGCTCGACCGTCTGCACCACGGCAAAGTACTCGGCGGCGCCGCCGACCTTCATCGTGGTGTAGGGCGCCAGACTGACGCCGGTCTGGATGTCGACGCCGAATCGTTCCGGCGCTTTCAAGTCGAGCAATGTCGTCTGCATGAACCCAATCTCCAATCTCCAGTCTCCAATCTCTTTGTCACCAGAGATTGGAGACTGGAGATCAGCTCTTATCTGCCAACTTTTCCAGCAGCCACTCGCCGATCTTGTTGCCGTCGCCGGCGCCAAGCGTGATCACCACGTCGCCGGGCGTTACGTGCTCGGCGATATAGTCCGCAACGTCGCGCAGCGCGCCGATGTACTGGATGGCGTGGTGCGAACTCGCCGCGACCAACTCGCGGGCGTGGACGCTGCCATCATCGATCTCGCGCGCGGCGTAGATGTCGGTGACGATCACCTGGTCGGCGGCCTCGAAGCTCTCGCCCATGCGATAGAGCATGTGGCGCGTGCGGCTGTAGGTGTGCGGCTGAAAGACCGCCCAGATGCGCCGTTCCGGATAGCGCCGCCGCGCCGCCGCCAGCGTCGCCTCGACCTCGGTCGGGTGATGGGCGTAATCGTCGATCACGGTGACGCCGCCAGCCTCGCCCTTCCACTCGAAACGCTGCGCCGAGCCGCGGTAGTCGCGCAGCGCCGCCAGCGCGTCGTCCATGCTGACCTCGCACGAGACGCCGACCGCCAACGCCGCCAGCGCATTGCGCACATTGTGAATCCCTGGCACCGCAAGTTCCAGCCTGCCCTCCGGTGCATTCCACCAGACCAGATCTGCCTCGACGCCCAGACCTGGCTGCGAACGCACGTTGATCGCGCGCAGATCGACGCCTTCGTTCAATCCGTAGGTGATGGCGCGCGGCCCACGTGAGGGCGCGTATGCCAGCACCTGGCGCACACCCTCGTCGTCGGTGCAGGCCACGATCAGCCCGTCGCGGGCGACCGTTTCGCTGAACTGCATGAACGCACGCCGAAAACTGGCTGGCGTCGGGTAGCAGTCGGGGTGATCCCACTCGACGTTGGTGATCACCGCAATCGACGGCCGTAGCCCTAAAAACATGCGGTCGTATTCGTCCGCCTCGACCACGAACTCCGGCGCTGTCCCGGCGGCGCCGCTGCCAAAGTGCGGCGCCTCGGAGCCGATGATGTAGCCGCAGTCGATGCCGCCGCCGCGCAGCACCTGCACGATCATGGCGGTGGTCGTCGTCTTGCCGTGTGAACCGGCCACCGCGATCAGCCGCCGCTGCGCCAGCAATGCCGGCAGGAAGGCGTCGCGCTTCACGACCGGCAGCCCCAGCGCTTCGGCGGCGCGGCGTTCGGGATTGTGCGCATCGACCGCGCTGCTGATCAACACGACATCCGGGCGTTGCGACTGCGGCAACCCGGTCAGGTTTTCGGCACTCTGACCAATGAAGATCGCTGCGCCGCGGTCACCCAGGCGCTGCGTCGTTGCGCTCGGCTGGCGATCGCTGCCGCTGACCTGCACGCCCATCTCCAGCAGCACGGTGGCGATGGCGCTCAGACCGGCGCCGCCGATGCCGATCAGGTGAATGCGCAGCGTTGCGTCTTGTTCTGCTAACCTTGTCTGCCACGATTCAGACATATCCTGAGTTCCGTGTTTGTCTCTTCGTCACCGCAAAATGCGCAAAATCATCAACAGGGTTGCCGGCACCGCCCAAAAGACTGGATTCGGAAAGATCGCCGGCGGCAAAAATGCCAGCAGCGCCTGTCCAGTTGACGTCAGAGAGCCGGTCAACAGGTTGAACGGGTAGCGGTAGAGGTCGGCGTAATGCCAGAATGTACCGGCAACCAGATAGCCATTCAACGCACCGACGGCTAGACCAGCCAGCACACCGAAAAAACCGGTGACCTTCTTTGTGCTGAAATCGAAGGTCACGCCTTGATAGCTGACAATCGCCACAATCGTGAAGAGTGTCACAATCAGCACGAACGCCGCTTCATCGATGCGAGCCGAGTCGGAACCAAAGAGACCGACTGCCTCCACAGCTCGGCGGAACCATCCCTGTTGGCTCGCAAGTCCAAAGATCGCCACTGTGTACATAAAAATAATCGAGTTGCCAAGCTCGCGATGTGCGCCGCGCACAAGACCGACAACGGCAAAGATGGCAATGATGGCGTAAAACAGAATCTCTATCGGACCCATGATGCTGTCACTTCTTCCCAACCGCGCCGCTGCGCATGGGCCAGGCGATCAGCAGCAGCAAGACGGTGATGACCACCAACCAGCCGGTCGGCGGCATCATCACCACCCACGCCCACACCGTTTGCAGCGTTGCTGACGACAGCTCCCACAGCCGACCAACCAGGGCGAACAGACCGCCCAGCGCAGCGTTCTGCGCCTCAATCTCGGGCGCACTTTGCAGCGCGCGACTCAGATAGGGCAACAGAATGGCGGCAAGCACGATGCCGTTGATCACGCCAAAGATGATCCCCCACGCCTTGCTCTTGCTGCGTCGCATGATGCGCGGGTCGCTGGTCACCAAAAAGGTGATCAGCACGACCAACGCCCACACCAGAAACAAAAACCCAGCCTGATTTTCGTCGGTGATTACGTTTGGCGCCGCGGCGAGCGCCTGAAACGCATCCTCGCCTTCGCCGCTCAACCCGCCCGACTGCACCAGGACAACAAACTTGCCGGCGAAGTTGGTAAGTCGCACGACGATCGTGCCGCGTTCCTGCAGCACAATCCACGACACAATCGTAACCAGAAAGAACGAGAGCTCCGACACAAAGCCGCGACGATGGCCGATCCAGCCGAAGAAGAGCAGGTATAGGATAAACGCGATCAGAATCTGCGTATCAGTCGTCATGACGATTTGCCAGTTTCACTATTTCCTCAGCAATTCTTGCCGCCGCGTCCGGTTTTGCCATGGCCGCCAGCGCCATTCCCATCCTGCGCAGCCGCTCCGGTTCACTTAGCAACTGCGCCACGGTCGGCGCCAGTTGGCTCGCCAGATCCGCGTCCTCGATGATTACGGCGCCGCCGCGGCTTGCCAGCGCCTGGGCGTTGTCCATCTGGTTGACGCTATGCAGCGGGGCCAGGATCGACGGCAGCTTTGCCACCGGAAATTCGCCCAAGGTGCTGGCGCCGGCGCGCGCCACGCTCAAGTCGGCGGCGGCTAATGCCAGCGGCATCTCCTCGTGCAAGTACGTCAGCGGATGATAGCGATGGCGCACCTCTGCTGGTAGTGTATTGTCCGCCGCCCACGCTTCATACAAGGCCCAGTCACGCGTCCCGACGACGTGAATGACCTGCGCACGCTCCAGCAACGACGGCAGCGCACCCCATGTCGCCCGGTTGATCACGCGTGCGCCGCTCGAACCACCCCAGACCAGCAGCAGCGGCAGATGCGAGCCGTCCGCCTCGTCGAAAGTGGCGCCCAACGCCGCCGCCAGCCGTCGCCGCGCGTCGCTGCGATCACGCGCTGCCTCGACTAACTCGCTGCGCACCGGATAGCCGGTGACAACGGCTTTGCCAGCCGGCGCCTCGCCGCCAAACCAACGCGCCACCTCTGGAAAGCTCACGGCCACGCGTGTCGCCAGCCTGCTCAACAGGCGGATCGCATAGCCCGGCGACATGTCGGGCAGGTAGATCAGCACCGGAATCTTGCGCCGCCAACAAGCCACGACCACAGGGCCGCACACGTAACCGCCGGTCACAAAGCAGACATCCGGGCGAAAACGCTCGACGATTGCCTGGCTTTGGCGCACGCCTGCCGCCATCCGTCCCAGGTTGCGCACCAGCTTGAGCGGATTGGCGACCCGCAATTGTCCCGTGCTGACGCCCTCGAAGGGGATACCTGGACGGTCGACCAGCGCCTTTTCCATGCCGCCGTGGCTGCCGACCCAGAGTAACTGAACGGGCTGTGCAGCGCTGCTCACCGCAGCTTGCAGGGCTGCGCTACTTGCGCTTGGCTGGCTTGCCCCCTTGCCGGACTCTGCCGTCGCCGACAGAGGGTGCACGCGGTGTATTCGATTGGAAGCTGCCGGCGCGAGCTGTGTCACGACGGCCAGCGCCGGATACACGTGACCGCCCGTTCCCCCGCCCGAGATCAACACGTTCATACGAATACCTCCCTGCCGGCTGTGTGCGCGCCGTGGTGGCATTGATCGCAAAGTCTACACTGTAGCGGCTGATGCTGAGCAAGATGCCGATGCCAAAAAGCGAAACAACCAGCGAGCTGCCGCCATAGCTGATGAAGGGCAGCGTCACCCCGGTCGGCGGTGAGACGGCGGCGGTGACGGCCATGTTGAGCAGCGTCTGCAGAATCAGGCTGGTCGTGATGCCGGTCGCCAACAACATGCCAAAGGTGTCGGGCGCACGCAGCGCAATCCGCAGCCCGCGATAGGCAAGCAACGCAAAGAGCACGATCACGAACAGCGCACCTAGCAGCCCAAGTTCCTCGCCGATCACGCCGTAGATGTTGTCGCTCCAGCTCAAGGGCAGGTAGCCGGTCTGCTGCGCCAGGCCATTGCCCAGCCCGCGCCCGAACACCCCGCCGCGCATCAGTGCCTGCACGCCCTGGCTCACCTGCCACTCGTCGCTGGCAACCGGATTGGTCACGGAGGCAATAAAGCGGTCGACCCGGTCGCCGGCGTAGGGGCTGTAGTAGATCATGAAGACAAATGTCAACGCCGAAATCACGCCGACCGCAGCCAACTGCTTGATCGCCGCGCCCGCCACAAACAACATCACCGCAGACGTGACAACAATCAGAATCGTGGTGCTGAGTTCTGGCTGTAACGCAATCAACACGGCGACGACGCCCATGATCACGCCAAACGGCAGCAGGCCCGCACGCACCTCGCGAATGCGTCGGCCCTTGCTGGTCAGCCAGGCGCTGACGTAGATGATCACGGCGATTTTTACAGCTTCGCTCGGCTGAACGCTGCCTTGATAGTAGGTGCGCGTGGCGCCAAACCGTTCGGCGCCGATCACAATGACGGCTAACAGCGCCACGAGCGACACGCCCATGATCGGCACGCTCCAGCGATCCCAGAACGGATAGGGAATGCGTGCCGCAATGACCAGTCCGACAACGCCAATGCCCAGCCACAACAATTGACGGCCGACAAAGAAATAGGGATTTTGATACCCTTCGATGCCGCGCGGATAGCTTGCGCTGAAGACCATCACGACGCCCAGGATCACCAGAATCGTCACGACGGCAAGCAGCCCCCAGTCATAACGTCCCTTCGTCGATTTTGTCCCGCCTCGCCCCATGAACCTGGCTGGCATGATTCTCCTCCGTTCGCCCTCGCACTCAACCGCGTGCCGTTGACTTGTCCAGCGCACGCACCAGTTGACGAAAGTGCTCGCCGCGCTCCTCGAAATCGCGATAGGCGTCGTAGCTGGTCCCGCCCGGTGAAAGCAGCACAACTGCCCCCGGCGTGGCAGTCAACGCCGCCAGCTCGACGGCCTCGTCCAGCCGATTGACGATAGCCGTGCTCGGCGCAGGCTGCTGACGAAAGAGCGCACGTTCCTGCACCTTGTTGATGATCATGCCGCCGGCGTCACCAAAGCCGATCAGCAAATCAACCCTCGCCAGCACCTCGTCGGCGAATTCATCCCAGGGCAGTTTCTTATCTTTGCCGCCTGCCAACAAGATCAACGTCTGGTCGAGCGCATCACTGCTCTGCGGGAAGCTGCGCAGTCCTGCAACCGCGCGCTCAGGAGAGGTGGCGATGCTGTCATTGACCCACAACACACCGTTGACCTCGGCCACGATCTCCAGCCGATGCGCCACGCCAGCAAAGGTCATGGCTACCTTACGCATGGCGGAAACAGTGGCGCCCATTGCACCGCTGATCGTTGCGGCGGCGAGTAAATTGCCGACATTATGCTCGCCGCGCAATTTGATCTCGTCGCGTCGACAGATTTCCTCACCCTGGTAATACAGGCGGCCGCTTCTCCCCCAGGCGCCGATCTTCACCGGCTCGTATCGATGAAAGAGGGCGAGCGGCGAATGCCGTCCGGCTACCAGCGTTCCCACTTCCTCCAGCAGGGCATCCAGCGTATTGTCGGCTGGCGCCCAACTCGATGGCAAGGGTGGATCGTTGATTCGCCACTCGCCGCTCGCCACTCGCCGCATGATTGCGTCCTCGGCGCTCAGCACGATGGTCGCGTTGTCGGGCAGGCAGCGCAGCAGGTTGAACTTTGCCGCTGCATACGCCGCCATACCGGCGTGCCGGTCGAGATGGTTTGGCGTGATGTTGAGGATCGCCGCGACGTCGGGCCCGACCCCCTGCACCTGTCCCCACGCCAACCGCGCATCGAACAATTCCAACTGAAAGCTGCTCAACTCCAGCACAATGCAATCGCCAGGCGCAATTGCGTCCAGCCGGTCGATCAGCGGTGCACCGATGTTGCCGCCAACATGGGTGCGCTTGCCGCTCGCCGTCAGCATCTTGCCCACCAAGGTCGTCGTCGTTGTCTTGCCGCTGCTGCCGGTGATGGCGGCGATCGGCCCCAATCCGCGTCGGCGCGCCAGTTGCAGCGTGAGCAGGCTGTCGTTGCTCAACGGGATACCGCGATGGAGCGCCTCCTGCACGATGGGCAACTGCGCAGGCACGCCGCCGCTCAGGCAAAGCAAGTCGCACGAATCCAGCAGGTCGAAAGGGTGGCCGCCAAGCACCAGCTTGACCGGCAGGTCGCCCAATCGCTCGATCTCCGCTGCCAGCCGTTCGGCAGGAGCGGCGTCGCTTACGGTTACCTGCGCACCGTCGGCGACAAAAAAGCGCGCCAGAGCCGTCCCTTGTCGGGCTAACCCCAAGATCACGATACGCCGCCCCTGAAAATCGTTCATCACTTCATCCTGGCTGACTTACGTCCCTCGCCCCTCGCAACTCGCCCCTCGCAACTCGCCCCTCGCAACTCGCCCCTCGCAACTCGCAATTCGCCCCTCGCCACTCGCCCCTCGCCCAACATACCCGCCAGCACCGAGGCAATAAAAAAGCGCTCCTTCACTTGCATTTCGCTCCAACCGAGCAGTTCAAAGTGGTGATGAAGCGGCGCCATCTTGAAGACGCGCCGTCCTTCGCCATAGAACCGCTTGGTGATCTTGAAATAGCTGACCTGAATCATCACGCTCAGCGCCTCGGCAGCGAAGACCAGCCCGATCACCGGCAGGAGCAGCCATTGCCCGGTCATGATCGAGACCAGCCCCAGCGTGGCGCCAAGCGGCAGGCTGCCTGCATCCCCCATGATCAACTGCGCCGGATAGGCGTTGTACCAGAGAAAACCCATCAGCGCGCCGACGAGCGTGAAGCAGAAGATCGCCAGGTAGACCTGATTTTGCAGATAGGCG
>FWWL01010780.1_pt1 | contig 10357 bp, 8 predicted proteins | sample 2228331 | NCBI WGS metagenome assembly FWWL01 (sample SAMEA103939775, study PRJEB20133) | metagenome
GTGGGCTGCAGCGGAACCGTGCCCGCGCCCCGAGCGCTGCCCCCGCCATGGGCGCGTCTCGACCTCAAGGGTCTGGAACGTGAAACGTGCGAACGTGAGAACGTGGAACGTGCGAACGTGAAACGTGGGAACGTGCGAACGTGCGAACGTGATCACAAGACAATCACGTAATCTGGTAATCACCTAATCCCACTGTGCGAACGTGATCACCAGACAATCACGTAATCTGGTAATCACGTAATCTGGTAATCACGTCATCTCAACAGTGGTACAATCGCGTTGTGTTCAGCTCAGTGCAAGGAGACCCTCCCATGTCCGAAATCTCGCTCGAGACTCTCACCTACGAACAGGTGGCGAAGACGATCGATCATTCGCTGCTGCGACCCGAAATGACAATCCAGGAAGTGGCTGCCGGATGTGATCTGGCGCGGCGCTACCATACTGCTTCGGTTTGTGTCAAGCCGTGCGATGTACCGCTCGCAGCGCGTCTGCTAGCGGGGAGCGATGTCGCCGTCGGGACGGTCGTTGGTTTCCCACATGGCAGTCACGCGACCGCCACCAAGGTTTTCGAGGCGCGTCTGGCGATCGAGCAGGGTGCAGTCGAACTCGACATGGTGATCAATATTGGCTGGCTGCGCTCCGGTCACGACGACGATGTACTCGAAGACATTCGCGCCATTGTCGTTGCAACCGAAGGACGGGCGCTGGTGAAAGTCATTCTGGAAAACGCCTACCTGAACGATGATGAGAAGGAGCGCGCCTCGCGGCTGGTCGAAGCGGCGGGAGCGGATTTCGTCAAGACATCGACCGGTTTTGCACCATCCGGTGCAACCATCCCTGATCTCATCCTGATGCGGCGCAGTGTGTCACCACGGGTGCAGGTGAAAGCGGCTGGCGGTGTGCGCACCCTCGATGCGCTCATCGATACACTGCGCGTTGGGGTCACGCGGGTTGGGGCAAGCGCAACCGCTGCCATTCTCGACGAATTTTGCCGGCGTAAAGGGTTGCCGGTCATCGGGGAAGGAGCGACGGCGCCGGTTGCTCCAGGTTCGTACTGATGAGGGGCAGGGGCGCGGAGTTGAAACAATCCTGCATTGTGGTGCAGGATGATGTTCGACAGACCCCGTGCTCCACAACTCTTCGAATAATGTCTTCCACGTGAACAATATTGACACGCTTTCGTATCGATATTGCCATGCTTATGGGGAACAGACCTTACTATACTGGTCCAGTGATGCGCTCACGATCAGGCGCATGCAACTTTTTACCTTCATGTCTAGGGAGCCTCATCCATGACGATCCATCCGAACGATGCCGGGCATTCAGTTCCCCGAAGTGACGACCTCCAGGTGCGTGTTTTAGAGCTCGAGCGGCGCATAAGCGATTTGCAGCGGCAGATGGCACGTGATGCTGCTGAGACTGAAGCGTTGCGCGCAAAAGCGAACGACTATGAGCGTATCGCTGGTATACTGCACACACTCGCCGATAACATTCCGGATTGGGTATTCGTAAAGGATCGCAACCATCGTTACCGTTTTGTCAATAAGGCATATGCGGCATCGCTCCATATGCAGCCTGATGAGATGTTGGGCAAGGACGACATCGAACTGGGTTTCCCCGAGTACAACGTCAAGGGTGATCCGGAGCGCGGTATTCGCGGGTTCTGGGCGGATGATCGCCAGGTCATGGAGAGTGGTGAACCGTTGATCATACCCGAGGATATTGTAACGCTCGATGGTGAGGAGCATATCTTTTTCACCTCGAAACTTCCTCTCAGCGACGGTCAGGGTGGCGTTTGGGGCGTGCTTGTGCTCTGCCACGATGTGACCGAACAGCATGCAGCGTCGGAGGCAAAGCGACGGAGTATGGAACAGGAGGTGCTGATTGCAGCGCAGCAGGCAGCCATTCGCGAATTGTCTACACCGCTCATACCAGTGGCGGATGGCGTTGTTGTAATGCCAATCATTGGGACGATTGAAAGCACCCGCGCTCTCCAGATCATGGAAACGTTGCTTACCGGAATCACGCAGTATCGTGCACACACGGCATTACTGGATATCACCGGTGTGAAGGTGATCGATACCCAGATCGCGGCTGCTCTGGTACGCGCCGCACAGTCAGCGCGTCTGCTCGGAACCGATGTCATTCTGACCGGTATCAGCCCTGAAGTCGCGCAAACCCTGGTGCATATCGGCGCAGACCTGGGTACGCTGAAAACGCATAGTTCGTTGCAGCACGGCATCGCGTATGCACTTCAGCGGAAGTGATCATCTTTGTACTACCAATTGGAATTGAACAAGCCGCAAATGGTCGAGCATGTTCCTGATCGCCTTCTCTCTTATGCTCGACTCTTTATTGTGCACATTCATGGGCGGTGAGCGACTGACGCCTGATCGCCCTATGAGGTGACTCTAGAGAGCTCTGCAGGGCGTATAATACCCTGTATGACTGATACGTTGCGTTCCGTTCCACATGTTTGCGCGGTTTGCGGCGCGGACCTTCCTCCCGGCAATCCGCGCTTCTGCATCGAATGCGGTCAACCGGTCGAAGACCCGGTGCTGAGTGAAGCGTCTGCGGCTTCTGCGGCGACCGGTCCAACCGTGCGTCTGGCAAATGCGCGCACCGAGCAGGCAGTCATTGGCGGCACGGTCAAACTGCCGTCATCGGGGGCAGTGCCGCCGGGGTTGTGGTTTGCGCCTGAGCCCCCCACTGCTGAGGATATTGTCGCGATCTATGCGCCGCTCCGGGCAATTGTCGGCGGATGGAGCGGTCTGATCGAGCATGGCTGGAAGAAATGTGGTGAGGAATGGGCTGCCGATGGGACGAGTCGTACACTGGTGCGCTTCACTGTCGATCGTATCTGGTTTGCAGCGCCAGGCGCAGCGCAGCAGATGCGTTTGATGGTGCAGATCGGCGCAGTGGCGCATGCCGATGAAGGACGAACCCGGCGCGGGTTTCGGTACCGGATCGGCGCCGATCCGCCGATGGAGGTCCTTGGCGCCTGGTGGATTGAAGGGAACACGCCACGATTCGATCGTGCTGTACCGCAGATTCAGATCATGGCGCCGCCGCGTATCGGGCGCATATCGGATATTCCCGAAGCCGTGCGCCGGATGAATGCCCGCGAAGCGGAAATATGGGCGCGGCAGGGAGAAGTGCACGGACTGTTTCGCATGCCGAACAGTGCGCAACAACGCACGCAGGTGGGGCGCGGTATTCCACTGCTCGAAGTTTCGCCGCTCGGCGCGTGGTTGCGGCTGGGTGGCGCGGTTGGGCGACTCTACCGGGTGCAGATGTTTCGTCCGCTGATCTGTGATGCGGCGTCCTGGAAGCGCCTCAAGCAACGCATCATGCAGGAAGCGGCAGATCTTGGTCTCGACATGAATACAGACGCGATCATCGAGTGGTGGCTCGATCGCGAAGGGTATGATGGAGCACTCTTCGAACGCAATGCACATCCGTATGGCGGCGGTCGAGCCGCGATCGCCTTCCGTCGCAATCAGATTGCCCTGATTGAATGAAAGAGGAGAAACACACGCATGCCACGACCCAAACGCACCCGTGCTGCGCAGGTCGTCTCCGCGCCACAGGAGGGACCGGCGCTGCGGATTGCCATGATTGCATCGGAATGCGTTCCGTTTGCCAAGACCGGGGGATTGGCGGATGTGGTTGGCTCGCTACCGAAGGCGCTGCGCGCGCTGGGGCACGACGTGATTGTGATTATGCCGTTGTATGGCATGATCAATCGCGAACGCTACGACATTCGCTTATTCCTGGCGCCAATGGGGGTCTGGATGGGCGATACCGAAGAATGGTGCGCCGTTCATACCACAACCGTTGATGGCGTACCGGTATTCTTTATCGAGTTCGACCGTTACTTCGCACGCCCTGGACTGTACCACGACGCCGATTACAACGATTATCTCGACAATCCGCGCCGGTTTGGGTTCCTGACCCGCGCCGGGTTGCAACTCTGCATCGATATGGGGTTTCGCCCCGATGTCGTACATGCCCACGACTGGCAGACAGCGCTGGCGGCAGCGTACCTCAAAATCTGGCACTGGAACCATCCGGTGCTGGGAGGCGCTGCGAGTGTGCTGACGATCCACAACATCGCCTACCAGGGCGTGTACGACGCCTCGCATTATCCATACCTTGGGTTGCAGTGGGGCAACTTCACACCAGACAGGTTCGAGGACCACGGACGGATCAACTTCCTGAAAGGAGGCATCCAGTACTCCGATATGCTCAATACGGTCAGCCCGACCTATGCCAATGAAACCCGCACGCCCGAAGGCGGGCATGGTCTGGCAATGTATCTGAACGACCGCGGCAGCGCCTACCGCGGCATTCTGAACGGCGTCGATTACACCCAGTGGAACCCTGAGACCGACCCGCTCATTCCGGCGCGCTACAGCGCCGGCAACCTGGCAGGGAAGGCGATCTGCAAACGTGAACTACAGTTACGGATGGGTCTCGACCCCAACCCGAACATCCCAATTGTGGGGGTGGTCAGTCGTCTGGCGCACCAGAAAGGGCTCGACCTGCTGGCAGGCGCAATCGAGGGTCTGGTGCAGAACGCGCTGGTGCAGTTTGCCATCCTTGGCGCCGGCGACAAGGGACTGGAGGGGTACTACGGGTTACTGCCGCTGCGTTTTCCCGGACGGATCGGCAGTTTTATCGGGTACGACAATCAACTGTCGCACTGGATCGAAGCGGGCAGCGACTTTTTTGCCATGCCGTCGCGGTATGAACCGTGCGGTTTGAACCAGATGTACTCGTTGCGCTACGGCACGCTGCCGATTGTACGCGCGACCGGCGGGCTGGAAGATACCGTGCAACAGTACGACGAACAGACCGGAACCGGCACCGGTTTCAAGTTCTACGAACCGAGCGTCCACGCTGTCTACTATACAATTGGCTGGGCAATCAGCACCTACTTCGACCGACCGCACCACATGCAGCAGATGATCCAGACTGCCATGGCGCAGGATTTCTCGTGGGAGCGCAGCGCAAAAGAGTATGTCGAGCTGTACCGCGAGGCAATCGCGCGCAAACGAGGGATGTAGGAATGCTCGAACAGGTCGATCTCACCCTTTCACTCAGCAAACAGGACTATCGCCAGCGCCTTGTCGATCTCCAGATGCGCCTGTACGACATGGAACAGGCGCTGTTCGAGGCGCGCATTCCGGCGCTGTTTGCGTTCGAGGGATGGGCCGGCGCCGCCAAGGTGCGCACCATCAGTGTCATCACCCGGCGGCTTGACCCGCGCGGTGTGCGCGTCTATTCGATCACGCCGCCACGCACGTATGAGATGCAATATCCATGGCTCTACCGGTTCTGGCTGAAGACGCCAAGTTACGGGCAGATTGCCATTTTTGATCGTTCATGGTATCGGCACGTCCTTGGCGAGCGGGTGCGCGGCGAATTGAGCGTTGCCGACTGGCGCGCGCGGTGCGAAGATATTGTCGCCTTCGAGCGGCAACTGGCGGATGATGGCGCCGTGATTGTGAAGTTCTGGCTCCACATCTCACAGCGTGAACAGGGACGGCGGTTCAAGAAACTGCTCAGTGACAAAACGACCGCCTGGCAAGTGACCGAGGAAGACCTGTGGCAGCATCGCCACTACGAACGAGTACGTGATGCAGTCGAAGACATGATTGCGCGCACCGATACTCCATATGCGCCGTGGATCATCGTTCCGGCGACCTCGGCGCACTATGCGCGCGTGGCGGCATTCGAGGCGATCCTGAGCTCACTCGAGGCGCGGATCGGCAGGCGACCGGTTATCGGTGTGGACGCCGATGTGCGTGAGGAACTGCTCGACTCACGCGGCACGTCCTTTCGCCGCAGCCTCGATGTATTGCGCACGCGCGGCGCACGCCCGATCTTACCTGCCGGCAATGGGGCTGCCGATAGGGTATCTGCAGGCGCGTCGCCACTGCCGTCCGGAGTCAGCATTCTCCGACGCGTCGATCTGAGCCAGCGTCTCGATCCCAGGAAGTACAACCGCAAACTCAATCGACTGCAGGCCAAACTGCGCCTCCTTGGCTTTCAGGTCTACCTGCAAAAGCGCCCGGTCGTGGTGGTCTTCGAGGGATGGGACGCCGCCGGAAAAGGAGGAACGATCCAGCGCATCACCGAAAAACTCGATCCACGCAGTTACGTTGTGCATGCAATCGCTGCTCCGACCGGCGACGACAAAGCGCACCACTACCTTTACCGCTTCTGGCGGCGCCTGCCGCCGCGCGGGCAGATCGCCATCTTTGATCGCTCGTGGTACGGCCGGGTGCTGGTCGAGCGCGTCGAGGGGTTCGCCCGTCCCGAAGAATGGCAACGCGCCTATGCGGAAATTAACGAATTCGAGCGGCAGCTGGTCGAGTTTGGTACAATAGTCGTGAAATTCTGGCTGCATCTCAGCCCTGAAGAGCAGTTGCGACGCTTCCAGGAGCGCCAGTCGATACCGTACAAGGCATGGAAACTGACCGAAGAAGACTGGCGCAACCGCGAGAAATGGTCACTCTACGAAACTGCGGCGGACGAAATGCTGCTGCGCACCTCGACGCCTGCCGCGCCGTGGACGATCATCGAAGCCGAGGACAAACGATTCGCCCGGATCAAGGCGCTGCGCACCCTGGTGCGTCGGCTGGAAGCGGAACTGGGTCGCATCAAACTGTGAGGAGTCCGATATGCGCCTGAGTGAAGACAAAATCCGCCGGATTGCCGAGCGCGTGCACGACGAACTGGCGCAGCGCGGTCTGGTGACCTACAAAGACCCGCGTGGCGTAGCGCCAGGCATGGGACGCGCCGCGCGGGTCAAGGCGATCTATGATTTCATCATCGCCGATCTGAAGATCGAAGAAGAGATCGACGCCGAGGTCGAACGCATTCTGAGCACCTACTCGCGCGAAATCAAAGGCACCGAGCGCGACATCCTCTTCCGCAAACATAAAGAAGAAGTTGCTCGCAAACGTGGGTACATTCTGTGAACGGCAGGGCTGCGCATAGTGCGTGTTCACGATTGGGGGTTGGGGGAAGCCCCCGAGATCAAGAATCGGTGCTGGTATGCCTTTCGCACGCGCCATGAGACGTTGCTGTGTCGCTTTTACGATATATAGCGCGTCTGTATCTGCCAAAAAACGTGCTATAATAAACAAGGAACGTGAATGTTTCCCCACGCGGGCTGGTAGCTCAGAGGTAGAGCAGCGGTCTTTTAAACCGATGGTCGTGGGTTCGATCCCCACCCGGCCCACCATTGTAGGGGCGCCCACCAGGAGCGTCCCTACGTATATTCGCCACGATGAACATACCCACCGGAGGCGCCCCAACAGCATTTGCCTGCAGAAACTCCCCGTGCCTGCGATACATCCTGCGATCAAGCAGTGATGCAAGACCAAGCGGATCGTCAAAAGTGCCTGGCACGAACAATTCGTCAAGGCAGTAGCCCCACCCGCAGCAGCGACAGTGACGGCGCTTTGGGTGGATGATACAGGTACGCGACAAGATCGGCGATGCCGACCGTTACCAGCACCGCGCTAAGCGCCTGTGCTGTCCCTTGCAGCGTGAGTTGTAGCCGGTCCTGAAACAGAAAACCCACCGTCACCTGCACTCTGACCAGAGCAACGATGATCGTGAACCCGACCGGCAGACCACAGCGAGGCGCCTGGGCATGAACTCACACATCACCGCGCCACGACGTGTCGCAATCAGAGAGTCCTCGTCGCGTGATGGGGTGGTGGTGCAACCTGTGTGCACGTCGCTCTAGCCCGCGCTGCTGCCCGGCCCCAGCGGAGCGACGGGCTTCGTTGCGGTAGTTGGCGCATACAGCAGCGCGACGATCAGTGTAGCGATGAAGGCTGCGGCGGATGATCCGATGATCACGGCTGCGTAGCCAAACTCGTTTGCCAGCGTCAGCCCGACCCCGGACGCGGTACGCTGAACCAGCGAGAAGATGCAGTACTGGAGTGTGAAGTCGGTGCCGGCCGATGTCGGGCGTGCGTTGTCCATCATCACTGTGGACAATACCACTAAGGCCGGGCTATAGAGCAGGGACAGCGCGCCGATCCCGGCGTTGATACTCAGATCGGTCGTGCTGCCGAACGCTGGCGCGAGCAACAGCAGCAGCCCACTGCCCATCGCCAGCGCCATGGCAAACATCACCGGCTTGCGACCGAACCGGTAGATCAGCCAGCCGACGACCAGCGCTGAAAAGAACCCCAGCAGCGGTGCAACGACATTGGTGCTGAAGTCGATTTGCCTTCGCGACCGGCCGGCATCCACCAGCAGCGGTGTCAGCAATCCGTAGGCGGTGCAGACCCCCAACGGGTAGACGATCAGCAGAACCAGCCAGCGCCACATGCCTGGCTGCCCAAAGAAGGTTAGCAGGTCGCGGAAGCGGGCGCGTGCGGCGGGATTGACGTGGCGTTGGGTGAGGTCCGTTGGCTCGTGAAAGAACAGTAGTTGCACCAGTGGGATGGCGGTGACGCCGGCGAGCAGCAGCGCGCTGCCGAACCAACCAATCGACGAGTAAAGCCTTAGCACCAGCCCGCCGCCGATAACGATCCCGAGCAGGCTACCACCCACCTGAATGCCATTGCCCAGCCCACGCTCCTCCGGCGCGAGCAGGCGGCACGACAGCGCATCGGCGGCAATGTCCTGCGTGGCCGCAAGCAAGCCAGCCAGGACGCAGAGCGCCAGAATAATGTCCAGGTCGCGCCTAAAATCGAACAGGCCGATCAGCAGGAGCGTGACCACCAGCAACGACTGCATGATCAGCAGCCAGCCGCGGTAGTGTCCAAGGCGCCTGAAATTGATGCGGTCGACCAGGGGTGCCCAAAGGATCTTCAGGATTGAGAAGAGCCCGAGCAGGTAGATCGCATTCAGTTGCTCTGGGGACACTCCTTGTAGGCGCAGGATTGCGTTCACCGCAGTCAAGAAGAAACTCAATCCAAGGTACTGGGTGATGTACAAGCTGCCGAGCAGCGCATACTTCTGCCACGGAGCCGGATGCGTGGTTACGGAAAGTGTGGTCATAGCAGTGATATGCCTTTCAGATGGTGCTGGCGTTGCCGCTGTACAGCAGTCGTTTGCCGTAACTGTTCATTGTTGAGGTAAAGTTAAGCCGGGGATGATGCTGCCTGGCTCACCAGCGTAACGATTGAACAGGTTCAGATTGCGCGCTTGCCACCTCTTAAACAGGCTTACCTTGATTGCTAGTTAGCGTTCGTGATCGCCAGCGCGATGAGCGATGCGACAACCTTCAGCTCGAAGCCTGCGTTGGTGCGCGCGTGGAGCCGTTGGAGTCCCATCTTCTCGGCCTGACTGTTGACCGTCTCAATCACGCGACGATAGGTTCGGATGGACAGCTCGTCGCTCTCGGGCTGCGGGCGCATATTCTTGCGGCGAGCCGCGATGAGCCGAACGCCAGTGTCGGCCAGCAAACTGGCGGCATCTGCGGCGCTGATGGAGGCCTTGTCGCCAATGAGCCGCGCCCCCGGCGGCAGAGCGAAGGCCAACTCGTGGAGCGGCGTCAGGTCGTGATACGCTGCCGGCAGGAGCTGGAAGCTGACCGGCACGCCGCTTGGCGTGCAGATCAGATGCACGCGCCAGCCAAAAAACCGCTCGTCTTTGGCTGCGCAATAGCCGCAAAACGCCCGCCCGCGCACCGTGCGACCGCGCCGCGCGCGGACCCGACGACAGACGGGCACGGGCATGCTGTCGATGATGAACACGTCCCCGCGCGCGAACAGCTCCCCCAGCGCGGTTGCCAGAACGGCGACCCAGTCGGCACGCCGGTGCAGCCGTCGGTTGCAGCGCGAGCGGTGCAGCGACCCGGACAGATAGCGGAGCTGGCGCATCACGCACAACGCCCGCTCGTGATGGTTTTGGAAATCGTTCGCGGCGACCACGGCGACGGTGATCACGTCCGAATCCGGCGCCTGCACCCGCGCGTCGCTCCGATGACCAAGCTGTTCCATCGTGTGGTCAATCACCAGAAACGCTGCTATCATCCATTCGGCGTCCATCGTCTCCTCCGGTTTGATTGTTTGTTCTTCCATCGCAATCATGCCGGAACGACTGATGGACGTCAACTAGCAATCAAGGTATATCATACCTTCTGCAACTTCTTCGGCGGCATTGCGTATGCTATACTGAGTGTATCTAGCGATAATGGGTTTGGAAAGAAACGATAGAGCCATTTGATGCGCGCTCGCCGCATGACATGAATAGCGTCAGCCGGTCGGTAACGAGCGTTATTAGTCGGGTCTTGTCTTACACCGAGGAGGTCGTATGGTCTCAGTCCCATTGGGGGTCGTCCTGGGTCTGCTCGCCTGGTTCATCGTTCGCTACATTGCTT